>ENA-UOJG01003243-UOJG01003243.1-human-gut-metagenome-genome-assembly--contig:-C47-NODE-3243-length-11863-cov-21.033537_pt1 | contig 11863 bp, 7 predicted proteins | sample MGYA00242340_ERZ723887 | MGnify/ENA metagenome assembly ERZ723887 | reverse complement strand
CCACCGCCTTCATGGCCACGTTCCGCATCTCCTGCATCAGCTCCTCGGACTCCTTGACGTACACGAAGCCGCGGGTGACGATCTCCGGCTCGCACAGCAGCTGGTGGTCGTGGCTGGAGATGGACAGGACCACCACCACCATGCCGTCCTCGGCCAGAATCTTCCGGTCGTTCAGCACTACGGCGCCCACCTCGCCCACGCCGCCGCCGTCCACGAACACCTCGCCGGAAGGAACGGTGGTCTCGCACTTCATGTGCTTGGTGGTCAGCTCGATGACGCTGCCGTTATCGGCCACGCAGATGTTGTTGGGATGCATGCCCATGCTCTCCGCCACCCGCTTGTGGATCTGCAGCATGCGCTGCTCGCCGTGGAGGGGAATAAAGAACTTGGGCTTGGTCAGGGCGTGGATGATCTTCAGCTCCTCCTGACAGGCATGGCCGGACACATGCAGCATGTCCGCCTTGTCATACACCACATCCGCGCCCTTGCGGAACAGCTCGTTGATGACGCGGCCCACCGTCACCTCGTTGCCGGGAATGGCGCTGGCGGAGATGATGACCTTGTCGCCGGGGCCGATGTCCACCTGCTTGTGGGTGGAGAAGGCCATGCGGTACAGGGCACTCATCTCCTCGCCCTGCGAGCCGGTAGTAACGATGACCTGCTTATCCAGCGGCAGGCCCTTGATCTTGTGAATGTCCATCAGCGTATTCTTGGGCACCTTCATATAACCCAGCTCCGTGGAGACCTTCATGATATTCTCCATGCTGCGGCCGGTGACGGCCACCTTGCGGCCGCAGGCGGCGGCAGCGTCCAGCACCTGCTGGATGCGGTGGACGTTGCTGGCGAAGGTGGTGACGATGATGCGCTTGTCACAGCCGTTGAACTGGCGGGCAAAGGTCTTGCCCACCGCCTTTTCGCTCATGGTATAGCCGGGGCGCTCCACGTTGGTGGAGTCCGCCAGCAGCGCCAGCACGCCCTCCCGGCCCAGCTGGCCGAAGCGGGCCAGGTCGATGACCTCGCCGTCGATGGGCGTGGAGTCGATCTTGAAGTCGCCGGTATGCACCACCGTGCCCATCCGGGTATGGATGGCGAAGGCCACCGAGTCGGCGATGGAGTGGTTCACATGGATGAACTCCACCTGAAACTTGCCTGCCCGGATGGTCTGGCCCGCCTCCACCGTAATCAGCTTGGTGGATTGCAGCAGGCCGTGCTCCTGCAGCTTCAGCTTGATAAGTCCCGCCGTCAGGCGGGTGCAGTAGATGGGCATGTTGATCTGCTTGAGCACATAGGGGATGGCGCCGATGTGATCCTCGTGCCCGTGGGTGATGAACAGGCCGCGGAGGCGGTTGTGGTTCTTCACCAGATAGGTCACGTCGGGGATCACGCAGTCGATGCCGTACATATCATCGCCGGGGAACGCCATGCCGCAGTCCACCACGATGATCTCGCCGCCGTATTCATAGGCGGTCATGTTCTTGCCGATCTCGTTAAGACCGCCAAGGGGAATGATCTTCAATTTTTCAGCCATAATAACTCCTTTACTGTATCGAAAAAATGGATAGATACACGGCGTTACCGGAGCTGAGTGCACGGAGAATCGCGTGGAAATGCCTCGCCCTCCGCAAAAATGTGCAGCAAAACAAAGGCGGCCCGACGTCCTGCCGGCCCTGCATCGCCGGAGGAACATCGGAGCGTTCGCCCCGGATGACCGTGTGTTGAATTGTGCTATATGAGGCCGCGTCCGGGCGGCCCTTATATCACCGCAAAGCCGCATCCGCTTTGCGAAACAACCAAAAAAGTCGCAGAAAATTCTACGAAGTGTATAAATTATAGCATACATTTTGCCGTTTGTATACCCCCAACTTTTCGCAGCGTTTTGTCAGGCTTCGCGCCCCGGCGGAAATCGGGCCGCAAATCCGCATTTTTGCTGTTGTGATACGGTAAAAGGTATGATATAATAAGCAATGATTGTAAATTGGAGTGATATTCCCATCGGAAATCCCGTTTTGAAATGAGGTGTCACCTTGAGTAAAAAGCTGATCCGCGGCTTCCGCACCAATATCATGCTGTACGGCCTGTGTCTGGCCGCCTTTGTGATCGCCGCCATCCCCTTCTCGCCGCTGCTGGCCGTTGTCGAGTTGCTGGTGTCCGCGCTGGTGATCTATGTGGGGATCCGGCGCAACCGGATGGCACAGCACAGCGTGCGGCAGTATCTGGACCGGGTCAGCGGCGGTATCGACACCGCACGCTCCAGCAATATGCTGTACGCGCCGCTGCCCATGCTGGTGTTCGACCTGAACACCGGCGAGGTCCTGTGGGGCAACGACCGGTTTCTGGCGCTGACCGACCTGAAGGAGAAGATGTTCGAGGCGCTGGTGAACGACGTGATCCCCGGCTTTGACGGCCACTGGATGCTGGAGGGCAAGCGGGAGGCGCCGGAGTACGTGGTGTGGAACCACCGCACCTACCGGGTGTACGGCGCACTGAGCCATCCCGACCAGCTGAAGGGCGACCACAGCATGCTGGCCACCACCTACTGGCTGGACATCACCGAAAGTGAGCAGATGCGCCAGACGCTGGACATGACCCGTCCCGCCGTGGCCATTCTGATGATCGACAACTATGAGGACCTGATGAAGGCCTGTCCGGAGAGCAAGCGCTCGGCGCTGCTGGCGGATATCGAGGGCAAGCTCAACGACTGGTGCGCCGGAAGCGGCGCGCTGCTGCTGGGCTATGACCGCGACCGGTATCTGTTCGTGATGGAGGAAAAGGACTTCACCACCTATGCCGAGAAGAAGTTCGACGTGCTGGACGCGGTGCGCACCGTGGAGAGCGGCGGCGTCACCGCTACGCTGTCCATCGGCGTGGGCCGGGACGGCGACAGCTTTGAAAGCCTGTTCAAAAACGCCGATCTGGCGCTGGAGATGGCGCTGAGCCGGGGCGGCGACCAAGCGGTGGTGAAGGATCGCAGCAACTTCGAGTTCTACGGCGGCCGCTCCAAGACCACCGAAAAGCGCACAAAGGTGAAATCCCGCGTTATGGCCAACGCCCTGCGGGAGCTGATCGATGACGCCCGCAACGTATACGTTATGGGCCACAAGTACGCCGACATGGACTCTCTGGGCGCGGCGGCGGGCATCTGCTGCATCAGCCGCAAGCTGGGCAAAAAGGCCCAGATCGTCATTGATACCGAAAACAACGCCGCTCATCCCGTGCTGCGGGCTTTGCAGCAGATGCCGGAGTACGCGGGCGTGTTCGTCAACGGCGACGCGGCGTTTCTCCACGCCCAGCCGGATACCCTGCTGGTGGTGGTGGACACCAACCGCCCCGACAGCGTGGAATCCGAGCCGCTGCTGGAGAGCTGCACCCGCGTGGCGGTCATCGACCATCACCGCCGGGGCAGCAGCTACATCGACAAGATGACCCTGAACTACCACGAGCCCTACGCCAGCTCCGCCAGCGAGCTGATCACGGAGCTGATGCAGTATCTGATCGAGCCGGCCAACATCCTGAAAAGCGAGGCGGAGGCCCTGCTGGCAGGCATCGTGCTGGACACCAAGAACTTTACCAACCGCACCGGCGGCCGCACCTTCGAGGCGGCGGCCTACCTGCGCCGCTGCGGTGCCGACACGCAGGACGTGCAGCGGATGTTCCAGAGCGATCTGGATGCCATGGTGACCCGCTACGCCATCATGCGGCAGGCGGAGATCTACCACGGCGATATTGCCATCGTGGCGGTGGATGAGGCCTATGACCGGGTCACCGCTGCCAAGGCCGCCGACGAGCTGCTGACCATCCGGGGCATCCGGGCCTCCTTCGTCATGTACCGCAAGGATGACGGGGTGTACATGTCCGCCCGCTCGCTGGGCGAGGTGAACGTACAGGTGATCCTTGAGGCGCTGGGCGGCGGCGGCAACTCCACCACCGCGGGCGGTCAGGCCAAGGGCATCACCGTGGCTGAGGCCAAGGAGAAGCTGCTGGCGGCCATTGATAAGTATTTCGAGGATTGATGAGAGCACCAACACACAACGAAGACAAACCAATCTGACATAGGAGGATATACAGATGAAAGTCATTTTAACGCAGGATGTACGCGGCAAGGGCAAGAAGGGCCAGATGATCGAGGCCGCCGAGGGCTACGCCCGCAATTACCTGATCCCCCGTGGTGTGGCGGTTCCCGCCACGGCCGACGCGGTGAACACCATGAAGCTGCGGGATAAGGCCAAGGCCAAGGCCGACGCCGAGGCCAAGGCGGCTGCCGAGGCCATCGCCGAGAAGCTGCAGGGCTGTCAGGTGAAGATCGCCGCCAAGGGCGGCAACGAGGGCAAGCTGTTTGGCGCTGTCACCAGCGCCGCCATCGCCGACGCCCTGAAGGCCCAGTATGATATGGACGTGGACAGCAAGAAGCTGGTCATCGACGAGCCCATCAAGTCCTTCGGCAGTTATCAGGTAAAGGCCAAGCTGGGCTATGAGATCAGCGGCATCGTGAATGTGCTGGTGGTGGAAGAGAAGTAAGCCCACCGCGCAGCCGATAGTAAATGCGTAGGGCGGGGAGACCACACCCCGCCGCAGGGAAGGCCTCGCAGAGTTCGCGGCGCGGACGTCGCGAAAAAATCAAATCATTTTTGCCGCGACATGCGCGTGGCAAAAATACTTCTCGGCCGCCAGTGTGTCCGAAGGACGCGCGTACCCCAAGGGCACTTGTTCCGCTTCGCTCCACTGCGCAGCGGCCGCAACCCCTTTGGCAGCAAAATCGAAGATTTTGCGCCAGTTTTTCAAAGGCAGGTGTGACAATGGACGAATTATTGATGCGGGGCATGCCCCATTCCGCTGAGGCGGAGCAGGCGGTGCTGGGCTCCATGCTGATCGACGGCGAGTGCGTCAAGGACGTGATGGATCAATTGCAGGCGGATGATTTCTATCTGCGGCAGAACCGGGAGATCTTTGAGACCATCGCCCACATGTTCGTCTACTCCCAGCCGGTGGACGGCTTGACCGTCGCCAGCGAGATGGAGAAAAACGGCCTGTATACCGAGGCCACACGTCCCTATCTGATGCAGCTGATGGAGGTCACGCCTACCGCCGCCAACGTCAACGAATATGTGAAGATCGTGCGGGACAAGGCGCTGATGCGGCAGGTGGCCACCGCCGCCGCCAACATCACCGCCATGGTGCAGGAGGGCGGCGCTACCGCCGGAGACATGCTGGAATCGGCGGAGCAGAAGGTGTACGCTATCCGCCGGGGCCGCAGCGCCCAGAGCATGGTGCCCGTCAGTCAGGTGCTGTCGGACGTGATGAACCGGCTGGAGGAGCTGTCCAACAGCGAATCCAATCTGCCGGGCCTGTCCACCGGACTTTCCGCCGTGGACAGCAAGATCAACGGCCTGAACAAATCCGACCTTCTGCTGCTGGCGGCACGTCCCGGCATGGGCAAGACCAGTATGGCGCTGAACGTGGCGCTGTCGGCGGCCAAGACCTCCGGCAAGACCGTGGCCATCTTCTCGCTGGAAATGTCCCGCGAGCAGCTGGTGACCCGCCTGATCGCCGCCGAGGGACTGGTGGAGAACACCCGCCTGACCACCGGCAACCTGCGGGAGAGCGACTGGCAGCGGATCGCCGAGGCGGCCTCCGAGCTCAGCCGCATGGATATCCGCATCGACGACAATCCCCTGCTGACGGCGGCGGATATGAACGCCAAGTGCCGCCGTCTGGACAATCTGGGACTGGTGGTCATCGACTATCTGCAATTGATGACCAGCGCCGGCGGCAAGGGCTATTCCGGCGAGAACCGCCAGCAGGCGGTGTCCGACATCAGCCGTATGCTGAAGATCATGGCCAAGGAGTTACAAGTTCCGGTGCTGTGCCTTTCCCAGCTGAGCCGCGCCAACGAAAAGCGCGACAACAAGCGGCCCATGCTGTCGGACCTGCGTGAATCCGGCGCCATCGAGCAGGACGCCGACATCGTCATGTTTTTGTATCGTGACGACTATTATAATGAGGACACGGAAAAGCGCAACATCGCCGAGTGCATCGTGGCCAAGAACCGCCACGGCGAGACCGGCAAGGTGGAGCTGCGGTGGATGCCGGAGTATACCGCCTTCGGCACGCTGGAAAACCGCTACGGTGACAACGAGGAGTGAGACATGGATCTGCTTCTCTGGATGGAACGGTGGCACATGCTGCCGCCGGAGGGCGGCTTGCTGCTGTGCGCCGTGTCCGGCGGACGGGACTCCGTGTGCCTGCTGCATTATCTGGCATCTATCGCGCCGAAGCACGGCTTCACCGTGGCGGCGGCGCACCTGAACCACCAGATGCGGCCCGAGGCGCAGCGGGATGAGGATTTCGTCCGTGAGCTGTGCCGGACGCTGGACGTTCCCTTCTATACCGAGGCCGCGCCCGTCTATGAGATGGCGGAGCGCTGGTGTCTGGGCGTGGAGGAGACAGGGCGGCGGCTGCGGTACGACTTTCTCTTCCGCACGGCGGACGCCATCGGCGCGCAGCGGATCGCCACCGCCCACCACGCGCAGGATCAGGCGGAGACCGTACTGCTGAATCTGCTGCGGGGCACCGGGCCGGAGGGCCTTGGCGGCATCCCGCCGGTGCGTGGCCGGATCGTGCGGCCATTGCTGCAAACCAGCCGGACCGAGATCGAGGCCTATTTGCAGGCGCACCAGCTGTCCCATGTGGAGGACAGCACCAACGAGGATACCCACTATGCCCGCAACCGGCTGCGGCGGGAGCTGTGGCCCCAGCTGGCCACCATCAATCCCGCGCTGGAGCGTGCCATCGGCCGCACAGCTGAGATCGTCCGCAGTGAGAACGTCTATCTGGACGCACTGGCGGCGGAGCGCCTTCCGGCGGAGGGCACGGCGGTGGAGACGGCGGCGCTGCTGGCCGCGCCGGAGCCTTTGCGGCCCCGGATGGTGCGGCTGCTGCTGGAGCGGATGCCCACCGGCAAGAAGGACGTGGGCGCGGTACATATCGATGCAGTACTGGCGCTGACGGAGGGCGGATCGCTGGATCTTCCGGAGAACCTACGGGCCGTATGCCGGGACGGGTGGCTGCGTCTGACATTGAAGGAGACCGCACCGCCGGAAAAAGTACTGGTACAGGGCCTCAACTCTTGGGGACAATACGATATCACCCTCCGCGGCGGAGAAGAACACCGCGTCACCGTCCGGACATGGAAAAGCAGCGACCGCATGGCCGCGGAGCGGGGCAGCCGCAGTCTCAAGCGGCTATTTGCCGACGCGGGCATCGGCATCGAGACGCGGGACAGCGTTCCCGTGGTCTGCGTGGACGGCCGGCCCCGTGCCGTATACGGGGTACAGGAGAGATCATCGCCGGAGCGTGGCGAACCCATACAAATCATTATCAACAAACGAGGAAACCATAAGGAGGACACCAAAAATGGGTAAGAGCAATATGGAGCAGGACATCCTGAAGGTACTGATGTCTGAGGAGCAACTGCACGCGCGGGTGCAGGAGATGGGCGACGAGCTGTACGATCGCTTCCACGACAAGGACCCCATCTTTGTGGGCGTACTGAAGGGCTGCTTCATTTTCATGGCGGATCTGGTGCGTGCCACCCAGATGAAGAGCGAGATCGAGTTCATCGGCGTGTCCTCGTACAACAACGGCACCAAGAGCTCCGGCGTGGTGCAGATCACCCGTGACCTGCAGAAGGACATCACCGGCCGCCACATCATCGTGGTGGAGGATATCCTTGACTCCGGCAACACGCTGTTCTTCCTGAAGAACTATCTGAACACCAAGGGCGCAGCTTCCATCACCATCGTGACGCTGCTGGATAAGCCCGCCCGCCGGGAAAAGCCCATTGTGGCCGATCTGGCCGGTTTTGAGGTGCCTGACGAGTTCGTGGTGGGCTACGGTCTGGACTACGCCCAGCAGTACCGCAACTATCCCTGCATCGGCGTACTGAAGCCGGAGGTATATAGTAAGTAACTGGCGCAAAATCTTACGATTTTGCTGCCAAAGAGGTTTGCGGCCGCTGCGCAGTGGAGCGAAGCGGAACAAGTGCCCTTGGGGTACGCGCCCCCGTTGGGTGCACTTGCTGGCCGATCAGTATTTTTCTGACGCACATGTCACCAGAAAAATGATTGAATTCTTTCGCGCCTGCGGGCGCGAACTCTGCGAGGCTTTTGTGACAAATGTCATAACGGCCTATCTCCCGCCGTGCGGCGGATGAAACAGGAGGGCGATGCCCTATGAGCAAAGAGGGAAAGCGTCTGGAGAAGGGCAACCCCACTCCGGAAGCGAACGAATACAAAAAGTGGAGCCTGAAATGGTTCTGGAAGGAATGGGGCGAGGTCGTCCTCTTTCTGGCCGCGGTCTTTGTGATCTTCAAATTCATCATTCAGATCGCGTGGGTGCCCAGCGGCTCCATGGAGACCACGCTGCCCACCAAATCGGCCATGCTGGGCTGGCACCTGTCCTATGTGCTGGCCGATCCCATGCCGGAGCGGGGCGATATCGTCACGTTCTGGAGCGACGAGCTGGGCAAGGTGCTGGTCAAGCGTGTCATCGGCCTGCCCGGCGACGAGATCACCTTCTCCGGCGGCTTTGTCTACGTTAACGGAGAGCAGCTGGATGAGCCGTATCTGATGGCGCAGGGCGTTACGGAATGTGACAATACCTTCACCGTACCGGAGGGCTGCTTCTTCCCGCTGGGCGATAACCGCACCGGCTCGCTGGACGCCCGGTTCTGGAACGAGCCCTATATCCCGGCGTCCGCCATTCAGGCCAAGCCCTTTGTGGTCATCAGCTTTGGCAGCAGCCAGACTTGGCAGGGCATCCGGCTGGTCAAACAGGGAGGCAAGACGTAATGGAGCGCAGATTTAATTTTCGGTCACTGATCCTGCTGGTGCTGTGCCTGCTGGTGGTGATGTATCTGGCCCGCAGCATGACGCGGCAGGGCGACATCACCTACGGCGAAATGCGCCAGCTGTTCGTGAACGAGAAGGTGCAGTCCTTCGCCATCAACGACACGCGGCTGACGGCCACGCTGGCGGATAAGACCACCGTCACCTGCCAGCTGTACAGCTTTGACCTGTTCTTCGACGACCTGAACGATCTGGTGGTGCAGCAGTATGAAAAGGGTATCATCACCTCCTATAACTATCCCGCCCGCTCCACCAACTGGCTGCAGCTCCTGCTGCCCTATGTGCTGGCAGTAATGGCCTTTATCCTGCTGATGAACCTGATGACCCGCATGAACGGCGGCGCAGGCGGCGTTAGCGACAAGATGGCTCACTTCGGCGAGGCGCGGGTCAGCAGCATTCCGGAGGGCGACAAGAAGGTCACCTTCAAGGATGTGGCCGGCGCCGACGAGGAAAAGGAGGAATTGCAGGAGATCGTGGAATTCCTCCGTGATCCCGACAAGTACCTGAAGCTGGGCGCCCACATTCCCAAGGGCGTGCTGCTGGTAGGCCCTCCGGGCACCGGCAAGACGCTGCTGGCCAAGGCGGTAGCCGGTGAGGCAGGGGTGAAGTTCCTGTCCATCTCCGGCTCCGACTTCGTGGAGATGTATGTGGGCGTAGGCGCCAGCCGTGTCCGCGACCTGTTCGTGCAGGCCAAGAAGGACGCACCTGCCATCGTGTTCATCGACGAGATTGACGCGGTGGGCCGTCAGCGCGGCAGCGGTCTGGGCGGCGGCCACGACGAGCGTGAGCAGACCCTGAACCAGCTGCTGGTGGAAATGGACGGCTTCGGCTCCAACGAGGGCGTTGTGGTGCTGGCCGCCACCAACCGCGTGGACATCCTCGATCCGGCGCTGCTGCGTCCGGGACGGTTCGACCGTCAGGTCTATGTGGGTCTGCCGGACATCAAGGGCCGCGAGGAGATCCTGAAGATCCACGCCCGCAACAAGCCGCTGGCGGAGGACGTGGATCTGGGGCAGGTGGCCAAGGGTACCCCCGGCTTTACCGGCGCGGATCTGGAGAACCTGCTGAACGAGGCGGCGCTGCTAACGGGCCGTCAGGACAAGGCGGCCATCGACAAGGCCTGCATCGACGAGGCGGTCATCAAGGTCATCGCAGGTCCCGAGAAGCACAGCCGCGTCATCCCCCAGCAGGAGCGGAAGCTGACCGCCTATCATGAGGCGGGCCACGCCGTTGTCATGCGTGCGCTGCCCCAGCACGATCCGGTACACCAGATCACCATTGTACCCCGTGGTCAGGCAGGCGGCATGACTATCTCCCTGCCGGACGAGGATCGCTCCTACCTGAGCCGGGAGTACATGATCCAGCAGATCGTGTCCCTGCTGGGCGGTCGCGCTGCCGAGCAACTGATGCTGGGCGATATCTCCACCGGTGCGTCCAACGATATCCAGCGGGCCACCTCCATGGCCCGGAAAATGGTGGGCACCTACGGCATGTCTGCCAAGATGGGCAATGTGGCCTTTGATACCGGCTCCGACGAGGTGTTCATCGGCAAATCCATGGGCCACACCCGCCCCTACTCCGAAAAGACCGCCGCAGAGATGGACAGCGAGATCCGGGCCATTATCGACGAGGCCTATGACAAGGCACTGGCCATTATCAGGGACCACCAGCAGCAGCTGACAGGCATCGCAGAGTATCTGTTGGTCAACGAGACCATGGACAGCGATGTGTTTGAGAGCTTTTTCACCGGAAACGCTCCTGCGGAGGCCTGATCCGATACGAAAAAATGTGCACTTACCGCTTGGTAAGTGCACATTTTTTGTGTGAAACGAGCGGAAACTCTTACTTTTCCCCTGCGCCAAGCTGGCGTTTTGTGCAAAATCACGAAAAGAGTGTCCCCCAAACAGGGACACCCCTTTTTTACGGCTTCTCTGCGCCATCCGCTTTCCGGCTCCTGCGACAAAACATAGAAACAATTTATATTCTCATGAAATTTATGCTATTATTGTCATCGTTTCCTGCCATTTGTGTCACTTTTTTGTGCGATTTTGATGTTAATTGCACGTTAATGTCGAATTCCCACTTTGACATATGTTCGCCGCACAAGTTTGGCTGTTTCCCACTCGCGGACTCTCTTGGGGGCTGCACCGACTTTTGCAAGTCAGCGACGGACAAACACCCGTCCAATTTCAGTGCATGTTACAATTGTTTTTTTCAGGTGATTCCTTTAAAATAGTACTGTTCTACCGAAGGGAACGCTTCGGTAAGAGAGATTTTTAGGAGGAAATACCATGAAAAAGTTTATTGCAATGCTGCTGGCTCTGGTCATGGCGTTGTCTCTGGTCGCCTGCGGCGGCGGTGACACCCAGCAGGGCGGCGACAGCGCCACCGGCGACAAGGTCATCAAGATCGGTATCTTTGAGCCCACTTCCGGCCAGAACGCTGCCGGCGGCAAGAAGGAAATTCTGGGCATCGAGTATGCCAACTCCATCAAGCCCACCGTCACCATCAACGGCGAGGAGTACACCGTGCAGCTGGTCACCGCGGATAACGCGTCTGACGCCGCCAAGGCTCCCACTGCCGCCCAGACCCTGATCTCTCAGGGCGTGTCCGTGGTGGTCGGTACTTACGGCTCCGGCTGCGCCATCGCTGCCGGCGACCTGTTCAAGGATGCACAGATCCCCGCCATCGGCACTTCCTGCACCAATCCTCAGGTCACTCTGGACAATGACTACTACTTCCGTGTATCCTACATCGATCCCTTCCAGGGCGCGGTGATGGCCAACTTCGCCAACAAGGAAAAGGGCAGCGTCAACTGCGCGCTGATCATTGAGTCCGGCGATGACTACTCCGCCGGCTTCGGCAACTACTTCCAGAAGGAAATGGAGCGTCTGGGCGGTAAGGCTACCGTTCTGGAGTTCCAGAAGGGCGAGACCGACTTCTCCACCATCATGGCTTCC
>ENA-UOJG01003242-UOJG01003242.1-human-gut-metagenome-genome-assembly--contig:-C47-NODE-3242-length-11865-cov-5.663590_pt1 | contig 11865 bp, 7 predicted proteins | sample MGYA00242340_ERZ723887 | MGnify/ENA metagenome assembly ERZ723887 | reverse complement strand
CTCGAATCAGATCAAATGTCGCGCAAAGCCTTGCCTTGCAAGGCGTGCGTGGAGCGAAGCGACTATTTTCGTGCCGCAAGGCGGCACAAAAATAACGACATTATTTGCGCTTTCCCCCAATTTCCCGCCCCGTGGGAGGAAAAACAACCCCCCACGGGGCTTACGCTGTCCGACATTCTGTTGTATAATGCTCCCATCATCAAAAAAGGGAGGTGCGCCTGTGGCTCAGTACGGACACGGCAAAAAGCGGCTGGCCGCGTGGCTGCTGCTGGCGGCGGTGCTGCTGGCGGCGGTGGTGTGCCTGTTCGTCGGCTCGTCCGGCATGACCGTGACCCAGTGCCTCCAGGCGCTGGCGGGCCGGGGCGGCGACGCCCACCTGCGTATCATCTGGAACATCCGCCTGCCCCGCGTGCTGGCGGCCATCATCGCCGGGGCGGGGCTGTCCGTCTCCGGCCTCATCATGCAGACCTGCCTGAACAACGCCATGGCCTCCCCGGCCACACTGGGCGTGTCCAACGCGGCGGTGTTCGGCGCGAACCTGTCTATCATCGCCTTCGCTGGCGGCTTTCTGTCCACCGGCCACAACGTGGCCAACTACGGCGTCAGCGCCGACCCCTACGCCACGTCTCTGCTGGCGTTCCTCTTTGCCGCGCTGTCGGTGCTGTTGATCCTGGGCCTGTGCCGTCTGCGTTCCTTCGCGCCCAATGTGGTGGTGCTGGCGGGCCTGGCCATGGGCGCTATGTGGACCGCCGCCACCACCGTTCTGCAATTCTACGCCACGGACGTGGGGCTGTCCGCCGCCGTGGTGTGGAGCTTCGGCGACCTGGGCCGCGCCACGTATAAGACCGATGCCATCATGGCCGTCACCGTAGCCGTAGGCTTGGCGCTGTTCATCGCCCTCTCCTGGCGCTACAACGCACTTCTCAGCGGCGATGCCGCCGCCCGCAGCATGGGCGTTCGGGTGGACGCGCTGCGCTTCGCGTCCCTGCTGGCCGCGTCCCTCATCACCGCCGTATGCGTGTCGTTTTTGGGGGTCATCGGCTTCGTGGGCGTGATCTGCCCCCACGCGGTGAAAAAGCTGCTGGGGCAGGATCACCGCCATACCGTCACCGCCTCCGCGCTGGCCGGCAGTCTGCTGCTGCTGTTGGCGGACACGGTGAGCCGCAGCCTGGGCAGCGGCTCGGCCCTGCCCGTGGGCGCGATCACGTCCCTGCTGGGCGCGCCGTTCTTCTTGGCGGTTATCTTCTCGCGAGGGGGGGATGGGGAATGCTAGACATCCGCGGTCTGCGCTTTCGCTACGGCAAGCGCGCCCCGGTGCTGTCCGGCGTGGATCTGACGCTGGAGGACGGGCGGATCGGCATCCTGCTGGGGCAGAACGGCGCGGGCAAGACCACGCTGTTCAAGCTGCTGCTGGGCCTTGAGAAGCCGGAGAGCGGCACGATCCTCTTTGACGGGCAGGATCTGACCCGCCTGTCTCCCAGCCAGCGGGCGCGGTGCGTGGGCTATGTACCCCAGCACATCCACTTCGGCGCGCTGACGGTCTACGACGCGGTGCTGCTGGGCCGCGTGGCCAGCTTCGGCCTGCGGGCCGGGAAGTCCGACCACGACGTGACGGCGGCCATTTTGGCCGACATGGGGCTGGAGCATTTGGCGGGCCGCACGGCGGAGACGCTGTCCGGCGGCGAAAAGCAGAAGGTGGCCATCGCCCGTGCCCTGGCCCAAGAGCCCCGCCTGCTCATCTTCGACGAGCCCACCGGCAATCTGGATCTAGCCAACGAGGCGCTCATCATCCAGGAGGCCAAAAAGGTGGCCCGCACCAAGCACATCGCCATTTTAAGCTCCCTCCACGACCTGAATCAGGCGCTGGACATGGGCGACACGTTCTTCTTCCTGAAGGACGGCGCGGTGTGCCATACCGGCGGGGCGGAGGTGTTCACCCCGGAGGTCATCGAGGAAGTATTCAGCGTCCGACCCCGCGTTGCGGAGCTGGACGGCAGAAAAATCATCATAGGAGGTTGCCATGAGTAAAAAACGCATTGTATCCCTGCTGCTGGCCCTGGCCATGCTGCTGAGCTTGTGCGCCTGCGGTCAGACCGCCGGCCCGGAGGAAGTGACCGACACACAGCCGGCAGACCCCGTCACCGTGACGGATATGATAGGCCGCCAGGTGGACGTCACCCCCGGCGAGTACACCCGCGTGGTCTGCATCGGCGCAGGCGCGCTGCGGCAGTACAGCTACATCGGCGATATGTCCCTGCTGTGCGGCGTGGAGGACATCGATAACATCACCCTGACCGACCGGCCCAAGATGTTCGACGGCGTGACCCGGCCCTATGTGATAGCGTACAGCGAGGTGCTGACCGCCCTGCCCTCCTGCGGCGTGGGCGGGCCTAATGCCCAGGCGGCGGAGGCGGAGAAGATCCTCTCCTGCGCGCCGGACATCGTCATCTCCCAGTATGAGGACGCGGACAAGGCGGATGCTCTGCAAGCCCAGCTGGGCGTGCCGGTCATCACCCTGCGCTCCGGCCCGGACGGCGTGTTTGCCGATGAGCTGCTGGAGAGCCTGACGCTGCTGGGCCAGGTGTTTGGCAGGGAGCAGCGGGCGCAGGAGCTGATCCAGTTCATCGGCAGCCAGCGGGATGACATCTTCTCCCGCACGGCGGTGGTGGCGGACGGCGACAAGCCCGGCGTCTATATCTGCGGCCTGGGCAACTGGGGCACGACCAACCACCTGATGACCGCCCCCAATTACAAGCCCTTCGAGGTGGCCAACATCCGCAACGCGGTGCAGGATGTGTCCGTCCAGGGCATCCAGCCCATCGAGGCTGAGACCTTTGCCGCCATCGGCGCGGACATGGACGTGATGATCATCGACGCGGCGGCGGTGAAGAACATCGCCCCCCTGTACGCCGAGGACCCCACTCTGCTGGACACCTGCAAGGCGTGGCAAAGCGGCCAGGTCTATTTGGAGATGGCCTATAACGCCTACTACACCAACTTCGAGCTCGCCCTGGCCAACACATGGTTCATCGCCAAGTCCGTCTATCCTGAGCTGTTCGCCGATGTAGACATGACCCAAAAGCTGGACGAGATCACGGAGATGTTCCAGGGCAAGCCGCTGGCAGCGGAAATCTTCGCCTGCCCCAGCAGCTTCGGCGGCTACCAGCAGATCGACACCGCCTCGTTCTTCTCCTGAGGTGCGGGTATGATCGAAAAACAGGCCGTTATCGACTTTTTTGACCGCTGCGCCCCCACGTGGGACGCGGAGATGATCCGCAGCGATCGCAAGATCAACATCATTCTGGACAACGCCCGTGTGGGCGCTGGCAGCCGCGTGCTGGACGTGGCCTGCGGCACAGGGGTGCTGACGCCGGACTATCTGGCCCGTGACGTGGCCTCCGTCACCGCCGTGGACATCTCCCCGGAGATGATCCGCCGCGCACGGGACAAGCTCCGGGATGACCGGGTGCAGTTCCTCTGCGGCGATGTGGAGACACTGGACGTGGGCCGGGACTTCGATGCCGTGGTGGTCTACAACGCCTTTCCCCATTTTCCCGACCCGGAGCGGCTGGTAGCGCACCTCGCGTCCCTGCTGCGGCCCGGCGGCGTGCTGACGGTGGCCCACGGCATGGGCCGCGCCGCCATCGACGGCCATCACAAGGGCCGGGCCAGCCACGTGTCCCGCGGCCTGATGTCCGCCCAGGAGCTGGCCGCCATCTTTGAAAAGTACCTGACCGTCACCACCGTCCTCTCCACCGAGGAGATGTATCAGGTGGCGGGGGAGACGCGGGCATAAGGATAAGAAAAACGCAGGGCCGCGCCCTGCGTTTTTCTTATCCTTGCGGGGTATCCGCCGGTTTGTTCAGCTGCTTCACCTGCAACTCCGTCTGCGCCAGCGTATCGCCACCGCGGTCCTTCACGGTGATGACGGCGGTGAAAATGCGCGTTTTCTTATCATAGCCCGTCAGCTCCACCGAGGCCCGCAGCCCGTGAGGATAGGCGTTGTTGGGCAGCAGCTTCTGCCCGCCCAGCAGCACCCGGCCCTCGTCATCGGTGGTAAACTCGGATTGCTGGTTGTCCGCATCGGGGTGGTTTTGGCTGAAAAAGCCCACCACCTTGCCGCCTTCATCGTACTTCAGCGTCCCGGCGTAGCGCAGCTCGTCGCTGACGATGGTCTCCAGCGTGGAGCACAGCACTTGGGCCTCCGACCCGGCCACGGAACGCTCGTAGCTACGCACCGCCAGCGACACGCCCAGCACCATTCCGGCGCTGACCAGCAGCACCACCGCCAGGGCGCACAGAAGCTCTACCAGCGTCATGCCCGCTATTCTCTTTTGCCTCAAGTGCGTCACCTCCCGGCGGTGCGGCCCTGCTTACTCATAGGTGTAGTAGCGGTAGCCGCCCTTCGTCTCGTATACCTTCACGCTTTTCGTCACCGAGTTGTTCTCTCGCGTGATAGTCAGCGTTTTCGTTTCGCCCTCGGCATCATCATATTTGAGCGCGGTATCTGTCTGCCGTACTCCGGCGTTGATGCGGGCCGCCGTCACCAGGGAGGTGGCCAAAAACGCCATGGTCAGCACCACCAGCAGCAGCGCCGCCAGCGTCTCCGTCAGCGTATCGCCCCGCTGCGACCGCAGCTTCTTTCTCATTTCGCCGCCTCCTCCTGTCACTCGATCACGTTGTACCCATTCCAGTTCACTGTTTGGCCGCCGCCCTGGCTTTTCAGATTGCTATACAGCGTCAGCGTCATGCGGCACGGATGCTCTCCCGGCGCAGCGTCATCTTCATAGTTCCGCAGTGCCACGGTCAGGATGTACGCCTTACCCTCATCCGCCGCGCCCTTGTTATCGCCGTAGGTCATCGAAAACACCGCCCACACGTCCTCCATGCCCTCAAGACTGAGCTTGTACGTCCAATGGTTCACGTTGGCTTTACTGTCATTATAGAGCACCGGCACGGCGTATTGCACGAAGTCCAAAAACGCGCCGTTGCCGCTGCTCGTATACGTTGTGCTATTGTCCGCTTTCACCGTGCCGTCCATCTCACCATGGAGAAATGCGTCCCGCACGTACTCCGCCGCCGACGACACCGCCAACGACGACTGCTCCCGCGCCTTGTCCGACCGCAGGGTGGCGGCGGCGCTGGACGCGGCGGCGATGACCACCGCGCTGACGGTCAGCGCCACCAGCAGCAGCAACAGCGCCATCAGCATGGACGCGCCCCGCTGCTCATGCAATTTTCTCCGGGCCGCGCCCATGTCTGTCACCTGCCTTCCTGCTATGTCGTGGGTTTGTACGTGTACTTCTCCAAATGCAGCGTATAGACCGCGCCGTCTGTCTTGTGCGTCAAAACGATGTCGCCGCTGATGAGCGCCTCCGTGCCGCTGAACGTCACCTCGCGGTACTGCACGCCCTCGGCCTCCTGAATATCGCCCAGCGTGACAAAGGGCATCGCTATCTCACTGCCCTCCGCGTTCACGGCGGACAGCCCGTCGAAGCTGACCGCAAAGTCCTCCAGCTTTGTATACCCGCTGCCGGCGAACAGATACAGCTTTCCGACCTCCCGTGAGAACTCCGGCACGGTCACGTCCGCCGTGCCCTGCTGGGCGACGTCATTCTCCGCCCGGCGGTACACGCCGCTGGTGACGGTATACACGGAGGTGTCCTCTGCCGCGTCGTACACCAGTCCCACCGCGTCACGGGTGGACTTGGCGTTCAGCAGCAGCCGCGCCGTCACGCTCTTTTGCCCCGTCCCCTCCGGGTAGGTGTACGTACACGTCACGGACACGGTGGAGATGCCGCCGGAGAACCCGGACACGGTGAACTGATACAGCCCCTTGGCCGCGTCCACCGCCGTCACGTCGCCGCAGGTCACGATGCTCACAGCGCCGGAGTCATACCCGCCGCCCTGCTTCGTGGCCGTCACCTCCCACGTCAGACTCTCGCCCTGCTTCGCCGCGATGGGGCGGTTCTTCGCGTCCGTCAGCGTCAGCTGCACCGTCTCGCTCTCGCCGCCGTACCGCACCGACACGCCGCTGGCGGCCTTGTCGCTGGTCAAAAGCAGCGTCTGCGTCACATCAATGGTCATCTCGGCGGTGTGGCCGCCCAGCGTGGCCCGGGCGATGACCAGTCCCGTCCGGCCTGTGCCGGTAAACGTCACCGTCCAACACTTAGCGGTGCTGTTGTAGACCGGCGCGGTCCAGTCCAGCAAATCGCTGACCTGCCCGTCGGTGTCGTTCACCAGCGCGATCTTAGGCGTATCAGTGGCCTCCGCGACCGCCGGATACTGATACAGCGCTACCGTCAGCGTGGGTGCGACCTCGCCGGTGCGGTTCGCGCACAGATCCAGCGTGGTCCGCGTTTGCTCCCAGTACAGGCCGCTGGTGGGCCAGCGCCCGTAGTGTACGTTCACGGTTCTTCCGGCCACGTCCTTTTGGGTCAGAATGGTGGGGAAGGGGAAGTCCAGCCCGTCCAGCATCTCCGCGTTCGCGCCGGGGAAGCTGTACTTGCCGGGGATAGGCGCGCCGTTCTCCGTCACGGTGACAGTGCCGAATTTCAACGTGGAAGTGGACTCACCGTCGTTGAGCCAGTTCTGCAAAACCGTCTGCATCTGCGCGTAGGTGATGTAGGGGGTCTTGCCGCTGTTGGTGAGATATACGCGGCGGCCTAGATTTGTGTTGCCAGTCAGCTCCACTTGCCGTCTCCAGTCTGCTCTGCTGCCAACTCTAATATAGTCGCTGGTGTTGGCGGCAACATCGGTCAGTGCGTAGCAGTTTTGAATGTATGCATCGGAATTGTATACGCCGTTAAGAGTAAAACTGCTGTTTTGCATCTCGCCATTGGAGGCAAGGGAATAGACGGGCATCACATGGTTTTTATTTGTGTTAGTGTTCAACGGCGGCAGCTCCACAAAGGCATAGGAGTTCCGCACCGTCAGCGCGTTGGTAGTCGTTCCCATATAGCTTTCCAAGCTGCCGTGATCTCGAAGGATAATGCCTCCCACCAGGCCGCCCACCCAAATATTGGTGGAGCTAGCAACACCAACGTACGAGTTTTTCATCGCCGCGGCGGTGACCGAGCCGCCGGCATAGCACTTATCCAGCGTGGCCCGGCACACACCGGCGATGCCGCCCACACGCAGGTTCTTATACCCAATATCATACGTGGGACTCAGTACAATGTCCGTCACGGCGGTGCAGCCGGTGATGTTCATATTGGTCGCGCCCACCAGGCCGCCCACGCAGCCGCCGCCCCAGTCAGGGTTGTTGGCCCGTGTGTCTTGAATGGTATAGCCGGACACGGAGCAGTTGGTAAAGAACGCGCCGGTGGTTCCCGCGCCTGCAAAGCCCACCAGACCGCCCACGGCGTACCAGCCCGTGCCGTTCTCGTCGTTGACGATCTTGCTGCCCCGGTCGGAATACATGACGATGTCCTTCAGGTTTGCCCCGATGGTATAGCCGAACAGCCCCACACACTGGGCGGTGCTTTCGATTTGGACGTTTCTGATAGTATACGCGCCGCCGTCGTAGTCCGAGCAGAAGAAGGATACGTAGGGGTTGGCCGTGCCGCCGCCGTTGTTCCGATCCACCATGTTGCCGATGGGGGTGAACAGGTGGTCGGGGTCGTCATATTCCGCCGCCGCGTCTAGATCGTGGCTCTGCACCCAATACCGCCGGGTCTGATTGCCGAACTTCTTTTCATCCGACCCCCGCACAGTGTTGCGATAGCTGCCCAAATAGGGGTATTTGGTGATATTCTCATCATCGGAGGAGGTGATAGAGTGATCCACGCTCTTTGTGCCGTAGTTCCAGTTGATATTCTGCAGCTGGCTCACGGAACGCACCTGATAAGGCTTGCCCGCCGTACCCGGCTTGTGGGCATCGCTGAACTGTGTGCCGGTGATGCTGTCCAGACTCATAGCGTCGGCGAAGAACGGGCACAGCGTGTATACGCTTTCCGCGTCGCCGTATTTCAGCGTCCACGTGCAGTTGGTTTCTTCGCCAGTCAGGTACATCGCCCCGGTGGTGTAAGCCACGAACTCGTACTCCGGCATCTGCGCCTTCAATGCGCTGCCCGCCGCTTCGTTGACCGCGCCCAGGTGGCAGCTTGGGGACGCACTGAGCGTTACCCCGGTCGCCGCGCTGTCCTTCTTGTAGAAGTAGCCGTAGCCGTACTCCATCACCACGCCGCTGTCGTTGTGCTGGACGCACAGCGTGCTGCCGGAAAAGGCCACGCCGTTGTCCGTGCCGATGTAGCTCAGGTGATAACCCGCGTTGCCGCCCTGCTCCCGCTCCCAGTAGAACACGCCCATCGTGCCGATGTGCCGCTGCTCGGGCCACGGGCCGTAGTGTACGGTCTTGCCCGCCGCGTCCCGCACCACGGCGGGATAGGGATAGACCGCCTCTGTGCCGCTGGCGGTCAGCTTGGTAAAGCCGTACAGGCTCTGCGTTTCCAAATTTGCCCCGTTGATGGGCGATTGGGCCGCGTTGACGCGGAAGCTGTTGCCGGATGCGTTATAGGCGTATAGCCCCTCGCCGTAGGCGTACGTGCCGCCGTCCAGATAGAAGCACTGCGCCGCGCTGCCCCCGGTGCGGGTCAGGCCGTATACCTCCGCCTCACCGGCGGCGGTCAGCGCCGTGGCGCTGTAGCAGTATGCCAGCGCGCCGCCGGCGTTCTCTCCGGCGAAGCCGCACAGCCGCACCGTGCTGGCGCTCACGTCCCGCGCCTTCAGCACGCCCAGCGCGTAGCAGGACTGAATGCTGCCACCTGCGTTGCTGCCGGTGAACCCACCGGCGTACACGGCGGCACTGTACGCGGACACCTCCGCCAGCGGGCAGTTGGCCTCGCTGGACACGATGCGCCCGCTGTGGGTCTTGTGGTACAGGTTGCCGCCCACCAGCCCGCCCAAATAGACGGTGCTGTGCTGATAGGCCGCCACGCCCGATGCGCCGCCGAGAGCGTAGCCGGACACGGCGCAGTTGCTGACCGTGCCGTAATTCCGCCCCGCCAGCGCACCCATGTATACCACCGTGGTGCTGCCCTGGATCAGCCCGCTGCGCTCCACGGTGCTCTTGCTGGTGTTGCTGCTGCTATCGGACAGCAGCGCCACGTTCCGCACCGTACCCGTGGGCGCGACCACAGCGAACATACCCACGTCATTCCCCGCGGATGCAAAGGACACGCCCCGGATGGTGTGCCCGCCGCCGTCATAGACGGCCCGGAAGCCGCCGGTGTCGCCCGCGTCTGCCGCATTCACCGCGCTGTGGATAGGCTCTTGGCTGGTGACGGCATCGGTGGAACTGGTGTATGTAGTCCACCCATAGGTGTCGTAGTCAATATCCCGCTCCTGCCGGAACGTGGTGTTTGCCGTAGCCGCGGCAAGGTCGCCGTAGTGACGGCTCAGCTCGTACAGATGCCGGGCCGTCCGCAGGTACACGGAGGCAGGCGCTCTCGTGCCGCTGCCGGTAGTCACGGTCTTGGCAAAATAGGGGTTGAACTGGTACGTGCGCCCGTTGACGGTCACGCTGTGGTAGAAACTGGTGTCGGAGATGTCTGTGCCAGTGGTCAGTATCTCTACCGGGTACAGACAATAGTTCGTCCCACCGTAGGCACTGGTGAGGTACGAGGTAGTAGTAGCATTGAAAGTCTCGGATTTGCCGCTATACGTCACCGTAAGCGAACCATTCAGCGGCGCGGACAGCGCCACGGCGTACCCGTCGCCGACGATAGTCTTGTCATCGGCCAAATTGTCCACGTTGCCGCCGAAGAAGCCCACCGAGTTGTCGCGGTACCGCTCATAGTACACCAGCGCCGCTGTCTCAAACTCCGCCTGCCAGTCGCCGTAGTGGCTCAGGTTCACCAAGCGCGGGTAGGAATAGGTGCTCAGGCCCTGCCCCAGCAGGTTATAGGGGTGTGTGGTGTCGGCGCTGGCCGCCGTGAACGCAGTGCCGCCCAAATCTGTCAGAAACTCTGCCGCGATCATCTCTGCATAGCTCCTGCCGTCTGCTGTGCCAGTGATGTCAGTGTGCTGTTTTCCATCCAAACCGCTGGTCAGGTAAAACACGTTCTTGATGTCGGTAGCGATGCTAGTGCTAGTCTTGGCCGTGGTGTACACCGCTTGAGGGTTGGCCAAATAAGCGCAGGCGCTGTACGAATTGGTCGCCTTGGTCAGATACCCAGCCACGAAGCCCGCTGCGCTGTCTGTCGCCGTCTGATACCCGGCGGCGTAGCTGTCGCTTAAAGTCAGCCCGCTGCTGCCCGTGGTCATGCCCACCAGGCCGCCAGTCACCGGCGCGGTGAGGTAGCAGTCGGCGTAGGACTGGCTGACGCTGACCGCGCCCGCCGCGTGGCCCACCAGGCCGCCAGCGGCGGTGGTGCTGTTGATGGTGGTGGCGGCAAACGAATTTTCGATAATCAGTGTGCTGGTGGCCTGTGCGTTGCCGGTTGACGAATTTTCGTAAACACCGACTAGGCCGCCGGCGTGCGTGCCGGTGATGCGGGACGGGATTTTGTCAGCCGAGGCGGCCTTCATACTGCTGAGATCTGAATCTGCCAAATACACGCGGCAATTTGCCAATTTCAGACTGCCGGTGGCGCGGCCCGCCAGCGCACCGGCAGCGCTGGCGCTGCTTATTATATTGGCGTTGACCAGTGTGACGTTGGAAATTTCTCCGCTGAAATTGGAAAATAGACCGGCGGGAGAGTTGGAAGAAACTGTCAAACCGTTAATGGTATGACGAGAAGTGATGTCGCCGATACTCGATGAACCAACGTAAGAAGTTAGGCGATTATTAGAAATTGGCTTAAAATTGACACCTTTTGCGGTGTAAAGGCTGTACCAGTCGGAGGGGTCGGCGGGATCGTCGGAAAACGAAATATCGCTTATCTGGACGGCGCTCGTGATGGTAGAGTTGACGCGGGAGGAACTGTCCAAATTAGCGAGATGTCGTCCACACGACACCAACGCGGTATTCTCACCATAGCTCAAATCGGCCCGATCATCGAACAATCCGTTGGTGGTGCGGGACGTGGAAACCGTGTCAACAGAAGGGTTTGCGGACGATACAGTGAGGGTGATGGTGATGGGAGTGCCGCAGGAGACTTGATAATTTGTTTGTGCGGCAAATCGCGCAGCGCCTGCATCGCCCATGCCTTTTTCTGCTGCGAGGCTGTCTAAGATCCACTGGTATTTATAATTGTACTTGTCAAGCTGGGCGAAATTGGTGATGGTGCGGGTATATGTGCCGCCGGTTTTGTCCGAAATATCGATTTTAAAGGTCATTTTCTCGCTGACGGGGTTATTGCAGTAAAATGTAACGATCAGTTTTTCGGAATTTTCTATTGTGATACTTGGGTTGAATTTACTAATATCCTGCGTTTGTGCAATATCTCCGCCATAATAACCGACGGAGGCGGTTTTGAGACGGTAGTTAAAATTTCGGTAACTTGCGTTCAGGTCATCGTGGTCGGGGAGGGTGGTCTCGCTGTAAAAAACCGCGTAAATACTGCCAGTTTCGGGGGCAAATTCGATGCACCAATAACCGTTCCACAGCTCCTGATCCACGGCGGAGGAGGGGAGAAGGGCGGTGGCGGCGGTTTGGGACTTATACGAAGTATCGTTTACAAGGAGATAATAAAAGTCGGTGTTTTTGGCGCTCTCGTCCATGTGTCTGGAGTCGTATTCCATCTTGTGAACGATAGAGTCTGAATTGTCAAAACCGTTGATACACAAGGCTTCCTGACCCGCAGCGCGCAGCTCGGCAAGGCGGTTCTGGGCCGCCACATAGATGATCTGCGCCTTGGCGTCCAGCTCGTGCTGGCGGAGGGTGCGGCGCAGCTTATTTAACGAAAAAACGGCAATAAGGCC
>ENA-UOJG01003241-UOJG01003241.1-human-gut-metagenome-genome-assembly--contig:-C47-NODE-3241-length-11871-cov-6.566012_pt1 | contig 11871 bp, 9 predicted proteins | sample MGYA00242340_ERZ723887 | MGnify/ENA metagenome assembly ERZ723887 | reverse complement strand
AACAAGATGATCTTCCTAGCCACCAAGCCCGTTAAGTAACTATTTCAATGAGGACTATAAAATGCCGAAGCTCAAAACACACAGCGGTGCTAAGAATCGCCTGAAGATTTCCAAGAAGGGTAAAGTTATCCGTGGCCACGCTTACATGAGCCACCTTCTGAACGGCCATGGCAAGACTGCTAAGTCCAAGCGCCATGCACGCGGCACGACCGTTACGGATAAGACCAGCGTAAAGGCTGTTAAGAAGATGCTCCCCTACGCATAAGCGAACAGGGCAGCTCAAGTTTAAGTAAAGCATAATCGGAGGTTTTTATAAATGGCTAGAGTTAAGGGTGCGCTCGCTACGCGCAAGAGAAGAAAAAAGGTTCTGAAGCTTGCTAAGGGCTATTGGGGTTCCAAGAGCAGACACTTTAAGATGGCTAAGCAGGCTGTCATGAAGTCCGGCAACTATGCTTACATCGGCAGAAAGCAGAAGAAGAGAGATTTCCGCCGTCTGTGGATCTCCAGAATCAACGCGGCTTGCCGTGCTAACGGCACCACCTATTCCGCATTTATGAACGGTCTTAAGAAGGCTGGCATCACGCTCAACAGAAAGATGCTTTCCGAGATCGCCATCGCGGACGAAGCAGCTTTCAAGGCACTTGTCGAGAAGGCAAAGGCTTCTGTATAATTAAGCTATCCGTGCGTCCGGAATTCTTCCGGGCGCACATTTTTTAGGGTGATAGTTGCAAACGTAAGTGTATTTCTTTGTGCAAAATCGCCTTTGCGGAAATTTCCCGTGTGCCGTAAAATACAGTGCACAGGATTTCTGCTTATTATCGGTAAAAAGGAGTGTGTACCGTGCCAATCGAAAAAATCACCAGCCGTAAAAGCAGCGTCGTTAAAAATGCCGCCGCACTTTTGCAGAAAGCGGAAAACAGAAGTGAAGCAGGCCTTTTCATGGCCGAGGGTGCACGCCTTTGCGCCGATGCCGCAAGGAGCCAAACGGAGATTGCCGCGTGCTTCTTTACGGAAAACGCCGCTAAAAAATACAAAGATTATTTAGATCCGGTTTTAAAGCAGACAGAGCACGCATACTGCATAGAGGAGCACATCGCGCCCATGCTGTCCGATACAAAGAACCCGCAAGGCATTTTCTGCGTGTGTCGCATGCCGAAGCGCCGTGCGGACGGCCTGCCTGTTTCCGCAGAGTCGGATACACGCCCGTGCCGTCATGTGCTTGTTATGGAAAATATTCAGGACCCGTCCAACATGGGTAACGTGCTGCGCACAGCGGAAGCGCTCGGTGTGCGGCATTTGGCGCTTGTGGGTACCTGCTGCGACGTATACGCTCCGAAAGTGCTGCGCGGCAGCATGGGCGCGGTGTTCCGCCTCGGCATCCGCCGCTTTGAGACGGCAGAGGATTGCCTGAAAGTGTTACATGCCGAGAATATCACGTCACTTGCCGCCGTGCCGGACAGCGACGCTACGCCCATCACGACCATTCCGTTTGAAACGGGAAACTGGGCGGTGTGGATCGGCAACGAGGGCAACGGTCTCACAAATGAAGCCATCGAGCATTGTCATGACCGCGTGACGATCCCCATGCGCGGCAGAGCGGAATCGTTCAACGCCTCCACCGCAGCCGCCATTGTGCTGTGGGAAATGGAGCGCAACGGGGCAGGAGGCACAAGCTATGGATAACCGCGTATACTGGATCTGGCTGCAAAACGCGTTTGGCGCAGGCAGTCCGAAGCCTGTGCAACTCGTGCGCCGCATAGGCAGTGCCGAAAAGCTGTATCAGGGCGGCACACGACTGTGGAGCTCCTTTTCGTTCGTTTCGGATAAAGAGCTTGCCGCGCTCAATGCCTACGGCGCGGAACAGGCCGCCGCAGCGCTCGAGTATTATTTGAAGCTCGGTCAAAAGGTCATCACGCCCGATGACGAAGACTACCCTGTATTGCTGAAAGAAATCTACAATCCGCCCGCCGTTTTATATGTGCAAGGTGATTTGAGCATCCTTTCCGATGCCGTTTCTATCAGCATTGTGGGCACGCGGAAAGCCAGTCAAAACGGGCTCAATGCCGCAAGAGAGATCGCCTACGGGCTTGCGCTCAAAAACGCCGTTGTTATCAGCGGCGGCGCGCTCGGCATTGATTCCGAGGCACACAAGGGTGCACTGAACGGCCGCGGCAAGACAATCGCAATTTTGCCGTGCGGGCTCGAATATCCGTATCTTATGGACAACGCCATTTTGCGCCGCGAGATCGTCGATTTCGGCGGTGCACTTGTCACGGAATATCCCATGCACACGCCTGTGCAGCGCGGCGCGTTTCAGGTGCGCAACCGGCTGATCTCCGGCATGGCGCACGGCGTGCTCATTGCGGAAGCGCCAAAAAAGAGCGGTGCACTCATCACCGCAAAGTATGCTTTAGAGCAGAATCGCGAGGTTTTCGTATTCATTGGCGAAGACGAGAAAGCGTTTTCCGGCTGTATCGCACTGGAAGAGGACGGTGCAGCGCGCATTTACACTGCAGAAGATGTTTTAAAGCCGTTTGCTTCCCGCCGCAGACAGGAGCGTATAGAACAGCTTGCCCGCACAGCGGAAAATATCTCCCATGTCTCCCGCGTTCGCCCGAAGATTGCGTCGCTTTCCGATGCAGAAAAGGAGCCCGAAATAGCAGAGAAGAAGCCTGCCGAGCCGATCCCTGCGCCCGAAAACAACCTTTTGCAAAACGTTTCTGAAGATGCAAAAACCGTTTACGCCGTACTGAACGATACCCCCAAGCACGCTTCCGAGCTGGAGCTTGAACTGGGCATGCCCACGGGGAAAATTTTGGCGGCACTCACGGAGCTCGAGCTTTTCGGCCTCATTAAAACTTATCCCGGCCAGAGGTTTACAAAGGCGTAAAAGTACGCTATACTAAGGTGTATTTGAAAAATCGAAAGCTTGTCCGTTTCGCATTTTCTTTGTTTTCAAATGCACCTAATACATGATTCTTCCACTCGCACATTCGCTGTGCGGTTTAAATAGATACAGAATAGGAGATAGAAAACCATGTCGAAACTCGTTATCGTTGAGTCGCCTGCCAAGGCGAAAACGATCAAGAAATATCTGGGCGGCGACTATGAAGTCATCGCTTCCATGGGCCATGTGCGCGATCTGCCGAAGGCGCGCCTGTGCGTGGACGTGAAAAACGATTTCAAGCCGAAATATGCCATCATCAAGGGAAAGGAGAAGCTTGTTTCCGAACTGAAGGAAGCGGCCGAAGAGGCCGATACCGTGTATCTCGCGACCGACCCCGACCGCGAAGGCGAAGCAATCTCCTGGCACCTTGCGTATATCCTCGGCCTTGACGAGGATTACCACAACCGTGTCACGTTCAACGAGATTACGAAAACCGGCATCACGGAGGGCATGGCGCACCCGCGTTCCATCGACCAGAACCTTGTGAACGCCCAGCAGGCGCGCCGCATTCTCGACCGCCTTGTGGGCTATTCGCTCAGCCCGTTCCTCGCAAAAACGATTCGCCGCGGTCTTTCCGCAGGCCGTGTGCAGTCTGTTGCACTGCGCATCATCGTGGACCGCGAGGAAGAGATCCGCAAGTTTAAGCCCGAAGAATACTGGTCTATCGATGCACGCCTGACCGCTGAGGGTTCCCGCAGCATTTTCGGCGCATCGTTCTACGGCGATAAAAACGGCGAGATTAAAATCACGAACAAAGAGCAGTCCGATAAAATCCTTGCCGACCTCGAATCCGCCGCGTTCATGGTGGAGTCCGTCAAAAAAGGCAAGAAGAACAAGCAGCCTGCACCGCCGTTCATCACATCCACCTTGCAGCAGGAAGCTTCGCGCAAGCTGGGCTTTCAGGCGAAGCGCACGATGAAAGCCGCGCAGGAGCTTTACGAAGGCGTGGACATTGAGGGCATGGGTGCCGTGGGTCTCATCACTTATATGCGTACCGACTCTCTGCGCATTTCCGAAGACGCCGTGCAGGAGGCTGTGCAGTTCATCGGCGAGCGCTGGGGCAAGCAGTATTTGCCTTCTAAGCCACGCCATTATAAGGCGCGTGCCAACGCACAGGACGGTCACGAGGCCATTCGCCCCACCTCTGTCGCACTCACACCGAAGGACGTGGAATCTTCCCTTACAAAAGACCAGTACAAGCTTTATAAGCTCATTTGGGAGCGCTTTGTCGCGTGCCAGATGGCTAACTGTGTTTTGAACACCACGCAGGCGGTCATCACCGCAGGCGATTATATTTTTAAAGCAAGCGGCTACAACGTCGCGTTTGACGGCTACACTGTGCTCTACGAAGAGGGCCGCGACGTGGAAGAAGAAAAGGGCAAAGACCTGCCGAAGCTTGAAGCAGGCATGTCCCTGAAAGTCCGCGACCTCAAGGGTACGCAGCACTTTACACAGCCGCCCGCACGCTTTACTGAAGCCTCGCTCATCAAGACGCTGGAGGAAAACGGCATCGGCCGCCCGTCCACGTATGCTGCGACCATCACAACCATCACGAGCCGCGAATACGTCACGCGCGAAGGTAAGTCCTTTAAGCCCACCGAGCTCGGCGAAGTCATTACAAAGCTGATGAAAGAGCGTTTCCCGGACATTGTGAATATCAAGTTCACCGCCGCCGTTGAAAAAGAGCTTGACGAAGTACAGAGCGGTCAGGAAGACTGGGTGCACACGCTGCACGACTTCTATGACGACTTTGAGAAGACGCTCAAAAAGGCGAAGACCGAAATGGACGGCGTGAAGATTCAGCTTGAAGAAGACAAGACCGACCTCGTCTGCCCGAACTGCGGCAAGCCGATGGTCGTCAAATTCGGCCGCTACGGCAAGTTTATCGCCTGCTCCGGCTACCCGGAGTGCAAGACCGTGCAGAAAATCGTCAACGATACGGGTGCAAAGTGCCCGAAGTGCGGCGGCAAGATCATCGAGAAAAAATCGAAGCGCGGCCGTGTGTTCTACGGCTGCGACAACTACCCGGAGTGCGATTTCGTCTCTTGGGACGCGCCGTCCGACAAGACCTGCCCGGTCTGCGGTAAGGTGCTCTTAAAGAAAAAAGACAAAGCCCAGACGCTCTACTGCGTAACGCCGGGCTGCACTTACACGTTCAATAAGGACGATGCGGGGGAGAAAGATGAAGAATAAGCAGACCGTCACCGTCATCGGCGCGGGTCTTGCCGGCTCCGAAGCGGCGTGGCAGATTGCGCAGGCGGGGTATCCTGTGCGCCTTTTCGAGATGAAGCCACAGAAGTTTTCGCCCGCGCATAAAAGCGCCGGGTTTGCGGAGCTCATCTGCTCGAATTCTTTGAAGGCTGCGCGCATCGACAGCGCCGCCGGGCTTTTGAAAGAGGAAATGCGCCGCATGGATTCTCTGCTCGTTGCCTGTGCGGATAAAACCGCCGTGCCCGCAGGCGGCGCGCTCGCCGTTGACCGCGACCGCTTTTCAGAGCTCGTCACAAAAGCGATCACGGAGCATCCGAACATCGAAGTGATGCACGGCGAAGTGACGGAAATTCCCGCAGAGGGCGTGACCGTTATTGCAAGCGGCCCGCTGACGAGCGACACGCTTGCCGAACAGATCACGAACTTATGCGGCGGTGCGCTCAGCTTTTTCGATGCCGCCGCACCGATCGTCACGCGTGAAAGCCTTGATATGGAGCACTGCTTCACGGCCTCCCGCTACGATAAGGGCGACGACGATTACATCAACTGCCCGATGAACAAAGAGGAGTACGATGCGTTTTATGAAGCGCTTATCACCGCGGAGCGCGCGCCCATTCACGATTTTGACGTGATGAACCCGAAGGTCTACGAGGGCTGCATGCCCATTGAAGTCATGGCACAGCGCGGACACGATACGATTCGCTTCGGCCCGTTGAAGCCGGTCGGCTTACGCGATCCCCGCACGGGTCACCGTCCGTGGGCCGTGGTGCAGCTGCGCACCGAAAACGCAGAAAAGACGCTGTTCAATCTTGTAGGATTTCAGACAAACTTGAAATTTCCCGAGCAAAAGCGCGTGTTCGGTATGATTCCCGGCCTGAAAAACGCCGAGTACATGCGCTACGGTGTGATGCACCGCAACACGTTCCTCGATTCGCCGAAGCTTTTGAACGCGGATTTCTCCATGCGCACGCGCCCGGAGCTGTTCTTTGCGGGGCAGATGACCGGCGTGGAGGGCTATATGGAATCGGCGTCGTCCGGCTTGCTTGCGGGACGCAACGCCGTGCGCCGTTTAGAGGGCAAAACGCCGCTCATTCTGCCCATCACGACCATGATGGGCTCACTTGCGGAGCACGCCGCGCACAGCCCCTCGAAAGATTTCCAGCCGATGGGTGCGAACTTCGGCATTCTGCCCGTCATTGAGCCGCACATTCGTGACAAAAAAGAGCGCTACGCCGCGCTTTCCGCTCGCGCGCTCGAAGACCTTGCCGAAACACTGAAAAACGCATAAGGGACGAACGATAGAAAACCCCCGACAAGCTGAAGCACATTTCAGATGTCGAGGGTTTTTCGCTGTGTTTTCAGATTTTACTCGCCGATAAACGCGTTGTGCTTACGCAGCAACGCTTGAATTTTCTTCACGTCCGTTTCCGGGAAATCGGTGTGTTCCTGCGCGGCAACGGCAGCCGCAACACCGGCGGCTTCACCCGTGCTGCAACACGTGGGCATAATACGGAATGATGCCTGTGCCTCGTGACTGCCGGAAATGCAGCGGCCGGCTGCAAGCAGGTTTTTGATGTTCTTCGGCATCAGGCTTCGATAGGGAATGGTGTAGTACGTGCCCTCTTTAAAGTAATAATGGCTCGTGCCGGTGCCCTCCGGGTTGTGAATGTCAATATCATAGTTACACGCCGCAATACCGTCTTCAAAATGTACGCAATCCTTGAGATCCGTGACCGTCAGCGTGTACACACCGTCGATCATACGGCTTTCGCGCACGCCAATCTCCGGAGCGGAGGACAGCAGCGTGCTGTTTTCAAACCCCTCGCAGTTTTCTTTGAGGAACGTGTAAAGCTCGAACATTTGGCGGCGGGCTTCGCGCTCGGCAAAGCTTAAGTCATAAAGATCGAACGGCGATCGCTTCACAATGCGCGTAGAGTTGAGGTGCAGTACGCCGTCTGCGACATATTTGAATTTCAGCACGTCTTCGCGCGGGTTTTTGATTTTGCCGTCCTCACGGAATTTTCTGTAAAGCGCGTTGATCTTCTCCGTGTTTTTGAACGCGAGGTCAACGTCTACGCCGGACATGCGGAAGCACAGCGTCATCGGCTGGCAAAGATTGTCGTTCTCTCGACCGATGCGGTACGGTGCACCGACACATGCCGTCAGATCAGCGTCGCCCGTGGCATCGATGAAATAGTCGGCCTCAAAGGTCATTTCGCCGCCCTTGCCCATGATCGTCACGGACTTAATGCGGTCACAATCGCGCTCGGCACGCAGCAGGTAGGCGTGGAACAGCACGTCTACGCCGCTCTCTTCGGTCATCTCGTCAAAAACGAGCTTTAAAACTTCTTCGCTGAACGTCACGCGGTTCGGCATCAGTCCGCCTTTTTTCTCGAGACGATCCAGAATCTCGGTAAAAATGCCGTCGGAAAGCAGCGTCGTTTTGCCGTCGATTTTCGTTGTGTAGCCCATAAAGGGGTTGACGTAGCAATTTCCGGCTGCACCGCCGAGAAATCCGCTTTTCTCCAAAAGCAGCACCTTTGCGCCTTCTCTTGCGGCGGAGACCGCTGCTGCAGTGCCGGCAAAACCGCCGCCGACTACGATTACATCATATTTCATGTTAAACTCCTCCGTTGTGTTTTAGTGAAAATACGCGCCGTTTTCGCGCAGTGTTTCTCTCAATTTATCTGTATCGACCGCATGTACGTCGCCGTTTGCATTTGCGGCGAACGCGGCTGCCACACCTGCGGCTTCGCCCATTGTGAGGCACACGGGCATCACACGCACAGAGCCCTGAATGCGTTTATCGCACGAAATGGAACGCCCGGCGACGATCACGTTTTTCACGCCCTGCGGCAGCAAAGCGCGGTAGGGAATGCCGTGCGATTCGCCCGGGCCGTAGCGGGCATCACGCTTTTCACCGTCGATCTTGCCGACGGCTGCAAGCTTTGCTTCTTCGAGCGTATAGTGCGCGCCGCTGCGGCTGCCGCCGTGCAGCCCGAGGGGCCGCCGCCGACCACGATCACGTCGTAATCGGTATTGAGCGGAATGGAACGGGATCTAAGGGTATACATGTTGAACCTCTTTTCATCTTTAGATCAGGCAGATAAACGCTGCGCTGCTTTAAAGATAACAAAGACAAGCGAAAAAAGCAAGAGGTGAATATGCAGTGCGTAGTATTTTAGTAAAAATCGATATAAAGCATCCATTTTGCTCTGCGCCGCCGATGGGGCGCTCCGCGTGGATCTGCGGGGAATCGTTGCGGGAATAGGGGACGCGGATCGTCACCGTGGTGCCGACCAGAATGGCGGAATCGATCTCAAACATAAAATCATCATCGTAATAAATGTGCAGGCGCTCCAAAATATTGCCGATGCCGTAGCCGCCGCGCTTAGTGTTTACGACGGGCTTATCCTTTTTGGCAAGGATCTCTGTCAGCTTGCCTTTATCCATACCGATGCCGTTATCCTGTATGCGGATCTGCACATAGCTGCCGATGCGCTCGGCGGAAAGGCAGATGACACCTGCGCGGTCATCGAGCTCATATAAGCCGTGAAACAGGCTGTTTTCCACGATCGGCTGCAAAATGAGCTTCATGATGGGGTAATCTGCAATAGACGGATCGATTTTCGTGATGAGCTCCACCGTGCGGCCGCGGCTCAGGTTCGTCAGCTCCACAAACAGTCGCACGTGCTCCGCCTCGTCACTGAGCGGCAGGAAATCGCTGCCGTTGCTGAGACTGAGGCGGTAAAAACGCGCAAGCTTCACAACGATGTCCACCGTCTCCATATCGCCGTTTGCGGTCGCTTTCCAAGAGATTAGATCGAGTGTATTATAGAGAAAATGCGGGTTGATCTGGGCCTGCAGGGCGCGCAGCTCCATGTCCTTCAGGTTTTTGCCGAGGTTATACCGCTCGTCAATCAGTACGCTGATGCGCCGCACCATGAAATTGAAGCTGTTTTGCAGCTCGCCGATCTCATCATCGCTGTCCACGATACAACTTACATTTAAATCGCCGTTTTCTACACGCTGCACCTGCTTTGCAAGCGTTTTGATACGCCGCGTGCTGTATTTTGCGTAGACATAGGAGAGAATGAACGCGATTACGCTGATGATGATGGTCAGCACAATCATTTGATTGCGTAGATCTTTGACGGGAGAAAGCAGGTTATTCATGGAAGCGACCGTGAATATGCGGCAGCCGTCGAAAACGGGCGCGGAAAGACCGAACACCGATTCGCCCTGCGTCTGCACACCGGAAAATGAACCCGTTTCTTTTTGAAGCTCATGAATATCAGCCGCAAGCTCTTCATCGGAAAGCGTCAGAGAGCTGTCCGCACCGCAAATGATATTGAGGTTTTCGTCTACAAGATAGGCCGCGCTCGGTTCGGTGTAGTTGCCATGGCGCAGCATGTTTAATACATCGCTTTTCAAAATATCCACGCGCACCGCACCGAGGACCGTGTTGATATCCTTGCGACTGCGAATGAGCGTGACAACGGACAGAACCTCCTGCGGCTTCGACAGCGGCTGACGAAATGTGCTCGGCGGCAAAAACGCCCGCATGCCGTGTTCGGCCAAAAGCCGTTTATACCAATCCGCATCGGAAATTTCGCTTAACGGATACGTAATGTAGTGACTGCGGCTATACCGAAACGAATCGCTGATATAAAGCCGGATTTGATATACGCCGTACAGCGTGCGTGTGGATTCAATTGTTTTGTACAACGCATTTATGTCATCGTATTCTTCGCTGAAGCTGATGTTGCTATCTTGCTTTTCCAACACCTCATGCACATCCGAAAGCTGCGCCACGGAGGAGGATATGGTCGCAAGGCGGTTAAGCTCAGATTCAAGCTCATTTTCCGTCTGCTGTAAGTAAAGCCCTGTGATTTCCATCGATTGCTTTTCGATGATCTTTGTGCTCTGGTAGGTGGCGAACATTGTGTGGGCAATGATGGGAATAAAAATGAGAAGAAAGTACGACGCAAAGAGCTTTACGTGTATAGAACAGTTTTTATACCGCAGCGCAAGGTAGGAGAAAGGGTTCATCATCATTCGCCCTCCGTGCCGGAAAAGGAGATGCTGCCGTATTTGTTGCGGTACGCACGCGGGCTTTCGCCGAAATACTTCGTGAACAAACGCGTGAAGTAGTTCTGGTTCGCGTAGCCGAGCGCATCGGCGATCTCGCCGAACTTCATATTCGTCTCGCACACAAACTTCCGGGCTTTTTTCATTTTGGTATCCAGAATAAACTGGTTCAGTGTGCGCTTGGTGTTCTTTTTATAAAGGTAGCAAAGGTAGTTCGGCGTTACGAAAACGCGCTGAGCGATCTCACGAATGGAGAGTTCCTTATCGTAATTTTGCGTGATATACTGCTCCACTTCGAGCACGATGCGACTTTTGTTATCGAGGTTCGAGATGCTGTCGATGTGCTTTTGCAGCTGTGCGAGCAGATAATCGTGCACGACGGAAAGGCTCGGCGCAAAGTGAATGAACTCCGAAATATACTGGCTGCCGTCCTGCTCGTTCTGCTTGCCCTGACGGCTGAGCCAATATGCAATGGACGCGAGCGCCTCGCGAATCTGCGGAATATCCTGCTCGCGGCAGGCGGAAAGTGAATCAATATAGCTGTTAAGGAAATTTGTAGCTTGCGTGAAATCGTTTGCCAAAATGCGGTCGTACAGCTCGCGCTGCATATCCTGCGAGGGCACAAACGGCTTTTGGCTCAAATCTCTGTAAAAGATTACGCGCCCGTAGCCGAGCAGGAACGCGGCGCGCACCGCTGCGCGGGCTTCGTCATATGCTTCGCGCAGATATTTGAAATCCGTGCACAAATTGCTCACGCCGACGACCACATCGGCCTGACCGCTGTCGAGCGTGGTGAAGAACGGGCTGAGCTTCACCTCCGCCGTTTTGCGGTTTAAAAAGTCCTGCGAAACATTCGCGTGCAGAATGTAGCCCTTACCCGCGCAGGACATCACAAATTTACCATCGAACATGCGCGCCGCGACCGTTTGGAACGCCAAGTAGTGGCGAGAAGCCAAAAGCAGATCGTCGAGCTGATTGTCGTACGCGCGGTCTGCTATGTGCTCGCCCGCCGTATTCATCTGCACAATGACAGTCACGAGCGGCGCATGCAGATCCAGCGGCAGATCAGACGGGATCTCGTTTTCGCTGCACTGCAAAAGGGAAAGCGCAAGATCGGCTTCGTTCTGCGGCAGATGCACTTTCTTATTCATACACTTCTTTTTGGCTTTTTCCACGGCGCCGATGAGCTCGTGCAGTTGCAACGGCTTATAGAGGTAATCCACGGCTTCGAGCTTGATGGCGTTTTTGAGGTATTCTTTATCGGAATAGCCGCTGAAGAAAATGACCTGCAGAGATGGGTGAGAGGGCAGCACCTCATTGATGAGTGCAATGCCGTCAAGCTTCGGCATACGGATGTCACAAATGATGATATCCGGGTCCGTATCGTGGATGAGCACCATGGCCTCCAACCCGTCTGCCGCTTCACCCACGATGCGCACGTCCATCACTTCCCAGTTTACGGAAGCGCGTATGCCCTGGCGCGTCATCTCGGAATCGTCCACAACGATCATTTTATACATTCCAAATCCTCCCCAAAGAATCGACCGGGGCATTTCCCCAATGTCGAAAACAAGCACAAAATAAAAACCTTTGTGCGTATGGCTTGCTACATTGTCATCATT
>ENA-UOJG01003231-UOJG01003231.1-human-gut-metagenome-genome-assembly--contig:-C47-NODE-3231-length-11926-cov-8.952068_pt1 | contig 11926 bp, 14 predicted proteins | sample MGYA00242340_ERZ723887 | MGnify/ENA metagenome assembly ERZ723887 | reverse complement strand
GCACATGTCGCTGGGGCCGGATTACACTTGGAGGGCTGCGGCCCTCCAAGCCTCCCATGGGGTTTATCGACAGTCTGAAGCCGGAGGGCAGAGAACCCTCCGGCTTGCTTTTTCAAACGCATTTTGCCTTTGATCGTGCGGCAGGGGTATAAGGGAAGCTTTAAGGGGAAAGCCCTTAACAGCGGCTCGCTTATCCCTTGACGTGGATACGCGCAATGGCGCGTTTAAGCTTGGCCTCGGCAATGGCGAAGTCGCGGTCGCTGCGCTCCAGGGCTTCCAGGCGCTGCAAGGCTTCCTTATGAGCGCGCTCGGCGCGGGCCAGGTCGATGTCCTCGGCCCACTCAAAGGTGGTGGCCATCACGCGCACCTCGCCGCCGGATACGCCAAGCATACCGCCGCTGCACGCGGCCACGCGGGTATTGCCCTCCGCGTCGGTTACGCGCGCCTCGCCTGCGCTAAGGGGCGCGGCATAGTCGATATGGTGCGCCAGAATGCATACGTCGCCGCCTACGGTGCGTACCAGAATGCGCTCTGCCTCGCCGTCAAAGACCATGCGATCCGGGGTGACGATCTGCAAATGAAAGGTTGCCATGCTTATTCACCCTTCTTGGCCTTGGCGACGGCCTCGTCGATGGTGCCTACAAACAGGAAGGCGCTCTCGGGCAGGTCGTCGTGCTTGCCTTCGATGATCTCCTTAAAGCCGCGGATGGTTTCCTTCAGGGGCACATACTTGCCCTCCATACCAGTAAACTGCTCGGCCACGCTGAAGGGCTGGCTGAGGAAGCGCTGCACCTTGCGGGCGCGGGATACGATCAGCTTATCCTCATCACTGAGCTCGTCCATACCCATGATGGCGATGATGTCCTGCAGCTCCTTATACCGCTGGAGGATGCCCTGCACCTGGCGGGCGACCTGATAATGCTCCTCGCCCACAACCTCAGGGGAGAGGATGCGGCTGGTAGAATCCAGCGGATCCACGGCGGGATAGATGCCCAGGGAGGCGATGTTACGGCTCAAAACCGTGGTCGCATCCAAGTGGGCAAAGGTCGTGGCGGGGGCGGGGTCGGTAAGGTCGTCAGCGGGAACGTAAACGGCCTGTACGGACGTGATGGAGCCCTTCTTGGTGGAGGTGATGCGCTCCTGCAGAGCGCCCATCTCGGTAGCCAGGGTGGGCTGGTAGCCCACGGCGCTGGGCATGCGGCCCAGCAGGGCGGACACTTCGCTGCCGGCCTGCGTGAAACGGAAGATGTTATCGATGAACAAAAGCACATCCTGGTTCTCGCGGTCGCGGAAATATTCCGCCATCGTCAAGCCGGAGAGGGCCACGCGCATACGGGCTCCCGGCGGCTCGTTCATCTGGCCGTAAACCAGCGCGGTCTTGTTGATAACGCCGCTTTCCTTCATTTCGTTGTAAAGGTCGTTGCCCTCACGGGTACGCTCGCCAACGCCCGCAAACACGGAAAGGCCGCCGTGCTGCTTTGCAACGTTGTTGATCAGCTCCATGATCAGAACCGTTTTGCCAACGCCGGCGCCGCCGAACAGGCCGATTTTACCGCCCTTGGCGTAGGGGGCAATCAGATCTACAACCTTGATGCCGGTTTCCAGAATTTCAGTAGAGGTTTCCTGCTCCTCGTAGGCGGGGGGCTGGCGGTGAATGGGCCAACGCTCCACATCCGTGAGGTCGGGCTGTTCGTCAACGGCCTGGCCCAAAAGGTTGAAGATGCGGCCCAGGCACTTATCGCCCACGGGCACGGTGATGGGACTGCCGGTATCCACAGCATCCAGACCGCGCACCATACCGTCCGTTGCGTTCATGGAGATGCAGCGGGCCACATTGTCGCCCACATGCTGCGCCACCTCGGCAACGATCTTTTTATCGCCGTTTTGAATTTCAATGGCGGAAAGCAGCTCAGGCAAATGGCCGTCCTGGAAGCGAATGTCCAAAACGGGGCCGATGACCTGAATCACCTTGCCAATGTTTTGCGTGCTCACAGCGGTTTAACTCCTTTCCCGACGCCTTATTGCTCGGCGCCGGCCACGATCTCCGTAATCTCCTGGGTAATGGCGCCCTGGCGGGCACGGTTGTATTTGAGCCTCAGATCGCCGATCATCTCGCCGGCGTTCTTGGTGGCGGAATCCATCGCGCTGCGGCGCGCGGCAACCTCGCTTGCGTAGGAATCGCACAGGGCGCTGTACAGGCGGCCCGCCAAAAAGTCCGGCATGACGCGGGCGATGGTTTCTTCGGCAGGCAGCTCGTATACTGTGGAAACAGGAGCGCGATGTTCGTCCGCCGCCGGCTTTTCCACCGGCAGCAAACGGTCAATGCAAACTTCCTGGCTCATCATGGAGCGGAAGGAGGTGTATACCAGCCATACTTCGTCGTAGCGGGCTTCCTGGTATCCCTCAATCAGCAGCTGGGCCAGCTTGTAGCAAGCGCCCACGGTCATCCCTTCCACACGCGGGTACGCGTCGGTAAGAACCGCAAAGCCCAGGCGATGGCAGCGCTCGATGGCCTTGCGGCCAAGCGGGAGCGCGCAGGCTTGCGTGCCCTCGCTGTGGGCGGCAACCGCCTTAAACACGTTGGCGTTATAGCCGCCGGCCAGGCCGCGGTCTCCGGCGATAAGCACATAGCAGCGCTTGTGCGCCCCGCGCGGGGTAACAAAGGGGACGGTTTCATCCTCACAGCTGGCCACGGCGGCGGCCATAGCTGCCTGCGCGATTTTGGTATAGGGCTTGCTGCTTTCCATGCGCTCCTTAGCGCGGCGCAGTTTGGAGGTCGCCACAAGCTGCATCGCTTTTGTGATTTGCATGGTGCTTTCCACGCTTTTGATGCGAAGCTTGATGTCTTTCATGGACGCTCCGGCCATGGCGAACCCTCCTTACTTACTTGGCTTTGAGAAAATCGCGCGTGTAGGCTTCCAAAGCCTGCTTCAGCAAAGCCTCGGTTTCCTTGCTCAAATCCCCCGTGGAGCGGATGGCGTCCAGCACATCGGAATGTTGCGCTGCCATACGCTCGTACAGGCCGCTTTCGTACTCCGGCACGTCGGTAACCTCAACATCCTTGAGGAAATCATGCGTAACGGCATAGAAGATGCATACCTGGTCCTCCACGGCAATGGGATGGTTGCGGTTTTGCTTGAGCACCTCCACGATACGCTGGCCCTGCGCCAGGCGCGCCTTGGTATCGGCGTCCAGGTCAGAACCGAACTGTGCAAAGCCCTGCAGCTCGCGGTACTGGCTGTAAAGCAGCTTCAGGCTGCCGGCAACCTTCTTCATCGCCTTGATCTGGGCGTTGCCGCCCACGCGGCTTACGGAAATACCGGGGTTTACGGCGGGCATGATGCCGGAGTGGAACAACTCGGTTTCCAGGAAAATCTGGCCGTCGGTGATGGAGATGACGTTGGTTGGAATGTAGGCGGAAACGTCGCCCGCCTGGGTTTCGATGATGGGCAGCGCGGTGATGGAGCCGCCGCCGTATGCGGGATCCACGCGGGCGGAGCGCTCCAACAGGCGGCTGTGCAGGTAGAACACGTCGCCCGGATAGGCCTCGCGTCCCGGCGGGCGGCGAATCAGCAGCGACAGGGCGCGGTAGGCCACCGCGTGCTTGGACAGGTCATCGTAGATGATAAGCACGTCCTTGCCCTGGTCCATGAAGTATTCGGCCATGGCGCAGCCGGAATAGGGGGCGATGTACTGCAAGGGGGCCAGCTCCGAAGCCGTGGAGCTGACAACGATGGTGTAATCCATCGCTCCGGCGGCGGAAAGCGTATCCACCAGCTGGGCAACGGTAGAGCATTTTTGGCCGATCGCCACATAAATGCAGATAACGTCCTTGCCCTTTTGATTGATGATGGTATCCAGCGCGATAACGGTCTTGCCGGTTTGGCGGTCGCCAATGATAAGCTCGCGCTGGCCGCGGCCGATCGGGATCATGCTGTCAATGGCCTTGATGCCCGTTTGCAGGGGAACGCTAACGCTCTTGCGCTGGATAATGCCGGGCGCGGGGCGCTCGATAGGACGGCGCTCCACGGCCTCCACATCGCCCTTGCCATCCACGGGCTGGCCAAGGGAATTGACCACGCGGCCAATGAGGCTCTCGCCTACGGGCACGGATACAACCTGGCCCGTGCGCTCTACCACGTCGCCTTCCTTAACGCCCTCGTCGTCGCCCAAAAGCACGATGGCCACGGAGTTCTCCTCCAGGTTGAGGGCCATGCCGTACGCGCCGTTGGGGAAACGCACCAGCTCGTTGGCCATGCAGTGATCCAGCCCGGATACGTGCGCAATGCCATCGCCAATCATGATGATGGTGCCGGTGTCGCTCTGGGTGATCTTGTTTTCGTAATGCTTGATCTGCTCTTTAATAAGCTTGGAAATCTCCTCGGGTTTCAACTGCATAATCGTATCACCAGCTTTCAGTAGATGAGGCGGCGGCTTACGCCTCGCCGGCCATGGCGCTGCGGATGCCGTCCAGGCGGCGGCGCACGGTGTTGTCGTAGCGCTTGCCGTCCATTTCCAGCAATACGCCGCCAAGCACTGCGGGGTCTACCTTCTCGGACAGCACAACCGTGCGGCCCGTCATGGCGGATAGCTTTTCCACCAAGCGCCTGCGCTGGTCCTTTCCAAGCGGCGCGGCGGTGGTAACGCTGGCCTCCGTAATGCCGTGCGCCTGGTTGTAAAGCGCGGTATATGCGGCAACGCAGCCCTCGTATTCCGAAAGGGCGCCGCGCTCACAGAGGATTTTCAAAAAGTTGAGCACATAAGGGTGTACCTGGCCGCGCAAAGCGCCGTCCAGGATATGCACCCGCTCCTCCTTGCTTAAGGACATGTTGGATAGCAGGCGCAAAAAATCCGGCTGTTCACGGAAGCAGGCTTTCAGCGCCTGCATCTCTTCCAAAACCTCGGCGGTGAGCTTTTCCTCGTCGGCCAAGGCATACAGGCCGTCGCCATACTCTCTGGCCAGCTCGGTCATGCTTGCTCACCAACGTTCTTGATGAATTCATCCATAAAGGCCTCATGATCCTTTGGCTGGATTTCGCGTTCAACAACCTTGGAAGCGATGCTGACCGCGATATCGGAAAGCTCGCCACGCACGTCCGCAAGCATCTGCTTGCGCTCCATGGCGATTTCTTCCTCGGCCTTCTGCTTGAGGCGGCTGGCCTGTGCGGAGGCCTCGTTCACGATCTGATCGCTCTTGCGCTGCGCGGTGTTAACGGCGTTGCGCACCAGGCCGTCCGCCTCCTCGCGGGCGGAGGCCAAGCGGGCCTCGTACTCTTGCTTCATGCCCATGGCCGCGCTGCGGCTTTCTTCCGCCTCGCCATAAATCTTGGTAACCTGCTCCTCGCGCTCCCGTACCACCTTTTGCACGGGCTTAAACAGGAAGCGCTTCAAGATCAGGAACATGATGAGCAGGTTGGCAAGAGAAATGAGGATCTGCCATATGTTTACGGAAATGATATCCAATGACTGTACGCTCATCGATTCTGCCTTCCTTTATAATGCCTTACTTGATGGCATTGAGCAGGATGCTTACAAAGGAATTGGGGGCCACGAAGATGAGCAGGATGCCAATAACCAGACCGTACAGACCGGTGGTTTCGGCAATGGCGCAGCCCATGATCATCGTGGAGGTAACAGAGCCCTTGCATTCGGGCTGACGGCCGATGGCTTCGCAAGCCTTGGCAACGGCGTTACCTTCGCCAATACCAGGGCCAATACCGGCAATCAGGGCCAAACCGGCGCCGATGGCGCAGCCAGCAAGAATGATACCAATCGCAAGTTCCAGCATGTTGAAAATCCTCCTTAGCAGTTGTAGTGACCTTTATGCTGCATGCAAAGCCTTGCGCTTTGCTTTGCGCCGTTCATAATCCTCCTCGGGGAAGCCTGTGGCAATGTAGAGCATGGTGAGCATGGCGAAAATGAACGCCTGCATCAACCCGCTGAAAATATCAAAGTACAGCGACAGGATCGCCGGAAGGCCGATTTGCAGCAGGGGAAATTGCCCCAAAACGCCGGGCAGCCAGCCCAGGAGCATGTGGCTCAAGCTTTGCAGAGCGTAGGCCACCAGCGTGGAGATAACCACGCCTGAGAGCACGTTGCCGTAATGACGGAACGACATGGAAACGGGCGTGGCGATTTCGCCGATGATATTGAAGGGGGCAAAAATGAACACCGGCTCGAAAAAGCCCTTCACATAGCTGAATAGGCCGCCCTTGAGCTTGTAATGGGTAATGAGCACAAACACCAGAATGGCCCAGCCGGCCACGATGTTCATATCCGACGTGGGCGGGAACAGGCCCAAAAGGCTGGACAGGCTGGAAAACGCGGATAGCGCCATAATGGCGGCCACAAACGGGGCAAAGGCGGAAAAACGCTTGCCCATGTTATCGTCCACCAGGTGCTGTGCCTTTTCCACCACAAATTCCGCCACAAGCTGGCGCTTGGAATTGGGCACCACGGCAATGCCGTGCGTCAGGTACAGGCAAAGCCCCAGCATGGCGATCATCACCATAAGGGAGGTGACCTGCGATTCGGTGATGGGCAAATCCATCACCGGCATGGGGATGGTAAAGTAAACCTGCGCGCCCGTGATGCTGATATCTGCAGACGCGGGCTTGGTAAGCACCTTGAGCGTTATGCAGAACAGAAAGGGCAGGATGATCATGCACAGCAGCAGGATATCAATGACCTTCGTGCGCGTGCTCTTTTTCATTGTGCTTACGCCTCCTTCTTGTGTGATTGCAAAAACCCTTCAACCGAAACGGTAAGGCGCGGGAACAAAAGCGCCAACGCGGCAGGGATGGGATGGAAGCAATCCAGCGAAAGCGCCAAAATGGCCACCACCGCCAGCATTAGCATGCGGCCCGTGTAGGATAGGCCCATGCGCCGCTTCGCGCGCTGAATTTCCGGCACGGGTTCGGCGGGGGGCGCGTCCCCGCCTTCTTCTTCCTCCGGCTCGGGCGGCACATGCACGCCGTGCATATCCTCCGCCGCTTGCTGGACGGACAGCGCCATCAGGAAGAAATTGAGCATAGCGGAGCAGCCTCCCAGCAGCGTGCCTAAAACGACCCTGTAATCCAGCCGCCCCAGCAGCGCGAAAACCGCTACCATCAGCGCTGATAGAATCGCCGTACCCAATCCCACCTTGGCCGTTTCTTGACGAACAGCAGGCTGTACTTTCATTGCGTCGCCTTCTTTCCTATTATAGTATTGTACAGGTTTTCGGCCCTTTGTCAAGCGCGTTTCCGCTTTCTGTGCAGATGTTAATGGATTTTGGGCTTTCCTGTATGTTGGTGGTGAAAAAGATCATAGCTTCGCCCGGTGGATGCGCAAGCGCCGGCTCGCTTAAGGAACAGCCGGCATTGGGCGCTTGCGCTCAGTCCCCATAAGGATTTGGGTTTTTGGTAAGCCCCAGCAGATAATCCACGCTGGTGCCGTACAGCTTGGCCAGCTGAATCAGGATGCAGGTAGGGATATCGTTTTCGCCGGTTTCATATTTGGAATAGCCGGTTTGGGACATGCCAAGCATTGTTGAAAGCTGCTTCTGTGTTAAATCCCTGTCCTGCCGCAAGTCCCGAATGCGTGGATACATCCTTCTCACCTCTGAATGTATTGTATGATAACCTGAAACAGATTATCCGCTTATAATCTGTTTCAGGTTGAAACGCCGGATGCGCTCAACTGACGCCACGCCATAAAAGGCCTTGCGTTTTGAAACGGAAAAACGTGGTGTTTAGAGCAAAGGCCTGTCGTTTTGCGGGGACGTGCGCTATACTGATAACCGGATGCAGAGGTATCCGGTAAGGGAGGAGAAGGAATGATTCAATTTGAAAACGTGACCAAAAGCTACGGGGGCGGCAAGGTAAAGGCCGTGGACGGCCTAGACATGACCGTAGAGGACGGCAAGGTATTTGGCTTCATAGGTCCCAATGGCGCTGGCAAAACCACTACCATCAAAATGCTCACGGGTATTCTTACGCCCAATGAGGGCCGCGTGCTGCTCAACGGCATAGACATGGCGAAGGACCCCATCGCGGCAAAGCGCGCCTTTGGCTTTGTGCCCGATGCTTTTGATATGTACGAGCGCCTTACGGGCATGGAATACCTGAACTTTATGGCCGACGTGTACGGCGTGGATGCGGCCCGCCGCAAGGCGCATATCGAGAAATACCTGGTCCTGTTTGAGCTGGAGGCGGCCGCCAACCAGCAGATTCGCAGCTATTCGCGCGGCATGAAGCAAAAGCTGGCCATCACAGGCGCGCTCATTCACGAGCCCAGCATTTGGGTGCTGGACGAGCCAATGGTTGGGTTGGATCCGCAGAGCGTGTTTCTATTAAAGGAAGAAATGCGCCATCATGCCGACAGCGGCCGCACGGTGTTCTTTTCCACGCACGTGCTGGACGTGGCGGAGCGCCTGTGCGACGAGATCGGCATTATTCATCACGGCAGGCTGATCGCCAAGGGAACGCTGGATGAGCTTCGCAAGGGCGATAGGGACTCCAGCTTGGAAGAAGTGTTTCTGGAACTGGTTGAGAAGGGGGAGTAAGACATGCTTGCCTATTGGAGGCTGCTGCTTCTGAACCGCCTAGCGGCGCTGAAGCCGGGCGGCAGGCAACGCGAGGGGCAAAAGCGGTGGAAGGCGCTTGCGGCCTATGCGGCCTACGTGTTGCTGGCGCTGGCCCTTTATGGCGCGGTTATTTTTTTGGAAATGGCGATATACCGTGAGGCGAAGGCCCTTGGGGAACCCGAGGCCGCCGTTGCGCTGGCGATGCTGGGCTGCACCCTTGTAACGCTGATTTATGGCTTCTTTTATGTGATTAGCCTGCTGTTCTTTGGCAAAGATAACGCGTTTGTGGGCGCGCTCCCCATTTCCTCCAGGGCGGTGCTTACGGCAAAGCTTTCTACCGTTGTCATGGGGGAGGCTGGCATCGCGCTGCTTGTGGGCGCGCCGCTGTTGGTGCGTTATGGCGTAGAAATGGGAATGCCCGTGGGGTTTTATGTGCGCGCGCTGTGCGGGCTGCTGTTTTTGCCCATGGCCCCGGTTGCGGTGGCCACGCTGCTGGCCTGCCTGCTCATTCGCATAAGTGCGCTTTGGAAACGGCGCGAAGGCGTAACCACCGTGATGACCTTTCTGCTGCTGGGAGGGATCATCGCGGCGGAAATGAGCCTGAACATGAACATGGACGAGGATGAGCTTGGCGCGCTGGTTGTAAGCATGATGCTTGGGCAGGGCGGGCTTACGGAAGCGTTGGTTTCGGGCTATCCGCCGCTGGGCTGGCTTGCGCAGGCGATTACGGGCCGCGGCCTTGCGGCTTGGGGAAACGCGCTTTTGTTTATGGCGTTTTCCGCCGGGAGCATTGCGCTGATCATTGCGCTGTTTGGGCGAGGCTATATGCGGCTGGCCCTTAAGCAGGAGGAAACGCTGCGCCGCTCGAACGGCGGGGCGCGCCGGGCGGGGTGCAGCCAGCGGGTGCGCAGCCCGTTTTGGGCCTTGTACCGCCAGGAGATGCGCGAGGTAATCACCGTGCCTACCTATGCAACAAATTGCCTGACCGGCGTGGTGGTGTTCCCGGTAATGCTTGTAATCATGGCGGTCAGCATTCAAAACAATGCAAATGAAGGCCCTTTGATGCAGGTGCTGCTAACGTTTCTGCCGCCTACGATGTACCTTGCCATTGCCTCGGCCTTTCTCAGCCTGACGGCTGTTATGGGCCTGGCGGTTTCCACGGCTGTGTCGCGCGAGGGACGCAGGCATGAGCTGCGGCGCATTTATCCTGTATCCGGCAGGGTACAGCTGGGCGCGAAGCTGCTGATGGGCATGACGTATAATGCGGTTTCCGCATTGGCGAGCGCTGCCGCCCTATGGATAGTATTGCCCGTGTGGTGGCCGCAAACGCTGCTCGCTCTGGCGATTTCACAGTTGTTCTCGCTGCTTTGGTGCATGGCAGGCCTTATGCTGGATGTGTATCATCCAAAGCTGAACTGGAAAACGGAAACCGAGGCTGTAAAACAGAGCATGAGCGCTATGATGAGCACGCTGATTGGGTTTGTGCTGATTGCGGTAATGGCTGCGGCGGCCTGGCTGATGAACAGCCTGTGGCTGCCCATTGGGTTGGCGCTGGCCGTGGATGTTGCTTTGCTTATGATCGGCGATGGATTGCTGTGGCTGATTTTGCAGAAACGTGCATCTGTAACGTATTGTTTACGAGAATATTCAAATTAATCAACAAAATGTTACAAAAATGCGTGCATTCTTAGCAATTCTGTGATATACTATCGAAGAACGAGATTATAGAACGGCTAAGGAGGACGGGCATGATCACCAAGGTGCAGGGAAGAACGGCATCCCGTGAAATGACCGTTAAGGCGAGCCCCAGGCTGTCCGCTTTGGAAAAAGCGATGCTCAAGTGGGCCGTTATCGATCCCGAGGACCGTGTGCTGGATGCAAGCGTTGGCGCGGGACTGGTGGCGGAATACCTGAGGCGCAACATGCAGTGCGAGGTATGCGGCGTTTCCGACCGTATGGAGGATGTGCGCCAGGCGCGGGAAAGGCTGCAAACCTGCGATATCGTATATGCCCTTCCCGGCGATATCCCTTGGCGGGAGAACGCGTTTGACGTTGTGCTTTTGAAGCTTGGCGCGGATGAACCGGAGGTCAACCGCCGTATGCTTAGCGAGGTATACCGCGTTTTGAAGCAGGGAGGCCAGCTGCTATTGGGGCTGAGCTGTTACCCCGCGGCAGTGAGCGCCCTCGCGGGCATGATGGCGGAGGAGAGCGTGGAAATGCGCCGCCCCCTGCGCAGCCAGCGGGTAAAAACCATGCTGGACGCGCTGCGCTTTGAGCATGTCAGCTGGCAGCGCACGGGCTTTGGCAACGGCGTGATGATCGCCTGGAAGCCCAAGCCGGGCTTGGAGGCGCTTTGCAAAGAGGCGTGATTGTACAACAGGAAAACGCCGCCGTGAGAAATTGCTCTCACGGCGGCGTTTTGCATGAAACGCATTGGGTTACAGCAGCGACGCGGCCGCCTTGTCCAGCAGGAAGATAACGTCGTGATGGGTGCGCAGGATGCTGGCCTGCGTCTGCGGGTTCACATCGCCCTTTACGGACGCGCGGATGGCCTCGGCCTTATCGGCGCCGGTGGCAAGCAGGAGCACGCGGCGGGCGTTCATGATGCTGCCAATGCCCAGGCTGATCGCCTGACGGGGCACGTCGTTTTCACTGTCGAAGAAGCGGCGGTTGGCCTCGATGGTGCTATGCGTAAGGTTGACGATGTGGCAGCCATACACAAACGCGTCGGAAGGCTCGTTAAAGCCGATGTGGCCGTTGCGGCCAATGCCAAGAATTTGGATATCAATGCCGCCTGCCTGGGCAATGGCTTCATCATAGCCGGCGCATTCCGCCTGCTGGTCGGCGGCGTTGCCGTTGGGGACATGGGTGCGGGCCGGGTCGATGTTGATATGATCGAACAACTGGGCCTTCATAAAGCTGTGATAGCTCTGCTCGTGCTCAACAGGCAAAGCGCAGTACTCATCCAGGTTAAAGGACTGCGCCTGGGAGAAATCCAGCACGCCGGCCTTGCACAGGCGAATCAATTCCTGATAGGTGGGAATAGGGGTGGAGCCGGTGGCCAGGCCCAGCACGGAGGCGGGCTTGGCAAGCACCTGCGCGGCAATCAAGGTTGCGGCGGCCTGTCCCACCTGGGCGGCATTTTCGTAAACATGAATCTGCATACAGTACCCTCCCTGACAAATCCAATATGTATTTCTGAGAACGGTTGATGTACAACGGGTTAGGCGCAATACATCTTACTAAAAAGTATAGCATTGTATGCTGGAAATGTCAATTCTGTTTTTGGAAAAGGCGTAGTTACAGTGGACAGTACCCCAGATAGCGGACAATAGAAAAAAGAGACCTCCTGTTGTAGAA
>ENA-UOJG01003220-UOJG01003220.1-human-gut-metagenome-genome-assembly--contig:-C47-NODE-3220-length-11978-cov-6.280970_pt1 | contig 11978 bp, 5 predicted proteins | sample MGYA00242340_ERZ723887 | MGnify/ENA metagenome assembly ERZ723887 | reverse complement strand
ACGTGGAGTAACGTTCGCATTCCTTGTCAGCATTGAGTTTGTCAAACTATTTAAGAACAGCAATCATAATTTAGTTACCTGAAAGATTCATCATATTAGTCAAATAAGCTCATTTTAAATTCAACAAAATTTTATCGACCATTAACTTTAATATGACACTAAAAAAGACCTGAACTATTGAGCTTCAGGTCTATCTGATTAATTAAATTAAAAAGGGCCACATAGCCCTCCAGGTCCCAGTGACGTACTTAAAAGTACGCTTAATATCGCTATCACTAATGGAACCTTACTCGGTGTAGTAAATAACTACCCGCAATATTATTGTAAAATATGCTAACTTAATTGTCAAAAGGAAGTATTTTAAAAATACAATTTTGCCTATCAGTAAAGTAGTGAATATCATACTTGGGTTCTTTCAGAAAGAAATAACATAGATTAGCTAATATATCGGCAGTTTGCACTGGCCGTACTAATTCAGAACTACAATAATTAACTTTCACAGACGATCCTGGACAATGGAACACTGGCTCATAAAAATTTCCATAATCAAAATTGTGTATTCCATGAAATAATTCACTTTTGACACTTTCTTCTAAATTATAAACGCCATTAGTTGACTGCCCTTCTTCATCAATCAGAATCTTTATATGTAGTTCATCGTCTTCTATAGCACCATCCTTTAATGCTTTCTTTAGCGCAGACTTTATCATCATTTTTAAAGCAAAGTTTTTATATCTAGTTTTAGACTTTTTATCAGCTAAAATCTTATCATAAACTGATTGATTTTTTATTTCCAAAATCAAGCTATAACAAAATGGGCTTTTCATTACTTTATAAAGTCTAAGCTGATCCCGTAGTTCCTTTCCAATAGTCTTATCAAAAATTCTGCCTTTTATTTCATGTTCATTAGAATACTGAAGAGCTATTTCATTTCTAATTGAATTGTACTTACGAAGTAAATTATCTTTGCTCTTATTACCTATAATCATATAACCACAATAAAGAAAGAATTTTTCATTTTTTGCATAATCAAGAACACCAGAGTCGTCAATAAAAAAATATATATCTGTAAATTTTGTCATCGAATCAGTACCTCATCAAATATCCCGTAAAAGTATATCATTTAAATTTTAGTATTTGCTGCATTTCGGTACTAAAAAAGCATCCCCCACCTTTCAGTGCGGAATGCTCTGGTCCCCTATGAGACAACTTTTTACCTAGATATTCATGTACTTACGCACAACACCGTCACGAAACTTAACTAATTCTTTCAGGTTAGCAACTCGTTCCGGCTCAACGATCAATTCTGGAATAATCTCCTCTTGATTATCCATCTGCTGGCGACCCCAAACGCTTAACGAAATCAACATATTTCGCAAGTCGTCGCCATCATTCGTCAATGTCCATTTCTCCTGATCATCTTTAATTGGGTTTACAACACCATTTTGCTGCAATTTCTGCAGGGCAAGTTCAATTTTCTCATCCGAACTCTCAATTAGAGTAGATAGTTCATCTTCATTGAAAGGTCGAAATCCTAACCAGAAAACAAGCCCAGCCAGATCAGAATCAGCGAGAATTTTCTTTGCATACTCAAAACCACTTTGTTTAGAATTACTCATCATAATAACACTTCCATGTCCTGTCCGCTTTGAAAATATCCCCCTTCAGTTGAATTCTAACAGATTATCAGACAAATTGTTAGTATTATGTACATAAATAATCTCAATATCGACCAAGAATTCGCCGTAATTGCTTGTAAAAGTCTGCCGTAAAATCCTCACCATAACATCGATCTGCAGTCTGCCCAACTACTTTCAAAATTTGATCCATGAAAACCCGTTCATATTGCTTACGATGCAGGAATTGTTCATGATCGGTGGTCTCACAGGTAAAGCGCCCAACCTCATTGTTGCCGATGCCAAAACTATTACAAAGATTCTTTACCGATTCGAGTTGGATCTTACCAACTTCATGTGCCTGATGAAGCAATCGTTCAAAGGTCTTCATGCACGTTTCGACGGCTACCGTAACTAGTCTTTGATCACAACCCTTAAAAGTAATCAAAACGCCATTATTCTCCTGGTTCAGTTGGTAGTGATCAATATGATGGGCCATGTAATAAGCAACCCGACAGTTTCCCCGGCCACAAGTTGGCACCAGTTCATAGTGACCAGCAATAATTCCCGTAGTCTGTCCCTTAACAATGCTGTACAGCGTCTGCATTTCGATCTGATGAACCCCAGCGAACGCCCCAAAATTCCGCAAGACCTCCTGCAATCGTTGCTCCAATACTAATTCTGCGCCATCAGTCGTCAAAATATACGTCCGCTTCCGGTCATATGGTGTCATTAGTAGAACATTATCCCATCGCGGTTGAAATACAGTGGTAACTGAATAATTCTTAAGATCGCCTAGTCGTGAAACGTCAATAATTTCATCCATGTAGGTGGCCTCCCTTTCAAATTTCAAAAATGAACAAAATGCCGGCAAAGATTGCTCATTAATTAACGAATAATACAATATGCGATTATGCAACCGGTGTCAATGGGTTTTCGCGTAATATTATTCATTTTCTATCATTCGCTCAATTAGCAGTCTCCTGTTAAATTAAAGCCACTCAAGAGCTCTTGGGAATAATCTCACAAAGGATGTTTCCAAATGACAAATCAAAAATTAATTGACGGACTCGTTTACTTATCGACAAACAAGCGAATTAATCTCGTCCACAGTGTCCTTCAGCAGCTTCACATTTTACCAACCCATGACTGTTACGATGATCTCTTCCAGGAAGGTTGTCTCATTTTTAGCCATGCCTACACCCGCTTTCCTGACAATCCTAATAATCCAGAAAATGAACGCCGGCTAATGAACTTTGCCTATAAGCGAATCTACTGGCGGTTGTTGGATCAATTACGTCACCAATTTTGGGAAAGAGAGCACTGGCTTGGCTCAATCAATGATGAATCACTGGACAAAAACACTCACAACCACTTTACCGTGGATCGCAATAGCCAGCATGGTTTTGTCCGTCGCGAAAACAGCGACTTCTTCGTCCAGCTAGAAGCACATTGTTCACCAACCGAAAAGCGCTACCTGCACGCTGTTTTACTCTTCGATCTCAAGGACAGCGAGATTGCCGAAAAGTACCATGTTTCCCGTCAAACGGTTTATTCCTGGAAACGAGGGCTGATTAAAAAAGCTCGTGCGCTCAATTATCCGATTAGTTTATAATAAGAACGAGGTGGTAACGTGAATCGTCATCAAACCAGCAACCAGGATCAGTGGTTTCACTCTCGCTATGACGGTGAAGACCGGGATGATGGTTGCTCAAATGAACTCAGCATCAAGCCAAGTCAGGAAAATATCAGCCGACTAGAGGTTCTTCTTACCAATGTCGGGTTCAACGGAAAAACTTACGACAATACTTTCTCCCTAACAAGAGAAGATGCCGAGCAATTACGGGACTTTCTTAACCAATGGCTTAATCGATAACTAAAACGTCAGGATCAGTAAAAATACGATCCTGGCGTTTTCAATTTAAACCAAAAATAAGGGCTAATGGTGAAAGACCATTAGTCCTTATTTCTATTCATGCGGAATTACTTCGCATTAGTTACTTAACACTGACTACTTGTTGTCATCCTTACGCTTCTTACCGCCTGCGATGCCAAGAAGAGCAAACATTGCGGAGATGAAGCCAAGGTCAGCTAACATTTGAGCGTTACCAGTATTACCAGTTTGTGGTAATCTCATGTGCCCCTTCTGACTAGCAGCTGCACCATTACCAGCTCCGGTACCAGTAGCACCGTTACCAGCAAGACCTGCAGCACCGAAGTCAAGGCTTGATGCAACTTGACCTGCGCCTGTGCCGTAACCGAGGTTAGTAAGACCACCGTTACCAGCGAAGCCAGTATTACCAGTGTTGATTACACCGTTGCCGTTATTAGCAGCACCGTTGTTACCAGCGTTACCGGCGTTGTTACCTTGGTTGCCATTGTTCTTACCACCATTATTGATGCTGGTTGAAGTTTGGCCACCATTGCTACCGCTGACACTTGAAGCGTTACTCAAGCTCTCACTGAGACTTGCGCTTTGTTGTACTGATTCACTAGCAGATTGTGATGCACTGATACTCAAGCTCCGTGATGCTGGGTCATCGCTTGAAGTAGAGGTAGAAGTAATCATTGAGTCACTAGTTGAAGTGTTTGAACTAGAGTTGCTACCTTGACTCTCTGAAGTTGAAGTACTTTGAGCCTTAGTAGTAGAAGCATGTGATTCACTCGTGCTGTTATTACCGTTAGAAGCACTGAGGCTTGCGGATAATGATTCAGATGCACTAGCACTAATTGAAGTGCTCATTGATGCGGATGCACTGGATGAAGTACTCAAACTCATCGAAGCAGATTCGCTAGAACTGATGCTCAAGCTGAGACTTGCAAGTGATTGACTAGTAGCTTCATCAACTTGACTTTGCTTTGCGCTAAGTGATGTTGATGTTGAAGCACTAGCAGAAACTGAAGTACTCAAGCTCCGTGATGCGCTTTGACTTGCGGAAGTTGAAGCAAATTCGCTGGAGCTAAGGCTGGTTGAAGCACTTGCGGATGCGGAACGGCTTGCTTCGGCTTGTGAGTTCTTAATTCTCAAACTCATTGATGCACTGTCAGATAATGATGTGCTCAAGGATTGACTTGCACTAAGACTTGTAGATGCGCTGGTGCTCATTGAAGTTGAAGTACTCAAGCTTGCACTGGTTGAAGCACTTTGACTTGCACTAGTTGATGCAGATTCACTAGCAGAAGTTGATGCGCTTGCGCTAAGGCTTGTGGAAGCACTAGTACTCAAGGAGCTGGATGCTGAAGCACTGTTGCTCAATGATGTGCTGAGTGATTCACTAGCACTCGTTGATAGACTAGCGGAAGTTGATGCGCTAGCACTTGCAGATGCACTGGCACTTTGTGAACCGCTAAGGCTGAGTGATGCAGATGCGCTCGTACTCATTGAAGTTGAAGTACTCAAGCTTGCACTAGTAGATGCGCTTTGACTTGCACTAGCTGAAGCAGATTCACTTGAGCTGAGACTAGTTGAAGCACTGGTACTCAAGGAGTCAGAGATTGAAGTACTGTCAGATAATGAGGTACTCAATGACCGGCTTGCACTATCACTAAGGCTAGTTGATACAGATTCGCTGTCGCTAAGTGAAGTGCTCAAGCTCCGTGATGAACTTGTACTCAAGCTATCAGATACGGAACTGCTGTCGCTGAGGCTGGTGCTGAGTGAACGACTTGCACTGTTAGATACAGATGTTGAAGTTGATTCACTGTCACTAAGACTAGTACTTAATGATTGACTTGCACTGGCACTTGCAGATGCACTAGCACTTTGTGAACCGCTGAGACTAAGTGATGCGGATTCACTAGAACTCAAACTAGTTGAAGCGGAGTTGCTCAAGCTAGTAGATACAGAGTTGCTGTCACTGATTGAGGTACTCAATGAACGACTTGCACTATCACTAAGGCTAGTTGATACAGAGTTGCTATCAGAAACTGAAGTACTCAAGCTCCGTGATGCGCTATCTGATACAGAAGTGCTCATTGAACGACTTGCACTGGTACTCAAGGAGTCAGATACGGAAGTGCTATCACTCAAGGATGTGCTGAGTGAACGACTTGCGCTCTCACTGAGACTTTCTGATACAGATGCACTCGTGCTGAGTGATGTACTCAATGAAGCAGATGCGCTCAAGCTCCGGCTCATATCAGCGTTGGAGTTGCTGAGGCTGGCGCTCAATGAGGTTGAAGCACTATCACTTACAGAAGTACTGAGTGAGCGACTGTCAGAAACTGAAGTACTTAAGCTCCGTGATGCACTATCGCTAAGACTAGTGGATTCGGATTGACTACCACTCAAACTAGTACTCAATGATGCGGATGCACTTGAACTGAGACTAGTTGAAGCAGAGTTGCTCAAACTGTCAGATACTGAAGCACTGTCAGATAATGATGTGCTCAAGCTCCGTGATGCGCTGTTACTCAAACTATCAGATACTGATGTGCTGTCACTAAGGCTGGTGCTGAGTGAACGACTTGCACTGACAGAAGCAGTTGATTGACTTGCGCTAAGTGAAAGTGATGTTGATTCGCTATCGCTTAATGAAGTACTGAGTGAACGACTGTCGGATACTGAAGTGCTCAAGCTCCGTGATGCACTATCGCTAAGACTAGTAGATACTGATTGACTACCACTCAAGCTGGTGCTCAAGGATGCGGATGCACTTGAACTCAAACTAGTTGAAGCAGAGTTGCTCAAGGAGTCGGATACTGAGCTGCTGTCGCTAAGACTAGTACTCAATGAACGACTATCACTGACACTAGTGCTGAGTGATTGACTTAAGCTATCGGATACTGAAGTAGAATCGCTGAGACTAGTTGAAAGTGAGCTGCTCAAACTAGAACTTACGCTAGCACTGAGTGAACGGCTTGCGCTATTACTCAAACTGTCTGAAGTTGAAGTACTGTCGCTAAGTGAAGTACTCAATGATTGACTTGCACTAGCACTTGCGGATGCAGAAGCACTGTTAGATACAGATACTGATGTTGATTCGCTGGCTGATACAGATTCGCTCTTGGAAGTACTGTCAGATACAGAAGTACTCAAACTCCGTGATGCACTATCACTGAGACTAGTTGAAGTTGAAGTACTCTTGCTGAGTGATGTACTCAATGATGCACTAGCACTGCTGCTCAAACTGTCTGAAGTTGAAGCACTACCACTAAGTGAAGTACTCAAGGATTGACTTGCACTAGCACTTGCGGATGCAGAAGCACTGTTAGATACAGATGTTGATGTTGATTCGCTTGAACTTACTGATTCACTCTTGGAAGTTGAATCGCTGAGACTAGTTGAAAGTGAACGACTTGCACTGTTGCTTAAGCTATCTGATGTTGAAGTACTATCACTTACAGAAGTGCTCAAGGATTGACTCTTGCTGAGGGAAGCACTCAATGAACTACTCAAGCTATCACTAAGACTGCTACTCTTTGAGATACTGTCGCTAAGACTGGTGCTCAAGGATTGACTAGCCTTGTCACTAAGACTGGTAGATTCAGATTGACTACCACTCAAGCTTGAACTCAATGATGTTGATGCACTAGCACTAAGTGAACGACTTGCGCTGTTGCTCAAACTATCTGAAGTTGAAGTGCTGTTGCTGAGTGATGTACTCAAGGATTGACTTGCACTAGTTGAAGTTGAAGCTTCCTGACTGTTCTTAACAGATGTTGAAGTGGATTCACTAGCGCTTACTGACTCACTCTTGGAAGTACTGTCAGATACTGAAGTACTCAAGCTCCGTGATGCGCTATCGCTAAGGCTAGTTGATGTTGATTCACTAGTACTCAACTTGGTGCTAAGTGAAGTGCTGTCACTGAGACTAGTTGAAAGTGATGTTGAAGAACTGTCACTCAAGCTGGTGCTTAATGAACGACTATCAGAGATTGAAGTACTCAAGCTCCGTGATGCACTGTCGCTAAGACTAGTGGATTCAGATTGACTACCGCTCAAGCTAGTACTCAATGATGCGGATTCACTTGAACTCAAACTAGTTGAAGCAGAATTGCTCAAACTGTCTGAAGTTGAAGTGCTGTCACTCAATGAAGTACTGAGTGATTGACTTGCACTAGCACTTGCAGATGCTTCTTGACTATCCTTAATGGATGTTGAAGTTGATTCGCTAGCTGATACGGATTCGCTCTTCGAAGTGGAATTACTCAAACTAGTTGAAAGTGAACGACTTGCACTGTTGCTTAAGCTATCTGATGTTGAAGTACTGTCACTTACTGAAGTACTCAATGAACGACTGTCAGAGATTGAAGTACTCAAGCTCCGTGATGCGCTGTCGCTAAGACTAGCGGATTCGGATTGGCTACCACTCAAACTAGTACTCAATGATGCAGATTCACTTGAACTGAGACTAGTTGAGGCACTGTTACTCAAACTATCAGAAGTTGAAGTGCTCTTGCTGAGTGATGTACTCAACGATGCACTAGCACTTTCACTAGTAGATGCAGACTGACTGTTCTTAATTGAGTCGGAAGTTGATTCACTAGCTGAAACGGATTCGCTCTTTGATGTACTGTCGGATACTGAAGTACTCAATGATTGACTTGCACTAGCACTTGCGGATGCAGAAGCACTGTTAGATACAGATGCTGATGTTGATTCGCTAGCTGATACAGACTCACTCTTTGAAGCGGAATCAGATACGGAAGTGCTCAAGCTCCGTGATGCGCTATTGCTCAAACTGTCAGATGTTGAAGCACTATCACTAAGACTAGTAGATTCTGATTGACTTGAACTAAGTGAACGGCTAAGTGATTGACTCAAACTATCAGAAACTGAAGTTGAATCACTCAAACTAGTGGAAAGTGATGAACTTAAGCTTGAACTTGCGCTGTCGCTGAGTGAACGACTTGTACTGTTGCTCAAGGAGTCACTCTTGGAAGTGCTGTCACTCAATGAAGTACTTAAGCTTGAACTTGCACTAACTGATGTAGAAGCACTTTGGCTATCCTTAACAGATGTTGAAGTGGATTCACTGGAGCTTACTGATTCACTAGTTGAAGCAGAATCGCTGAGGCTAGTACTCAAGCTCCGTGATGCACTATTACTAATGCTGTCGGATACTGAGTTACTGTTGCTCAAGCTGGTGCTCTTTGAAGTGCTATCACTTAATGAAGTACTAAGTGATTGACTTGCTTCAGTACTGAGTGAACTTGAGGTGCTGAGACTTGATGAAAGACTTGCACTTGCACTATCGCTGAGTGAACGACTTGCGCTACCAGATAATGATTCGCTCTTTGAAGTACTATCAGATACTGATGTGCTCAAGGATTGACTTGCGCTAGCACTTGCGGATGCTTCTTGACTGTTCTTAACAGATGTTGAAGTGGATTCACTAGCTGATACGGATTCGCTCTTTGAAGCACTGTCGGATACTGAAGTGCTCAAGCTCCGTGATGCGCTATTGCTCAAGCTATCTGAAACTGATGCACTATCACTAAGACTAGTGGATTCAGATTGACTTGAACTAAGTGAACGACTTGCACTGTTACTTAAGGAGTCACTCTTCGAAGTACTGTCACTCAAACTAGTGGAAAGTGATGAACTCAAGCTTGAACTTGCGCTGTCGCTGAGCGAACGACTAGTGCTGTTACTCAAGGAATCGCTCTTCGAAGTACTGTCAGATATTGAAGTGCTCAAGGATTGACTTGCACTAGCACTTGCGGATGCAGAAGCACTGTTAGATACAGATGTTGAAGTTGATTCGCTTGAACTTACTGATTCACTCTTAGAAGCGGAGTCACTAAGACTAGTGGAAAGTGAACGACTTGCACTGTTGCTTAAGCTGTCAGAGGTTGAAGTACTGTCACTTACAGAAGTACTCAAGCTGTCGCTCTTGCTAAGGGAAGTACTCAAGGAACTACTCAAGCTATCACTGAGACTGCTGCTCTTTGAAATACTGTCGCTAAGACTTGTACTCAAGGATTGACTAGCCTTGTTACTGAGTGAAGTACTATCACTGAGACTAGTGGAAAGTGAAGTTGAAAGACTTGAACTTTCCTTCGTACTCAAGGATACTGATTCACTTTGCTTTACAGATTCGCTAGTTGAAACTGACTCGCTCAAACTAGTTGACCGTGAAGCTTCAGCACTATCCTTAGTGGATTCGGACTTGGAGTTAGCATCACTTAATGAAGTACTCAAGGAGCTGCTCAAACTGTCGCTAAGACTACTGCTCTTTGAAATACTACCACTAAGACTTGTACTCAAGGACTGACTGTCGCTGAGTGATGTGCTGAGGCTCCGTGATGCCTTATCACTAAGACTAGTGGATTCGGATTGGCTAGCAGAAAGTGAGCCGCTAAGTGACTTGCTCAAACTATCGGACTTAGAAGTAGAATCGCTAAGACTAGTTGAAAGTGATGAACTTAAGCTTGAACTTGCACTATCGCTAAGTGAACGACTGGTACTGTTGCTCAAGGAGTCACTCTTCGAAGTACTATCAGATACTGATGTGCTCAAGGATTGACTTGCGCTAGCACTTACGGATGCAGAAGTACTGTTAGATACAGATGCTGATGTTGATTCGCTTGAACTTACTGATTCACTCTTAGAAGCGGAGTCGCTCAAACTGGTTGAAAGCGAACGACTTGCACTGTTGCTTAAGCTGTCAGATACTGATTCGCTATCACTAAGACTAGCTGATTCAGATTGACTAGCAGAAAGTGAACCGCTAAGTGACTTGCTCAAACTATCAGACTTAGAAGTTGAATCACTCAAACTAGTGGAAAGTGATGAACTCAAGCTTGAACTTACACTGTCGCTGAGTGAACGACTGGTGCTGTTGCTCAAGCTAGTGCTCTTTGAAGTGCTGTCAGATACTGAAGTACTCAAGCTTGAACTTGCACTAACTGATGTAGAAGCACTTTGACTATCCTTGATCGAGTCTGAAGTGGATTGACTGTTCTTGACAGATTCACTAGTTGAAGCACTGTCGCTAAGACTAGTACTCAAGCTCCGTGATGCACTATTGCTAATGCTATCGGATACTGAGTTGCTGTTGCTCAAGCTAATGCTCTTTGAAGTACTGTCGCTCAATGAAGTACTCAAGGATTGACTTGCTTTAGTACTGAGTGAACCAGAAGTGCTGAGGCTTGATGAAAGACTGGCACTTGCACTATCGCTGAGTGAACGACTAGTGCTGTTAGATACGGATTCGCTCTTGGATGTACTGTCACTCAATGAAGTACTGAGTGATTGACTTGCACTAGCTGAAGCTGAAGCATCTTGACTTTCTTTAATCGAAGTTGAAACTGACTTACTTTGATCAGTTGAAAGTGAACTTGAAGTGCTTTGACTAAGTGAAGTACTCAATGATGAATCTTCACTATTCTTAACAGATTCACTCTTAGAAGCACTATCACTAAGGCTGGTAGATTCAGATTGACTACCAGAAAGTGAACTGCTGAGTGACTTACTCAAACTGTCAGACTTAGAAGTAGAATCGCTCAAACTAGTGGAAAGTGAACTACTCAAGCTTGAACTTACGCTGTCGCTAAGTGAACGACTGGCACTATCGCTCAAACTAGTACTCTTTGAAGTACTGTCAGATACTGAAGTACTCAAGGATTGACTTGTGCTTACTGATGTTGAAGCACTTTGACTGTTCTTAACAGATGTTGAAGTAGATTCACTGTTCTTAACAGATTCGCTAGTTGATTCACTGTCACTAAGGCTAGTAGATTCAGATTGACTGGCACTTGTTGATGCAGAAACGCTTTGACTGTCCTTAATCGAAGTTGAAACTGACTTGATTTGATCAGTGGAAAGCGAACTTGAAGTGCTTTCACTAAGCGAAGTACTCAACGATGACTCTTCACTATTCTTAACAGATTCACTCTTAGACTTGCTATCAGAAGCAGAGGTACTCAAGGATTGACTACCAGAAAGTGAACTGCTGAGTGACTTACTCAAACTGTCAGACTTAGAAGTTGAATCGCTAAGGCTAGTAGAAAGTGATGAGCTTAAGCTTGAACTTACGCTGTCGCTAAGTGAACGACTGGTACTATCACTTAAACTAGCACTCTTCGAAGTACTGTCAGATTGTGAAGTGCTCAAGGATTGACTTGCACTAGCGGATGCTGAAGCGCTTTGACTATCCTTGATTGATTCAGAAGTTGAGTTACTTTCACTGTTCTTAATTGAAGTAGAAGTCGATTGACTAGCACTTACGGATTCAGCAGTTGACTTGCTATCGCTCAAGCTAGTGGATTCAGATTGACTTACTGAAGTTGAAGCTGAAGCATCCTCACTATTCTTGATAGATGTTGAAACTGACTTACTTTGATCAGTAGAAAGTGAGTTTGAAGTACTTTGACTAAGTGAAGTACTTAAGGATGAATCTTCACTGTTCTTGATTG
>ENA-UOJG01003215-UOJG01003215.1-human-gut-metagenome-genome-assembly--contig:-C47-NODE-3215-length-12004-cov-7.392669_pt1 | contig 12004 bp, 6 predicted proteins | sample MGYA00242340_ERZ723887 | MGnify/ENA metagenome assembly ERZ723887 | reverse complement strand
AGACCAGCGTGCCCTCCTTCTGTATCAGTTCAGCCAATTCTCGCGAGAGCGATGCCGGCTCTTTCACGGAAGTCATCATCGTCCTTTTGCCGTCGCAGAGCCGCTTCCACAAACAGGACAGCAGTGTTTCCGTTGTATAATCTGTCAGCACGGCAAATTGCACATCGTCGATCAGAAGCACTTCTGATTCAAAATTGTTTCGCAGAAGTTCCGGCATTCCGCTGCGCCTTGCATTTATGACCTCATTACAAAAATAGTCGCCGTATTTTATAAGGATTTCCGTATCAGGTGACCGCTCCCAAATATGCCTTGCCGCCGCACGAAGAAAATGCGTCTTTCCGCTGCCACGCGCCCCGACGATGTAGAGCAGCCCGTTGCCTGTGCCTTCCGCGAACGAACGTGCGGCATGGCACGCGGTGGCATTGCCGGGATTGGCAGAAAACCCTGCAGAAGCTTGTTTCAGATCGAACGGGCATGCCGTTATTTGCTCTGCGAGGTAGTGCGCCAGTTCCGCATTTCCCCACACTTTCAAATGGAGCGGTGGGTCAAAGCACTGCCGAAGCACCTCGTCAACACTCGCGGCATAACGCGCCGCAAAGTCCGCGCGGAAAGCATCGTCCGAGATGTGGACGGCAAACGTTTCTCCATCAACGCAGATCGGCGTCAGATGCTCCGACCACCCATCCGTGACTTCAGCACCAAGCGTCTTGCTCAGCTCGTGGAGAATACTATACAGTACAAAACTCTTTGCGTACTCCATGTTCACCATCTCTTTCTCAGACAATTACCATATGAATGCTGACTGCGTCATCTTCGAGCGTGTTGTCAATGCCGACGCAGCATCCGGCATCGTCCGTCAATGTTGTTGCAGCGAGTTTTTTTGCGCAATACAGCAGTTCCTCGGCATCCGCTTTTCGGTTTGCTGTAACCTTGACAGCAACATATTCTCCGCGGAACGAGAGCTGTTCAAAGGTGCGCACAACCTCCCAAATTGCACCGTAATAGCGGCAGATTGTACAATGATCCTTGCCCGGAAGATGGATATACAGCTCGTTTTCCTTCAAGTCGATCAGGTTGTCCTTTCCCTCGAACAAATCGGCAAGTTCAAGCTCCCACTCCGGCAGAGGCAACGAACGCATCACCACGCAGCTTGCCTTTTCTTCGCGTCCGGGGAGAAGGTAGTGGTGCACCTCCTCCAGTTCGCGGTAGAGAAAATTGGTGCGGAAAGGGAATAAGGTTTCACGCTCAAAAGGAAATACTAGGATCGCCGTCAGCAACGTCATAGTCGAAGCATAGGTGTCTCCAGACAGGAAGGGAACGGTGTAGAGAAATGGCGATTCGATTCCAAAAGCCCGCAGCGGCTCTCCGAGAAACGCGCATAGAAGTGCGACAATTGCTCCGGCACCCAGCAACCGTGCCATGCCCTTCCATTGCACCACAAGAATCACACCGGTTATGAGCACCAGGATCATCATCAAAACCAGCAAGGCGAAAAAGCCCCAGCCAAATTTGACTGCCGCCGAAAGCATCACATTGTATTGTGGAAATTCCGGCATTACGCCCGCTTCTGATGCACCCAGAAAGCGGCACATCCGCAGAATGTCATAAAATTTATCGATGCCGCGAGGATCCAAAGGCGAAACAGAGTGGTCAGTAAAACCGCTGAGCACCCCCATACAAAAGGTGTCGGAAACAATGGCAAAACCGCAGACTGTAATGAACCATATGCCAATCACACATACACAACGAAAGCAGCAAGTTTTTTTCTGCTTGGACACAGAGCGGCATGCGGCAATACAGCCGAGCACCGGTGCCAGCAGGAGTGCCAGCATCGCGGCAAAGGAATTGCCCATACCGAGGGAAAGCATAGCAATGATCGCCGCTGCTCCGGTCACAAAGCAGGGTGTGCAACGCCAATAGCCCTGCATAGCGAAGGATGTCGCCGCAACGATCAGGACAGAGACGAACATAAACGCCGGCCAAATGTTGATGCTTTCCCGATAGTCGAAGCGGTAGAAAACCATACAAAGCAGACCGAGCAGATAGCAAAGCAGCATCGCACCAATGCCCGGATGATCTCGCAGCAGCCCAAGAATCGGGTATCTGCGCAGCAGGTAAAACACCGCTGCAGCGATGGCGAGCGGAGCAAGGCAACGATACAGCTCAAGCCATACGCTGCTGTCCAGACAAACGACGCGGATGATCCCACCAAGCAAGATCATTGCAATCAGTGCGGTCAAATAGACCGCTTTGCACACGGGGTGTTTTCCCCGAAGTGTCCACCGAGCCCGGCGGCGAATTTCTTGTTCAAGTGACAGTTTTTTCACTTTTTTCCTCCTTTTTCCGCTGCTTCTGGTATCGGAACAAATACTTCTCCAACGTTTCAGTTCCATCCGGAGTTGCGGCACTGGCAAGTAACAGAAGCACCTGATGTGCCGATATCATTTCCGACAATTCCGCCTTTCGCATCTCCATTTTTTGAATTTCAAAGAATGTGCAGGCGATGCCGGACTCATACATTTGACAGGCATGATAATATGACGCAAGAAAGTCAGCTGCACATTCCATGATCCAAGGGTCTGCGTCCTTGCATTTGAGAAGGTTCTCCACAAGAACGCAAAGCGCCCCGTCGGTCTTATCGTGGAAGAATCTGATGCGTTGTTTCATCTCCTCCAGGGAAGGCTCCGAATTCTCAGCGGCACAAGAATTGCCGTCTGGCCTTTTCGACTGATCCACCGGCAGAACGGTCGCATTAGGCGTTCCGGCATCTTCGCAACCACGCTGATTTTCCCCAGCGGTGTAGAGTGCCGAGGTTTGGCTCTCGTCGATCTCGCCGCAAACAACGCGCTGCAGAAGCTGGAACACGCACTCAGCAAACGGTAAAACCGAATTCCATGCCGGAGGCTGCGCAGGTGCTTCAATCAGGGGACTTCTGCGGATTTTCCCATTTTCCTGGATAAGATAGTGATCCTTAAGCATTTTCCGCGCAGTGAACTGCAGCTCCGGCGGGAGTGTCTGCCGAAACAGCGCCTCCGGCAGTCCCTCCGGCGGGAAAAGGCTTGCGATGTGCAGCAACATCTTTCGCTTCCCCCAATCAGTTGTGAAGCGTCTGTTCTCTTTCAAAGCAACACCTTCTTTCTCTATGTTGTGCAGGAATCGTCTCCTTCGATTGGCTTCCCTCTGTGCCGCGGGGTCTGAAATGCCCGCTGCATATACGCATGAAATGTATCCATGCAGAGCGCGGCCGTTTCTTCCGGAATGCCGGGCATACGGAAAAACTGCCGCAAAACGTAGGCTGCCAGAGCCAGCGTTTCACCGTCCGTTACGATCGCCCGAACATTTTCGTCGAGCAATGCATCGCAGATGTGTGACATTTTTCCCCATGCCCAAACGGACATATCGCTCGCGAAGAACCGCAAAAAGCCCTCCGGCCGCAAAGCAAGGTGCGACGTTCCGTTGCTCAGTCCCCATTCCAGCCACCCTAGCACAGTCAGCCGTTCCACAACCAACAGCAGCTTGCCGAAGGCGGCAAATAAAAAACTCTCCGTCACGCCGTCCGGAAAAAGAGACAGTACGCACAAAACCGCAGATTCCTCCCGCGTGGGCTCCTCGGCCTCCAGTGCAACGGTATCTGGGCGGAGCTTTTCTTTTTCCCAACGCTCGCGGCAGCGCCGCCTGCGCCATCCGCTGATGGCATGATCCAACTCGTTGAATTTACCGTAGGGGAAGTTATGGTCGTAGCTGAGCATCTCCAGATATTCCGAAAGAAGGTCGACCGTCTCCGTCTGCCTGCGGATGGCAGGCTCTTTCAAAAGGCGCAGCGTCCGCTCGTAGGCATAGCGCTTATGTTCCCAGCACTGCGCGCCGACCAGGTGCATCAGCCTTACATCTCTGATCCTATAGCCGCTCGACTCGGTGCTACAGATGTTCCCCTCTGCAACCAGTCGCTGCACGACCGGCGCACTGCCGGGAATGAGCAGAGAAAGCAGCTTGTCCGGCTCTCTCACCGCAGTTGCGGCGACGATGACCGTCTCCCGCTCAAGTTCCTCCTCCCCACCGAACAGGTATCCGCTGCACGCCGGATTTTCCGGATGTACCTCCATGCAACACAGTAGCCGCAAAACGATTGAGGCGTAGTGTCGGAATTCCTCCGTGTGCGGAAACTGATTCACATGCTGGAGGCGACCGAGCAGATTCCGCAGATAGTATTCCGTCCGCACCGTGCCGTCGCGCTCCATGAATTTCGGGTCGTTCAGACGGCGGATATGCTCCTGTATCGGGTATTTGGACAGATAGTACATCTCCTGCCGGAGCTTTTTCCGGTATGCCTTCGGCACGGACAGCTTCTCATTCACCACAAGTCCGCAGACCCGGTGCTGTGCTCCTGCACCCAGCACGCGGATCTTCTCGAAGTTCAGCGCAAAGCCCTCCTCGCGCAGTGCCATACGGGCAAAGCGGATCAGTGCACCCGCGTCCATTTCGTTGGCGGAAAAAGTGAGGTCGTCGCTATAGCGCGTGTAGGAAATGCCGCGCTCCAGACAGTAGGTGTTCATTTTGGCGTCAAGGCGGCGCATAACGAGATTGGCAAGTGCAGGTGAGGTCGGCGCGCCCTGCGGCAGGCAGCCGCGCAGTGTGCAAAGCTTCGTCAGAAGCGTTGCAATCGGCTTGGAGTAACCGGCATTTTCAAAGATCCTGTAGACCTTGCCACTGGGGATGCTTTCAAAAAAATGGCGGATGTCGAGCTTGACGAGCCGCCGCTTTCCGAGATGGGGCGCTGCGTTATCCGCCAGGCTCATACCCTTTCGGTAGGCGAAGGAGACCGGGCTAACATCCAGGCGATCCAGAATGTTTCGCAGGATCCAGCGCTGAAGCGCCATCAGATAAGGAAACGGCGTCACGATCCGACGGGGCTTGCGCAGCTCCGAGTCGATCGTCCGTGTGAAGTAGTACTCTGCACTATCATTGCTGATCTTCATGACCTCCTGCAGCCCGCCGAGATAGCTTTGATAAGTCTGCGGGTGCAGAAACAAAAGCACGAAAACCTGCACGGAGGGGATCGGAGGCAATCCCGCAGGTACATCGGATGCATACAGGGAAATTTTCCCCCACGCCTTACCGCGCTCTGCCGCTCGATGCAACACGGCGAGGTCTGTTTCATTGCAGATCAGACGGCCGTCTTGTGTATATTTCATGACGCTCCCTCCCCAAAAAAGAGAATAAAACAGAAAGCGACAGCAGCACAAAGGTATTCTTGGGCTCGCGCGAAGCCGCGAGCATTCCCGTGCAATGCAGTCAGAAGCACGACTCGTACTCCCGTTTCCCTGAGATAGAAAAAATACACTGCTGCTGTCGCTTTCTTATTTGAGTATAACGCACAGCTCGTTGCTTTACAAGCACAAAGCGACATTATTTTGGTAGAAATCGGTGGACATGCTGCCTGGCATTTAATGTTGCCGGATAATCAGCGTACCGTCCTCTAAGTGAAGAAGTCGTTTACGATGTCTGTGCCAAAACATATTCCGAGTAAATATCATACAGTCATTGATGGGAGTCATGGTGGATACCCCGTTTTCCGACCTTTCTCGGATTTTTACTGTTTCTCGCTCCTCCGGCAAGATTTTGTAACTTCCTGTCATTCTACAAGCAGAACCGGCCGTGCTTTTGATCCGTATGAATCTATAGCTTTCGCTGACAACGGCGGCATATGTTTTCTTCCTTTGAACACAGCAAACCACAATCAGGACATTTGAAATGCCCCTCGTCATACTTTCTGAAAATCATCTTGCTCAACAGTGCGAGTTCTATTTTACAATCCAGATAATCGATGAGAGAGACGGGATCTTCGAGCTTTGCAGGTGAGTCCTGGTACTCCCATAACTTCGATATCAGTTGGTTGCGCTTTATTTGCAGTTCTATGAGAGATAAGCTTTCACAGCTGTTTATAAAGTTATCCATATCAAATGTATTGCTCTGTTTCATTTTGCACCCCAGACATAATGGATTGAAAAATCAACTGCAGTTTGTCCTTGCTTATAAAATAAACGTTTTGGAAAAAGGAAGCAAGAGAAAAGAAAAAGTAACAATACTTTTTTGCATTGAACCAGCAATGCAGGTTTCAAAATCTGTTGCGTGAGAGAACAAAAATCAGAAGTTATGATAACCGAGGGAACGAACTGTATCTGCGGCGTTCGGGTTGATCGATATGACCGTACCGAGGAAACCGGGATCATCATAAAAGAGCGGTGCATTCTTTGCGGCAAAAAAACGAATACCGGCATATTTTTCAAAGGCCCAGTACGTATCCGCAAACTCAATATCGTCCAGCGTGAGCAAATCCCAGGGTTCTTCTTTGTGTGAAGAAGATCCAATATACGCCTGTTGTGCAGGGAAAAGCCGGCGCAGCTCGTCATCCAGCGCACCGCCAGAGCCGAAGGACAACCGCGCAACGCAAATTGGTGAATTCAAGAGGCGGGCGGCCGCCTGTACGAGCGTCACAGCCGTTGCGATGTTTCCGGCATGACATGCCCGAATTGCACACCTTGCAACACGCGGGAGGCAGAACAGTCCTTCGATATATCCGTAAATGTCAGAGCTGCGCAGCCACCATGGCGCGATTGGGGACGGTCCGCTCTCTTTTCGTTCTTTGCGGTCAAACACCTCTTTATAAGTATGGTAGAAAGCCAGCGCAGACGCCGGTGTTCCGTAGATGCAGTGCAGATCAAGCATATAAGTGAGCGCATAGCTGCTCTTCGGATGAAAATCCATTCGACTTTGCAGCAGAAGCCGTACTGCAATCTCGTGCTTGCAGTTCTGGTATTTCGGTACCACTTCGCAATCGTACACCATGCGCACATAGTGGACGAGGAGGAGCAAGTCGGCTTCATTTTTGATTGGATAGACCGCATTGGGATCGGCAGCAAGTGCTTCTGCCGCAGCGTATAACCGCTTGCAGGTTGACTCCTCCACAGGCATATGCTCGTATAGCTCCGGAAAGATCCCCCCGGAAGGCAACTGTGCTTCATCCGCCCGTACGAACGGAAAACGCTGAATCGAGTTGACCACAAGGCACAAAATCGACATTTCGACATCGTCTTGCGGTACGGGCTTACGGAAATGCGTCAGGCAGAGGCGAATATGCTCGAAATACATCTCTTGCTCCGTCCAACAACCAAGTGCGGCGCAGGCAGCGTAATGGATTGCGGCCACGGTGGTATCCTCCGCAGTTTTCCGGTAATGCCGGAGTGCAAGGTCCCTCTGCTTGGCTGACGCAAGCCGTTTTCCCATCGCTGCCGTCTTTGCGGAAACCGGAAGAGCAGCGAGAAGTTTCCATCCACAGGAGCGAAGCTCGTCCGTATCCAATGCCGTCACCGCTGCGGTGAATACATCCTCCCGCAGCAGCTTCTCCTGCTCCATGTATCCCGCAAGGATCATGTCAAAAATAATTACAGCATAGTGTTGGTAAAATGGCTCATCAGCCCGCGTGACTCTGGCAACCAGGCTCTCGCAGACTTGTTTCCTTGAAGAAAGCAGACAACGGCAGTGGTTGTCATACAACTCCTGATGTTTCGCGTAACGCTCCCGTGCGTACATATCGACCACATAGGCGCCCACCAGTTGCTCCACGGGATTATTTCCAAGAATCAGATCCTCGGCGATGCAGAAGGGCTCTTTACCCTCCTTTTCGCATTCTAAGATCAAGCTGACCGCTGCGGCATGACAGGCCTCCGGTGCTCTAACCGCAGCCCTTTCCCGGAGGCTGCGCAGCAGGAGAAGGCGTGTTTTTTCCAGCCCGGGCTGCCATTGCGACAATTCCCGGATTTGCTCGGGGCTGATTTCGTCACGGAAAAGCTCGTCGCAGATCTGAGTCAGAAGCGCCTCCGGCAACGAAAAATGCAGTGCAAACTCAAGCAGCAGAGTGCGGTTTGCATTGGCGTCGGTCATAAGGAACATGACCAGACGTGCAACATCAGCATCGCTGAAAACCGGAAGAATGTCCTCCAGCCAATCTGCCAGCCGATGCATGATAACAGCTTCTGCGAAAGGTTCTCTCTCCAGCAGCGGCGATTTTCCGTTCAGAAGAAATGTGCATGTCAGAAGCGTATGAAATTCCGGGAGCCAGAATTGGGGCTGCTCCGATGTGTCGTCATATCGAATCATTCGGAGTGCCGTCGCCAGATTCAATACATCCACAATGCGTTGGGACTCATCGTCAGCAAAGACAAAAATATCAACAACCGGGCAACTCACACCAAACAGGGTTTTCTTTTCCGGGAACAATGTGCTTGCGTACCGGCCGAGCGTTTCCGTAAAGCTGTGAAGATAATTCCTGTCGGTAAGAAGGCGAATGATGTTGTCGCGATATTTGCTTGCAAGCACGGACTGGATAAGCTGCACCTGGAAGCTGTTGCGCAACAGAGTAATGCTGTCGTGAAAGCCTTCACTGATGACATAGTGTACATTTGCGCTGGCATCCTCTGCATCCGCATAAAAGTAGATGAGCTCGCCGTCTGCAAAATGGTCGTGTTCAAACTCTGTATGCCCACCGCACGGAAGGTTGACAAAGTTGTTTACGATCCGCAGTTCCCCGTCATTTCTTTTTATCAGACCATAAGCTCCGAAAAACTGCGGAGATTGTTCCGATGAGGGACAAAATGAGAGTTGGTTCATACCAAAGTATTCCGCCAGCCACGTCCGAGATTCAGTGAAGTCCTTGAATGTAAGCCGGCTGTCCATAAAATCGTGATACAGACATTTCATAATCCTGCGGCTGATCAGCCACCGCAGTGGATCAGTTTCACGAAATATTGAGCTCATTTTTGACAACATCTTCTCTCCTTTGTAAAACATCATCTATGGTCACTGTTTTAGACAACCCACTGTACGGCAATTTTGTCAAATTGCTTCTTGTCATGCGGATTGTCCCGCTGCTCCCGCGGCTTATCCCGCATGCCCACGCTTATAAGAAATCTATGTGCATGCCTCTAAGTATGACGGCGGCTCTTAGCCAATTATATTGATATTTTGTCGTATAATCGCCCTTCAAGCAAGAGATTATTTATGAATTGCATTTTTCAATCTCAAAGTGCGCGTTATCAAAACAAGCTGTATCCGCTTCGAGAAAATTATTAATTTGCGTTGTTTCTATCTGATTGGTAATAAGATTCGACTTTTTTCTCAAAATGACTTGACAATCGTTTGAATAGTGATATGCTCATATATAATCTCCTGAAAACGGGTCCACAAAACAACTTTTTGCGCAAAGAGAAGGAGGAGCAGTCATGAAAGAGAACGAGAATAAGAAAAAAGAAAATCGTCGCAATTCCGAGCCCAAAGCGGTACGTGTCGAAAGCCTGGCAGACATTGTCAGCGGAAACAGTGGCCGACCTCGCAGCATTGTGCAACAGGCGGATGCTCTTGCCGAGAATCGATTTGAAGTTTTCATCCACAATTTGGAGTACCTTCTGGCAAAGAATAATATTAGCCAAGCGGTACTGTGTGAAAGAGAACTGGACGGGAATCTGAGTTCCCCTCAGCTGACTTCCTATAAGCACCGTGGCAAAGACATTCCCTTCCATGCGATGGCGTTGGTAGCAGCTTATTTTCACACCACAGTTGAGACGATGTGCAGCACGCTCATGGATGAAATGGAACTGACGCCGGGTGGAACGCTTGCAGCCTTGGGACGACCCGCCAGCGAGTGTAACAAATATCTTGGCACCTACGATCTCGCTTATTTTGATACCGGTAAGCAGGTTGGAAAGAACACCAGAACTACGGCACAATCGCTTGGCTATGGCCTGATGAGTGTATATCTTGGCAATGCGGTAAACGGTGCACCGACCTTGAAGGTTGCTGCCTTCGTCAATTGCACAAGAGAGGAACGTGATGCTATCGAGACTGCAGTGAAGAAAGCACAGGCAACAAATCGTGTCCCCGATATTCGTGATTGCTATAGAAACTGTGCAAAGTTGTTTCACTCATCGAAAACCCCGAACGAAAAGCGTTATAAGTGCCTTTATGAGGGATCGCTGGAGCTGACCGAGTGCGTTGCAGAGTTCACGCTGCATCAGGTGCAAGGCACTGATGTGGTTCATATCATCGCACACAACCGAGCTGCCATCTCATCCAGCGGCGCAAATTATCGCGGTGGACTTGCAACCATGATGTCTGTGAGCCGCGGTGCCGAGCATATGCCCTGCGCACAGTCTGTCATTATCTCCCGCCGTGGCTTTGCAACAGTCTCTGGTGAGGAACTGGCAAATTGCCTCTATCTGTGTCCACCGCAGATTGACGTGAAAGAGAGTACCAACGCGATTCTTGAGTATATGAAGCTCCTGTTTGCGGGTGGTGAGAACAACCCGGTTGCAGTATTTAGTGAAGAAGACCGCCGCTATTGTCTGGAAAGCTATGCAGAAAAGAAGCTCTCTGAAGCAGTACGGCGTAATATTCTCAGCTATTACAAGGTGTCGATTGATATGGACTATGATGTCTATCAGAAGTTCTGCCGCTGACAAACATGCGGCCAATTCAAGGAGGTGCCTGCAATGTCTACAAAAGAGAATACCGCACTTCGGACAGAAGTCGAAAAAGGCCCCGAAGTGACTGAATGCAAAACCATCTACGATGCGATTAAGGCCAAGATTAAAAAGCAGCATGGCTACATCATCGATGATAAGATGTTGGACAAAGCATATGCGAAGGCAAAAGAACTCCATGGTACGACACGGCGGCTGTCGGGAGTTCTTTACCTCAGACACCCGTTAGCAGTCATGGAAGAACTGTCTAACCTGCGTTGCAAAACGAGTGTCCTCTGCGCTGCTTTGCTGCATGATACAATGGAGGACTGCGGCTACTCCTATGAGCAGCTGCGGCAGGATTTTTCCCCAGAGATTGCAGATATTGTTGATGCAGTTACTGCAATCAAGAAGGAAGAAAAAGATGCTGACGAGCATTTCCGCCAGTTGTCTGCGGCTGAGCAAAAAGCCTTTTTGGACAAACTGACAGATGCGAAGCTGATCCAGTCCAAATACCAGCGCGAAGCGTTTTTGGTCCGCTTCGCTGACAGAAAACACAATTTGTCTACGATTGACGCGTGCGCTCCCGGAAAGCGTATGCAGAAGATCGAGTCAACGCGGAACTTTTTGATTCCTGCAGCGCGCCGCTTGGGAATGCTCTATTTTGAAACAATTTTGACAAATTACTGTATGAAGTATGAGGGTGACGATTTCACGAGTAATGAGAGCGCACGGATTCTTGAGACGCGGAATCAGATTACTGCTGTTTCCGGTCATACATATTCCGAGTTTGACAGTCTGCTCTTAGAGGCTGTTGACAGCCAGGAAGAGCTCTCGTTTCCCATCTTTAATCCCTTCACCCAGGTTCGCGGGGTTCGGAGAGAAGGTGTCGGAGAGGTGCTGACGAAACACCGCCGCGTACTCCATGCTTGCGAACTGAAAGAACAGCTTGCCAAGGTGAAAACCTTCGATCGAAGCTGCATGGACTTCAATGAAATTGTCCTGACCAGTAAGCATTCCAACAAGACGCTTATGTTTTCGGACTTTGTTCGTTTTCATCAGAGGTTCCTTCGCGATTACGGTGTCTTTTTCGAGTATCTTGGTGAAATTGACAGTGCAATCTCAGTCCGTCTGACGGATAAATACGAAAACAACTACCGCCTCCTGATTATCCCTGAAGAAAAACTTGACGAATTCTTCATCGGCAGTTCAGAAATTGCAAGACTGACATTGCCTAGCATGGAATCCACTTCAGATGCGATTCGCCCCCAGATTACGGCATACTCATACACGCCAAAAGTTGGTTATCGTATGTTTGCTAAGTGTGTGCCGCAAGGCGCTACTGCATTGGATTTTGCCTTTCTGATCAACAAGGAGATGGCTTTGGCAGCTAAAACTGCAAGAATTCATACCTGGAACGGAAACGGATCAGCACCGTTTACAGAGGAGGACTACCATTATCCACTGCATACAATTCTCAACGACGGTGA
>ENA-UOJG01003209-UOJG01003209.1-human-gut-metagenome-genome-assembly--contig:-C47-NODE-3209-length-12018-cov-17.987796_pt1 | contig 12018 bp, 17 predicted proteins | sample MGYA00242340_ERZ723887 | MGnify/ENA metagenome assembly ERZ723887 | reverse complement strand
AGTACCAAAATCCCCATTCCAGAGTACAGCACCACCTATTGAGAAACTGAAGTTTACGAAAATAAAAAAATCAATTAAAATAATCTTTTTAATTTTAGAGTATTTAGAATTTATATAGTAGAATTTAAACTATAATATTGCCTATTTAACCAATATATGTGAAATTAGAAAAAATAAAAAATCTGTTGGGTCTAAGAAGGAACTTGTTGTCTAACTGACAATCAAATTTGTCAGTTTAAACCTAACATTTATAAATATCTAAAAACATAATTATTCCTAATATTCATAATAACCTAAGGTTAATTTTTTAACTATGGTTCTTTGTTTTATTATGCGCAAATCATTTTAATTCAAATTCTTGAATATTATATCCTATTATTAATTTGAGGGATATTTTGAGTAGAGGAAAAAGACCTAAGTGGATTATTGATATAGCTATTGAAAGGATGGATATCCTTTTTGAAAATGCAGAAAAGCAGTTTCATAAACATCCTGAAAGATCTAAAAGGTATGTTGAAATGGCTAAAAAGATATCAACTAAGTACAATACTAAAATTCCTGAAAAATGGTCTAGAAGGTATTGTAAAAATTGTAATAACTTCCTTTACTATGGCCATAATTCTACCGTCCGGCTAATTGATGAAAATATTCATATTTTTTGTGGTGAATGTGGTCATACTATGAAAATTCCTTATCAAAAGGAGAAAAAAAATAAAAGGAGAGCTAAGCATGATTCGAAATAAAAAAGAACTTATGAATAGAGCTCTTAACGCTATGACAATTAACATTGGTAAAGCTGCGGTTAATGATAATGTAATCGAGGAAATTAAGCGTCAGCTTAAGGATAATGAAATTGTTAAGCTCAAATTTGCAAAAAATATCGCTAAAGATAAAGATGATTATATAAATGACATTGTCCAGAAAACTAGAGCTAAGCTCGTTGATGTTAGAGGAAATGTTGCTGTCATTTATAAAAGAAAGCCTTAAACATTGCTTAAATTTAGAGTTACGGACCTGAAGGTCTTAAATTTACAGTTTATTATGAGGCCATTATTTAATAAAAATATTGGAGAATTAATATGACTACTGTATTTGATGTACCTGCAGAAGTATTAATTGATACTGTTGCAGAAGAATTTAAAAACAATGATAAAATCAATCCTCCTGAATGGGCGGACTTTGTAAAAACTGGTGTCCATAAAGAAAGAAAACCTGAAAACCCAGACTGGTGGTTTGTCAGAGCTGCTTCTATTTTTAGAAGAGTTTATATGGATGGTCCTGTTGGAGTTATGAGTTTAAGAACTTACTATGGCGGTAAAAAAGACCGTGGTGTACGTCCAGAGGTATTTAAAAAAGGTAGTGGAGCTATTATTAGAGGAGCTTTACACCAATTAGAAGATGCAGGTTTTGTTGAAAAAGTTGAAGGTGGAAGAGTTGTTACTCCTGCAGGAAGATCTTACTTAGATAAAATATCTGGTAAAATCATTGAAGATATTCCTGAACTTGAAAAATATTAATTGGATTTAATAGGAGAGTTTGATATGAGCGATCTTGATGAAATACGTCGTAAAAGAATGGCTGAATTACAAGCACAACAAGCTGCTTCACAACAGCAAATGCAAATGCAAGCACAACAGCAAATGCAGCAAGAAGAGGCACAAAGACAATTTGAATCTCAAAAGAAACAAATTTTGTCTCAGATTTTAACTTCTGAAGCGCGTAATAGGTTAGCTAATTTAAGATTAACTAAACCTGAGCTCGTTCAACAAATTGAAATTCAACTTATTCAGTCAGCACAAGCTGGTAGTCTTAGAGGTAAAGTAACTGATGAACAGTTAAAAGTACTTCTTCAACAGATTGCAGGTCAGAAAAGAGAGATTAAAATTACAAGGAAATAGTTTTAAATGAAAGCTTGCGTTCTATACAGCGGAGGAAAGGACAGCTCATTAATGGGCGTTACTTTACAGAGATTAGGTTTTGATGTAGAGTTATGTACTGTTAATTTCGGAGTCTATGATTCATTTATTCCCGCTAGTCTTTCAGCTGAATCTCTCGGTTTTACTCATAAGGTAGTAAACCTTGACACTGACATTTTAGATGAAGCATGCAATATTATTATGGAAGACGGATTTCCAAATGATGGTATTAAGTTTCTTCATGAAAATGTAGTTGAAGAGGTTGCTAGCAGATTTGACGTAATTGCTGACGGAACTCGTAGAGACGATAGAACTCCTAAACTTGATAAAAACCAAATTAGAAGTCTTGAAGACCGTAAGGATGTTCAATATATTAATTTAGACAGTTTTGGATTTAAGACTATTAACATGGTTACTTCTAATTTATTTGAAGTTTCTAGTGAAAGGAGCAATAAGGATAATAATTCTGATTATGAAGTTGAAATAAGAACTTTAATTGATGAGAAAGGCGGAAATTCAACAGACATTTTCCCTGAACATTATCAAACTCGTGTTATTGGATATAAATAATTTAAAGGTGAAATAATGAGTAGAAATAAACCATTAGCTAAAAAATTAAGAATGGCAAAAGCAACTAAACAAAACAGAAGAATTCCAATCTGGGCTTATGCTAAAACTAACCGTAAACTTAGATACAGACCTAAACCTAGACATTGGAGAAGAAACAGTCTTAAATTATAAGGGGGATTTTTCATGGAAAGAGTATACACTATTCCACTTAGAAATGCTAAAAAAGTTAAAAGGACTATTAGGGCTCCTAGGGCTATTAAGGAAGTACAAAACTTCTTGATCAAACATATGAAAGCTGAAGAAGTAAAATTAGATGAATCTATTAATCATATGATTTGGGAAAGAGGTATTCAAAAAATACCTTCTAAAATTACTGTTAAAGCAGTTAAAGATGATGATGGTGTTGTTGAAGCAACTTTAGCAGAATAAACATCATGTTTTTATACTAGTAAATAATTAAAGTCAAAGGTGATTGCCATGTTAAAAAGAACAGATATAATTGGAAATCCTAATGTAGGAGTCTTTATTCTTACAACAGAAGATATTGCTATTGTTCCATTTAATCTTTTAGATGATAAAGTGGACATTATTAAAGAAGCATTAGACGTTGATGTTGTAAGATCTTCAATAGCTGGTAGTAACCTTATTGGATCTTTAGCTGTAGCTAATTCAAATGGTATTGTTGTAAGTCCACATGCATTAGACAGAGAAATCAAGCAACTTGAAGATTTAGGTTTGAATGTAGCTAAAATTCCTGGAAAATATACTGCAGTAGGTAACATTGTTGCATGTAATGACAATGGCGCTATTGTAAGTCCATTTTTAGATGAAGATGCTATTGATGTCTTGTCCAATACTTTAGATGTTGATGTTCAAGCTACATCTATGGTTGGTAGTGACATTATTGGTTCTCTTATCACTTCTACAAATAAAGGATTTTTAATGGGTAAAAATGCTACAGAATCTGAAATTGATTTTGCTCGTAATGTATTTGGTGTTGAAGGTGATGTAGGTACTGTTGGACATGGAATTTCTTTAGTTGGAGCATGTTCCATTGCAAATTCTAAAGGAGCCATTGTTGCTAAAGACAGTACTGGTCCTGAAATGGCTAGAGTTGAAGAATCATTAGGCTTTTTAGATGATTATTAAAACTTCTGAGGTATTCTTATGGAAACAAAAACAAAAATTTACAGAGTTAAAGGTACTTTTATAATGGGTGACGACAAAAGCATATTCGTTAAAGAATATAAAGCTACTAACGAAGCTGATATTGAAGAAAAAGTCTACGAACGTTTTGGAAGCAAACACCATCTCAATAGAAATCAGATTTCCATTGATGAGATTGTTGAAATTGCACCTGAAGACGTTACTGATCCAATTGTAAAAGAGATTCTATAAACACTTAAATAATATAACAATATATGTTAATATTACATTTTAAAGTAGGTGAAAAATATGGAAGATCAGCAAAATTTAGAACAAATAGTTAATGAAATCAATATGTACAACCAACAAGCAGAATTAATTCAACAACAAATTGAATTAATACAAGCGTCAATGGCTGAAATTGACACATTAACTAACACTTTAGATGATTTAAAAGGTAAAGATTCCGTTGAAGCATTTGTGCCTGTTGGTGCTGGTTCTTTCATGAAAGGGAATCTTGAAAACACAGACGAAATTATTATAAGTATTGGTGCAGGATACGCTATTAAAAAAGATGTTGAAGGAGCTAAAGCTATTGTTGCAGGTCAAAAGGAAGACTTAAAAGATAGCTTAGATAAAATGCTTGCAAACTTACAACAAGTCACTGACGTTGTTGGAGCTTTAACCAATCAGGCTAATCAGTTAGCTGCATCTGCACAAGGTCCATTAACTGGACAATAAACTTATTTTAATTTCTTTTTCATTTCTTTTTTTTAGTAACTTTTAATTGTTATTGTTTTTGTGAAAGTATATGTTCATACTAAAAAACAATAATTAACTGAAGTCTTTTTTGGCATTAATAATAATATTTATATAGTACAATTATCTACTAATTAACTGGTTATGATATATGCACAAGTAATTATGTAGTGTGCAATACGCTCTTTTTTTTTTAAATTGTAACCACTGCATAGTTGAGAGAGGCTCCCCAAACCAAGGATCTCAACATGCAATTTTTTATAAAAAACCATATTCATTTATTATCAATTAGCAACAAAAATGGTGGTATATAATAATTTTTCTTATCTTAAATTATTGTATTTCTTAATATTCATAATGATGGTGATTTAGCTTGTTTGAATCTTTAAAGAAAAAATTTTCTAAAACTAGTGACAAATTAGAAGAAGAACTTAAAGAGGAAGCTGAAGAGGAAAATAATATTTCTGATGAAGAGCCTCAAGAAAAAAAGAAGTCTTTCTTCTCATTTGCTAATAAAAATAAAGAGGAAGAACCTTCAACTCCAGACTTGCCTGAAGCAGATGATGGAGAAGATGAAAATTCAACTTCCAACTCATCTGAAGGAGAAAATATAGAAGATGAACCTGTTGAGGAAGAGAAAAAATCCCGTTTCAGTTTAAAAAGAAATAAAAATGGTGATGGAGGTATTTTTTCATTTATCCGTGAGAAAACCATCTCTGAAAAACATTTGGAGGATACTCTTTGGGACCTTGAAATGGGACTTCTTGAAGGGGATGTGGCTATGGAAGTAGCAAGTAATGTGGTCGATTCTGTTAAAAACAATTTAGTTGGTCGTAAAATTAAAAGAAGCAATGACATTACGGAATATACTTTCAATGCACTTAAAGATGCAGTATCTGACATTATTGACATTCCAGGCAAATCAATGACTGAAATGATTGAAGAGAAGGAAAACGGGCCATTTGTTGTTATGTTTGTAGGTATTAACGGCACTGGAAAAACCACCACTATTGGTAAATTAGCTAATTATTATCTTAAAAAAGGTTATGAACCTGTAATAGCTGCCAGTGACACATTTCGTGCTGGAGCAATTGAACAAGTAACTCACCATGCTGACAATGTTGGTGTTAAAATCATCAAACACCAGAAAGGTTCTGATCCTGCAGCTGTTGCATTCGATGCTGTGGAACATGCAAGAGCTAAAGGCAAGGAACTTGTTTTAATAGATACTGCAGGTAGAATGCAGACTAACACAAACCTTATGGATGAAATGAAAAAGATCAAACGTGTATCCAAACCTGATTTGGTTGTATTCGTTGGTGATGCCTTAACTGGTAATGATGCAACTGAACAGGCTGCAAAATTCAATGAAGCTATTGACATCGATGGAGTTATTCTAACTAAAGCAGACGCTGACAGTAAGGGTGGCGCTTCACTTTCTATAGGTTATGTAATTAAAAGACCAATTCTCTTTTTAGGTGTAGGTCAAGGTTACGATGATATTAAGGAATATGATCCGGAATGGATGCTTAATCAGCTATTTTCCAGTGATGAGGAAGAAATGGGGGAATAGATTTTTATGTCAGAAAACGGTACTCAATGGAATAGTAATTTTTCATTTTTGATGGCTATGATCGGTTCTGCTGTTGGACTTGGGAATATTTGGAGATATCCTTATGTTCTTTACTCCCACGGTGGAGGATCTTTTATGATACCTTATATCGTAGCTATTGTTCTTTTAGGTTTTTCAGGTGTTCTGCTTGAATATGCTGTAGGGTATAAATTTAAGACTTCTCTTTTAGAGATTTATGGTAAAATCAAAACTAAATTCAGGGTTATCGCATGGTTTACTCTTCTCATTGTATTTTTAATCTTAAGTTACTATGTCTGTATAGTAGGATGGGATTTAATATATCTTGTGTTAAGTTTCTTTAAAGGATGGGGAGCAGATCCTAACCATTATTTTGTTACATCAGTTTTACATGATAATCCTACATTTGGAGGTATGTTGGAGATTGTTCCTATTGTTTTCATATCCTGTTTAATAGTCTGGTTTGTAATCTGGTTAATCTCACATAGAAACATTAATGACGGGGTTTCTAAATTCAGTAACGTTGCTGTACCTCTCTTATTTGTTTTAATTGTTATCATCGTCGGATTTTCCTTAACTTTACCTGGAGCTTCTATCGGTTATACTGCTATGTTTACACCAGACTGGAATGCATTACTTGATGCCAATATCTGGTTAGCTGCATTTGGTCAGGTTATTTTCTCATTATCTATTGGTATGGCAATAGCTATTACATATTCAAGCTATTTAGGCAAAAAAACTAATTTGACTAAAAATGCAGGTATTGTAGTTGCTTCCAACTCTGGTTTCGAGGTATTTAACGCTATTGGTGTTTTCTCAATTTTAGGATTTATGGCACTTTCTACAGGTGTTGGTTTTGACGGTCTGGTTACTGAAGGAACAGGGCTTGCTTTCGTTGCATTTCCAGAAGTATTTAATGTGATGGGTGGTGCTGCTTATATAATAGGGCCATTGTTCTTCTTCTGTATTTTAATTGCTGGTATCACATCAGCTATTGCTCTTGCAGAGTCCGTAACTTCATCTTTAATAACAGAATTTGATTTAACCCGTAAAAAAGCGGTAACAATTCTCTGTATTATTGGTTTTTGTGTAACAGCAATATTTACAACCGGTGCTGGAAGTACTGTTTTAGGAATCTTTGACAGAATATTAAACAATTTTGCACTGATTCTAGCTATTGTATTTGAATGTATCATATTCGCTTGGTTCTATAAAATCGATGATTTAATTGAAGTTTTAAACAGAAACACTTCCATTAAAATTGGATCGTTATGGAAATATCTGATTAAATTTATTTTGCCTATTGTTCTTCTAGTTTTATGGGTAACAGGTCTTGTTTCAACACTTTCATTTTCAAACAACATGTCTCTCTTTGTTGAGCTGATATTGTTTGCAGTATTACTTGTTGTGCCGTTTATATTGAATCATTTTGCAAAATCAAGGAAGGTTAATGAAGCATAGATAGTGAGTGGTGGTTAAATGAACTCTAGAAATTAATCATAATAGCTATTATTATATTGGGGGCTGTTTTAATAGGATTAATGGCCTTTGACAGCAGCACTGGTATTGTCAGTGAAAATAAGGGCAATGTATCAATAGCTGTTACAGGGGACGTTATGTTTGCACGTAACATGGCAGGAGTGCTTTCAAGTGGGGAAAGTCCTTTTGTAAATGTAGCTAATGTAACATCTAAAACAGACCTGCTTTTGATTAATTTTGAAAATGCAGCTACAACTTCCGGAAATGCAGTTAAAGGAGATGTTCCTCTAAAGACAAGTCCTGACTTTGTGCCTTTGGCTCGAAACAATCCAAATACTGTAGCTTCACTTGCAAACAACCATGCATTTGACTATGGAATTGACGGAATGCATGATACAGTGGAAAATCTTGAAAAAAACAACATAACTCCAATCGGTGCTGGAGACAATGCTGATGAAGCACATAGAAGTGTTACAAAAGAAATCAATGGTCGTAACATTACCATATTCAATTTTATGGATTCCCAAAACTTTGCAGAATATGGCAACGATGTAATGCCGGTCGCTACTGATGATTCACCAGGTTACTCTGCATATGATTCCAGCGTTTGTGAAGACATTAAAAAAGCGCATGAGAATTCAGATTTTGTAATCGTATTTTTCCACTATGGAAATGAGTACCGCACATCTCCAAACGAATACCAGGTAAATATGTCTCATGAGGTAATTGATGCAGGAGCAGATATTGTTCTAGGTTCACATCCTCACGTTCCTCAAGGAATGGAATTCTACAACGGATCAATGATTTTCTATAGCTTAGGAAACTTTATTTTCGATCAGCAAAATCCTGCAACACACTCTGCATATTTTGTCGAAATAGATTTGGTTAACGACACTGTTGAATGTACTGTTTATCCTATCAGTATTGTTGGATATCTGCCTCAGTTCATGTCAGCGGACAATGGAAAATCATTACTTGAGAGTCTAAGTCCTTCCTGCGATAAATTAGCTATTGGCGATGATGGAATTGGAAGAGTGTCTTATAATCTTACTGATTAATTCGGTTATTTTTTTTTATATTAACTGTGTTTTAATGAAGGATACTCTTACATATGATCTATTATGATGACGGATACTTCCGACTGGTGATTTAAATGGACATGCCATAACATGGTTTTGGCTCATTCATCCTTTTTTTAATCTCATATGCATATAACCTACAAGTATCACATGATCTATTTTTCACCATATCAAATATTATTGAGTTTTTTATAAGTGATTGTGTTTCTTTTTAATCTCCCATCTCCTGTTTTCATGGGAATTAATCTCAATATTTAAATATAAGTTTATTCAACTTAATTGTTAATATTAAATGGGAGATGATAAAATGGGATTAAATTTTGACTTGTTAGAAAATACAAACCCTGCTTTATACAAGTATGGTTCTGAAATGGAAAAGAACATGTTTTTAGACCACAAGGCAAGTGCACAGTCTGGTAGTGACTTTTTAAATGCACTAATTAAAGAGGTTTATGCAAAAGAAAACATGAATTATGTCTACAAAAGCTTCTTTACAAGAAACATGTTTGAATTAGGGGAAGAAGGTGTTATTACTCCTGAAATCAGAGATAAATTTGAAAGGGCTAAGCTATTACGTGATTATGTAATGGAAAGAGACGGATCTATTGATAGGGTATTGGCATTGCGTAGCACTCTTGTAGAGCTTGCTGCCTGGTTTTTCAACAAATATGAAAGAAACAATTAAAGTTTCTTTCAACTTTTTTTTAATAAAATTGAGGATGTGACACAATTATTTCATGTTTAATAATAACATTAAATAATAAAAAATATTTAAATTTTAAGTTTAAATCTAAAAAATATATAAAATAATATGAAAAATTTAGACAAAATTTTAAAATTTATGTTTGTGACACACTCTCAAATTATTTTAATAAAAACTTACAAAGATATTGTTTGTGGGTTGTATGAAGTATTTTAAAGAATTATTACTTTTATCAAATATTAAAAGAATGAGTCATATTAAGATAAATAATGACTATGTTCCAAGCATTCCTAAAATTAAGGATTTCAATAGCTATCTTTTGAAGAAATATTCTAAAGAAGATGTTGATAAAGCTTTAGAGATTTCTGAGAAAACATATGAACAAATTGAGAATAGTCAAAATCTCACTGCTGTTACAATATTTGATAAAGAATATCCAGATAATCTAAAGGATTTGGGAGCTAAAGCACCTCCTTTCTTATATGTTATTGGAAATTACAAAATACTTTCTAAACCTAATATTGGTGTTATTGGTACTAGAAAACCTAGTCTTGATACTCAAAACTTTGAATATAAATTCGTCCATGACATTATAATGGACTTTGAAAGGGTCATTGTAAGCGGATTTGCTTTAGGCTGTGATAAAATAGCACATACTGCAGCTGTCGATATTGGAGAGCCAACTATTGCAGTTATGCCTAATGGGATTAATAAAATCTCTCCTGAAAATAATATAGGTCTTGCTAAATTAATTGTTAACAATGAGGGATGTCTTATTTCAGGATTCAAACCTAATTCAGATGTCAATCAATCCAATTATTCAATAAGAAATCAGTATGTGGCTTCATTATCCGACGGTATTTTCGTAGGGCAGTGTTCAACTGACAGCGGCACTATGGAAACAGTTGATTACGCAAGAAGGTTGAATCGTAAACTTGCTTGCTTTTTACCTGAAGACTGCGGAAGTGATGATTTCACTGGCAGTAAATTAATTTTAAACAAATACAGGCACCAATCAATTAGGGTTGATAATGAGAGGGATGTTTCTAGATTTATTCAATTCTTAGAAAGTAAACCTAAAAAAAGAGATTATCAATCTACATTATTAGATTTTATTTAATTTATTTCATTAATGACGTGATTATATGTCAAATAAAAATGAACAACAGAAATGGGACAGTTCTCTTGCTTTTCTAATGGCAATGATTGGAGCGGCAGTTGGACTTGGAAATATCTGGAGATTTAGTTATGTTCTCTACAGTAATGGTGGAGGAGCATTTTTCATTCCATATTTTACAGCTATATTGATTATGGGTATTCCATTTTTAATCTTGGAATATGGAATAGGATTCAGTTTTAAAAAGTCTTTTGCAAGGATTTTGGAACATATAAAACCTAAACTTGAAATTATAGGGTGGATTCTAGCTTTACTAGTTTTTATTGTCTGTTGTTATTATTTAGTTATTGTAGCTTGGGATTTGATTTATCTTGTTGGAAGTCCTTTCCAGATTTGGGGTAATAATCCGGGATTATTCTTCTCCCAATCTGTAGGTGGAGGATCTGACATTGGAGGTATTGAAAGAGTTATTCTTCCAGCTGTTGTTGGAGTAGCTGTTATGTGGATTATTATCTGGTTTATTTCACACAGATCAGTTGAAAAGGGTATTGGTAAAGTTTCTAAATTCTTAATTCCGCTACTTTTCATTATCATGGGGATTATTGTCGTTTTCGCCTTTACATTGCCAGGTCACGAGCTTGGTATTGATGTTCTCCTCCAACCGGATTGGTCTAGCTTAACTCATGTTGATATTTGGATTTCAGCATTTGCACAGATTATTTTCTCACTTTCAATGGGTCAGGCTATAGCTATTACCTATGCTAGCTATTTAGATAAAAATGCAAGATTAAACGATTATGTTTTACTTGTAGTCGGTTCAAATTCAGGTTTTGAAATATTTACAGCTTTTGGTGTTTTTGCAATTCTTGGATTTATGGCAGTTAACTCAGGCATTCCAATTGATCAGCTAATTGCTGAAGGTACCAGTCTGATTTTCATAGTATTTCCAACAATATTCGATGCTATGGGAGGTATCGGTAAGATTCTTGGACCTCTTTTCTTCCTAGCAATCTTATTTGCAGGTATCACCTCTGCTGTAGGTTTTTTCGAACCACTTGCAAACTCATTAGCTGATAAATTCAGAATATCACGTAAAAGAGCAGCTACAATCCTTTGTATTATTGGTTTTTTAATATCTCTTTGTTTCACATCAGGTATTGGAAGTTATCTAGTAAGTATTGTAGACGGATTTGTAAACGAATTCGGTATATTGTTTATCATAGCTCTTCAATGTATAATATTTGGATGGTTATATGGAATTGATCATTTGGTAGATATTCTTAATAAAAACTCTCTATTTAAAGTTGGAAGAGTCTGGATAGCTATTATTAAATATATCCTTCCTGTTGTCCTTATTGGAATATGGCTATGGGGTTTATCTTCATTATTACTATCCTTAAAGCCTTTAGAAGCTATTGTAGGAATTATACTATTAGTTGGTGTTATTGGTGGAGCTGCACTTCTTACCAAATATGGTAAATCGGTTCCAAGTGAAGAGTGAATTTATTGTTTTGAGGGTTTTAAAAATTAAACATATTATTCCTCAATTCTTTTTTTTCATGCTTTTTCACTATTGATTATCTGTTCTAGTTTTTCATATTTTTTAAAAAAGAAGTGCATCCAATATAATTTTTTTCTTTTTGAAACTTCAGTTTCTC
>ENA-UOJG01003204-UOJG01003204.1-human-gut-metagenome-genome-assembly--contig:-C47-NODE-3204-length-12037-cov-4.381072_pt1 | contig 12037 bp, 6 predicted proteins | sample MGYA00242340_ERZ723887 | MGnify/ENA metagenome assembly ERZ723887 | reverse complement strand
CAATAGGTACCTGTCGCGGTTAATACAGCAGTTGTATCGGTGGGGTTGTAGTATCCAACCTCGCTGTTATAGGTAGCATTAAATTCCTCAAATTCATTTACAAAAGCATCAACATTGCTTATAGTGCCAACATTATCCATATAGATATAACGGGTATTGTTAAGTTTGACACCACTACCCTTACTGCCATCAGCGTTGTATTCCGTTGCGTCGGTATATTCAAAACGGACACTTGTTGTTTGTCCCCGAACGGAATCAACATCTGCACTGTCAAACAAACCAAGCGGAATAATCACATAACCTACGCCTGCAAATTTATTTTCATGGTTATCGGGGAACCACCATGTGTTCAGATTGCTTTCTGTGCCGACACTGCGGTTATGTGTAACAACCGAACCGTTTTCAGAAGAAATGTAATAAACGGTGGTTTCATTGCCCGAAGAATTGCAGTTATCAAAACTGTTATCAACCTTAAAGCGCAACTTGTAGCTTCCAAGCAGTCGGCTACCATCTTCAACCTCGTTTTGACCCACCCATATAACTAACGCTTGAGAATCTTTCGGAATTGTAACATTAGAGAAATCGTAGCTTATCCAGTTTTCACTACTAGTCATACGAACGCCTGTGCCGTCAGGGGTGTCGGTGATTGGACCGCCTGTCGCCCACTCATCAGCGCCGCTTCCGTCGTTACCGATTTTATAATACTTGGAGTTATCGTATGCGATAAACTTTCTGTAAGCGGATGCGCCAAGCACATTACCGTTTTTATCGAGTGCGGTAACCTGAACGGTATAATAAAATGTTTCAACAAGACCATTTACAGTGGCGGTAAGGTTGGGGGTATTTTTGCTTGCGACCTCATTTAACATACTGTTGTAAACCTTTAACTGATAGGTTGCGGCATTCGGGAACATATCCCAAGCAAATTCGGTGGTTATACCTTTATCGGTAAGGGTATTTTTAAATGTCGGTGCTGTGAATCCAGGGTTGGTCGCTTCATAAGGAATATGATCCGGAGTAACGGTTATATCGTCAAGTTTATAGTTGGCGTGCATATTTGCCATCTGTTTAGCAAATTTGTTTATATCCTTAACATAACCGATACTGTCAAAACTGAAGGGACGATCAGATCTATTAGAAATTTCTTTTTTATTTTCAATATCATAAACTGTAAGACTTGGAGTTATTTGTACTTTACAAGTTTTTCCCTTTATGGGGTTACTCACTTCTTTTGTTTGGGCATCGGTAACATCATAAACCGATAACGGAATTGCAACATACCATTTTGTATCGGATGTTGTAGAGCATTTATCGCATTTCCATAAATTTTCGGCATTTCTCTCATGGGTGTGAAGCTCACCCGTATCGGAATTTACATAATATACAGTATAGTTATTAGTGTTGGTTTTAGGAACCTGAGAACCATTAACAAACACTTGGAAATTGGTATTCGACCACATTGTGGTGTTTGTTTCCTTAGAAAACTCTGTGCCCCACCAGAATGTAAGATATTCTGCATCCTCTGCAATGTTTATATTTCTAAAGGTGTAATCTTGCCAAGTTAAGTTATCTTCTTCGGAAATTGCAGTGCCGTCAGGCGAATTTGTCCCAACACCCTTCGTTTTAAAACCACCAACAGGGTCATTATCTCCCCAACCATTTGTTTCGCTGCCGTTATAATCGCGAAGCGAGGCGTTTGATTCGTCATAGGGTATGAACCGCTCAACAACCGAGGCGCAAAGGGCGGCTTCACCCTTATAGGCAACAATCTGAACAGTATAGATTTCATCAGTCGAATCGGCGGCAGAAATGCCAGACACGGTAGCGGTCGTTGTTGTAGTAACGGCACTTATAAGATTACCGTTTGGCTCATAAAGATTTACCTTATAGTTATCAGCACCTTTTACGGTGTCGAATGTAATTGTAGCATCAAGTTCCTTTGAAACGGAGTTTTCTGCACAAGAAACGGTCGGCGCCGAAAAATCGACATCGGATGGCATGTAGGAACTTTGCGCGGATGCTGCGACAAAAGCCACAGCGGGTACAAAAACACTTGAAAGCAACAGAGCTAAAGTAAGCGCTACTGCAAGCAAACGTTTTTGAACCATTTTACTAATGTTTGCGTTTTTCATAAAATTACCTCCATTTTTTATTACTCAATTCCCTCGATAAATATCGGGGAACCAGTGACCTGAATTTGTACCTTACCGCCAACGGGAGTATATACCTGTGAATTACCCATTATATCGGTAACGATGACCTTATTGCCTGTGGCGGTGTATGTAACGGTTTCGCTCTTCTTATACTCACTCTGCCAAGGCATACCAATAAGGCGATCACCCATCCTTGTTCTAAGAGCGTTAGGCAGCGGATAGGCATTAGACCATGCGGCATACATAGTTTTACCGTTATTTTTGGTAAGTTTGAATGTGCGCAGGGTCGAAGTGGTGTATTTCGCGTATTCTTCGGTCTTTACAAGGCCGTCGGTTATATGGTTAATTGCCGCAAATGCCGCCGTTGTAGGCTTCGGCTTTACAATGCCGAGGAAATCGGGTTGATAGCAGATGCCGTATCCCATTTCCATTTCGTCGTTATGGTAACCAAGACCGTATGACATTCTATCATAGAACGAGAAAAGTTGTACGCGGCTTGCACCGTAACTGTGACCTATAATAAGTATTCGCATATTATAGTCTGCTTGTGTGCGAAGACTTACCTGTTGCGGAGATTTTGGCACGGTGCAGTAACCCGTTTCGCTTAAATACCATTCTTTAAAGCCATATTTTTGCATTGCATTATAAGAACGGACACAACCCATTTCAAAGTTCCAAAGGTCGCTTGTCGCCGAAATCTTATCGGGAACAACGGGAATGCCGTAGGAGTGTGACGACAGGATATCAAAGGAATTCCAAGCGCCCGAATCACCCAAAGCGTTAAACCAAATTGTATTGCATCCCGCCGAGCCTGCATTGGCGTATTTAAAGCCTGCACCCCGTACAACCTCGCTTGCGGGTATCAGGGTTCCGTTTATGTATTTCGGTATAAGTTCCTCAAGTTTATGACTTCCGACAATGGTAGCAAGACCGTCGATTTCGTTACCGATTTCGATTGAATCGGCAAAATCCTTAACCTTTTCGATTGTACCCGTCAGGCTTTCTTTGAAACTGTCTATTTTACTTAAATAATCATTGTCGATATTACTTTTGTTTATCTGTACATTGATACCTACGCCCGCCTTGTGCATTTCGCGGACAGCCGCATACTGACCGTCGCTCTGGTTGGACATACGGTAGTTCCCCGCACCTGTCTTAATAACAATGCTGCCCGCGGTAAGGTATTCATCAAGGACATTATGTCCCTCAATAGAAGTAAGACCGAACGGATTGGTTGCACGGTTCGGATAGTTATCGGTTGGGATAAGCGCAAACGGATAACATTCAAGGTGCGTATAATACCGTGAAATGGCATAGAGGTTCAGATAATACATACCGTATTTGCCCGAAACATGGATTTTTCGGTCCATCGTGGTACCTGCATAACAGGTATTATCGATGAATATTCCCGAATCAACGATATTACCGTAATAGTCACGGATATCGTAACGAAGACTGAATCTGAAATCGTTATCAACAAGGTTTGTCATATTAAGATTAAGATCAACCGAATTGCCGACGAATATGGTAGAATTTTCGCTATTTGGGGTTTCGGGGAAAATTCCCACCGCATAGTTTGAGCCGCGACCCGAGAACATCGCGCGGTAACTGTCTTCGGTATCGTCTCCCGTCTGCGTCGCCATAACCAGTTCCATAGTACATGTATAGTTGATCCCCTTTGTATCGTTGAAATCAAGTGGGATATTACAATCGGGATAGGAATCGCGGAAGATAGTAGTATCTTCCTTAACCGAAGTTACAAAGGTATAAAGGGTATGATGCTTATCGAAGTTTATACCCGTTGCGATAGATTCATTGATAATGTACGGATAATCACCGTTTTCGGGATAGCGCCATTTACCTATTACATCCTTGTCAACCGACTCGTAAGTCTGAATAATCTGACGTGCAAGTATGGATTTTGAAGCCGAAACAGTAAAATTAGAGTTACATGTTACACGCTGTGAAATACCGATACTGTTTTTGCGAAATGTGTATTCGGTGACAAGTTCGGCTTTAGCAGCGGAAACGCCAGACAGTTCATAGTACACATAAAGGGTTGTAAAACCGTCGATAACGGTGGTTTCAAAACGGCTTATACCCTTCGATTCAAGCAGTGTAGTACCCGATGTACTTACAAGTTTCATCGTACCTGCGCCGTTTATAAGGTCAATCCAGTCGCCGTTATTCTGGTCGATAAGGGCGATGCGTTCGGTACCGTTCTTGGTAATACCGTAGGCATAGGTAAATCCTTTGTAAAAGAACTGCAACGACTTGGTGTCGGCAAGGTTCGACATACCGTACATCTTACTGTAATCGGGGTAATCCGACGGTGGATCCGTTTTCTTATTGATGGGCTTTACCGTATCGGCAAACTTGTTATCGCCGGTAGGCTTTACCGTAGGTACGGTCTGCGCATTGTCCGAAGATGTTGTGTCGCCGTCAACGGGAAGTTCCCAATCGTTTACAGGGTCTTTGGTGTCCGACGATGTCCCCGAAACAGTGCTTTTATTACCATTGTCGGTTTTCTTTTTTGTGCACCCGCACGAGCAAACCAAAACAAGAGCGAGCAAAAGGGTTCTTTTTAGCAGAGATTTCATTTTTTCATCTTCCTTTCCGTTATAATTTAACCTACTAAGCCTGTGCGCTCAATACCCTGAATGAAAAACCGCTGGCCGAATATGAAAAGGATAAGCAACGGCAACATACCAAGCATATATCCAACACTCATCAAAAGGTTTGTATAGGCGTCTGAAATAAGGTTCCAACTTCCAAGGTATGATGTTATAAGAACCCCAAGTTGGCTTGTTTTCTGTGCAATAAGTCCAAGTCTTGGCGCGTACAAAGACGCGTAAAATGTATCGTTCCACTGCCATACAAAGGACAAAATGAAGCACAGTACCACAGTTGGGATTACATTCGGCAACATAATGCGTACAAATGTACTGAACACACCCGCACCGTCAACCTTTGCCGCTTCTTCAAGCTCTTTAGGCATTCCGCGGAAAATCTGACGCGTTACAAATATGTAAAGACCTGCGCGTATTCCCGTCCCTGTCGCCGCAAGAAGTATAAAGGGCCACGGGCTGTCAAGAACATTAAGCGACTGCCCGAAAATAAGTTTAAAAACACCGAATATATCGAAACGCTGAAACTGGGTGTAAAGCGTTACAACATAGGTTTGCGGCGGTATAACCAGCGTTCCTATAACAAGGGCAAACAGTATATCACGCCCCCAGAAACGGAAACGGGCTAAACTGTACGCCGCCATTGTACAACTGGCAACCTGCAACAGGGATATAAGACCGCAGATAAGTATTGATTTAGAAATACATTTACCGTAATCAAGCACATACGCTACGGTTTTTATATTTTCAAATGTAAAATTACGTGGCACCCACTTTACCGTAAGGTCCCCCAAATCCTTGGAATCCATAAACAAAAGGGACAGTTTTGATAAAAGCGGTGACAGTATTACATAGGTTATTCCGATAAGCAATATCAGTCGGAACACCGACCAAAGTGATGATACTAACTTTTTTCTGAACATATCAGAACTGATAAGTCTTTTGGCACGGGTAAGCATCTGCCTTTTCTCCTTTCAAACTATTCTTCACACCGTCTATTTATCGTAGTAGAATAAATATCTTGAAATCAGCAGCGAAACCGTTCCCAAGATTACCGCAATTATAAGGAAGTATATCCAGCCCATCGCAGAAGCAAGTGAATAGTTCTGTGAATTAAAGGAGGTTGTACTGATAAGGCTTATAAGTCCGTTGGTTTTTGCGGTAAATGAATCAATAATTGTATACACAAGGCAGGTGTATATTGTGGGGCTTGCCATCGGGAAGGTTATCTTCCAAAAACTTTCCCACGCGGTAGCACCCTCAACGGTGGCAGCCTCGTAAAGAAGCGGCGAAATAGAGCACATACCGACTATCATAATAAGAATCTGTATGCCCGAATCGCTTATAACGCCGTATATCGAATCGGCAATACTGATAATCGATGTTGAAAGGTTTTCACTTAAACCGATGTTCTGCAAATATTCCGATATCTGCCTTGTGAAGGAAACCGCCGTTACCGAAAATGTTTCCTTATATTCGGAAAATCCGTCCATCTGCTTTTCAACCGCCGAAGTCGATGATGCAAGCGATGTAACAATCGGTATAAACATCATTACCTTAAAGAAGGTCTGACCGCGGAATTTATTGTTAAGAATAGATGCCATAAAGAAACTGAACACCATTATCAGCGGCACCGTAAGAAGCATATCAAGCATTGCCTGAACTACGGTCTGGCGATATTTTGTATGGGTTAAAAGTGCGTATTTATAATGCTCTAACCCAACAAATTTACCGAAAGAATATCCGGTAGAGCCAAAGCCCACATCGGTTACACTGAAAAGAAACGACTTTACAACAGGTATGATAAAGAAGACAATCAGACCGAACAACAGCGGAACTGCAAAAAGAAAGCCTTTAAGCGTTTCGTTTTTATCAAGTTTACTTTGCTTTGACCTATTTGATAATTTCAAACTGGTGTCCTCCCCTATCTTAAAATTACAAAATCCTGTGCAGAAATCTGTGTTTCGCCAAACGCCGCATCCACGGTATCATAGTTTACAACCACCGTAACCCCGTTATCGTATGTAACCGAGGTCAGTGTATCCGAAATTCCGGTATGCGCCGTAATCTTGCTATGACCGATGGCGTCATACAACTTTTCTATTCTTTCGGCGTACTGTGCCGCCTGTTTTACCGTGTCTTTATAGTCGCGGTCATAATAACTTTCCTTACGGTCGATAAGATTTTCGGCATATTCATAAAGCCAAGAATACTGAAGTTGTGCCCCGATTTCCACCGTCTGCAAAAACTGCTTTACGGGGTCGGGCGATGTATTTACGGGCGAAGTAACTATCGGGATACTTCCGCGTACTACAATAGCGTAAAACGGAACCGATTGGTCGATTATATTGTATCCACTATCCGATGTCGGGATATTCCATATCTTATCGGCATAAGCCAAGGCGTAAACCCCGCCGTGTTCAACCGATACATTAATGTCACCCGAAAGTTTTTGCAGATACTTCTGAATATTCTGCCGCGCCTTTGCGGTATCAATCGTATTGCTTTTACTGAAGTCACTGTTAAGTTCAAATCCAATATCAAGCAGATTTACCGCTTGGACATTACTTTTCTTTGCGGTCTTTAAAATCTTATCCGAATTTTTGATAAGCGTTTTGGTAGAAAGTTGAACCATATACTTTTTCTTTTGTATCTGTCTTGAAACAAGATCGTATTCATACCTTTTTACCAGTTGTCCACCAAGGGTGCGCGCCGTCTGTGACTTGGGTGCGTTAGCCTGTTGTGTGGCATAGTACGAAAAATACACCTGACCTACTGTATTCTGAAGTTCTTTAAGGTCTTTCTTTGAGCCAAGTATTTTTATCGGTTCTACCGAAGATGCGTCACTTTGTTTAAGACCACCCTTCAAAGCGGCGGTATATTTGATATCAACATCTTTGATACCAAGTTCATTTACAATATCAAGTGCCTGTTCAAATGTGGTAACCGACTCAAGCGAATCGTACGGGAAACCAAAAAACTTCTTCTTTACCCCAACCGTTCCGATAAATTCAAGATTAAGTGCGGTATCGTCCGTCTTGGTTTCTTTCAGTTGTTTTGTTTCCAAAAGATAATCGCGGTACATTACCGCAAGATCCGTATATGTAGTATCCTTTGCGACAGGACGGTAAGAAACCTTAAATTCGCGTGAAAAACACTTTTGGGCGGTCGAAAGGAATGTATTGTTAGCCGAACTTTGCCCTATGGAAAGGACATCGGCGGCAAAAACATCAAAAAACGGTCGCACATAGTTATAACTGTTGACCTTGCCCGAAACGTCTGCTGCAATGCCTGCGTTTTCATAACCGCTGTCTATGGTAGCCAGAAAACCGCCGTTTGTACCGCAGGTTGCAAATACAGGAAGCAGTGACTGCTGACGCTCGGCAGAGCCTTCGCTTTTGGATATTGCACTGTCATCACCAAAAAGTGACTGCCAATATTCGTTGGATTTTTTCTTTCCGTTATTATATCTTATGATAGCGCCACTGCCATCGGGAACAAACATATATCCTGCATCCGACATTCCCGCCGCACCCAAAAACGGTAAAATTTCTATTCTTACGGGCTTAAAGTTATCAACATATCCGATTTTTTCGGGATCACAGGTCACCGAAAATCCGTCATCATTTAAGGTATAGACAAGTTCAACCGAAAACGATGCCTGTTCTTCGTATGTATTTTCCACCTTGTTTTCTGCACAGTCGCGTTTAAGGTCTTCTATTGAATAGCCCGCTTTTTCAAGGATAAGCCAAATTTCTTCACCCACATAGTCGGGCATCTGTGCACGGATATATATATCGTGTTCTTCGATTATCGGAAAACTGTTTTTAACAGCGGCGAATGCTTCCTTTGAAAGTTCCTTCCGACTATAAAGTATATAGCGTTTTAAAACCTCAGCACGGTCCTCCTTACCAATTTTCGGCAGGATTTCTTTTTCCATACGCTCACGAGAGAGAACCTGCGGTAACTGATCTATTGTAAACTTCTGCTGACCGAGGTTATATTTTACACGAAATTTTTCGCCATCGGTCTTGACCTCGCACTGTTTCAGAGATGTAGCATAATAGTAACTGTTCATCTCACTGAGTACCTGTTCTTTATAGTAGTAAACTATAATCTGGCTGCTTAAATTGTTCTTTTTTTCCGCATCGGCGATACTGTCTGTAGCGCGGTCCTGCGGGTTTGAATACAGAACACTGCCGTTTTGACGGGATTCAAGCGCAATTTCGTTGGTCTTCGGATTATGGTAAAGGGTATAGTTACTGTTCTGAAGTGCGACATCAAATTCGTCAGACACATTCTGATTGTACACCGTTTGATTGTCCGTATCCGAAGCATCATCAGGCAAAGCGTTTACCGAAGCCGAGCCCAATATCATTGCACCCGCCATACCGACGGCGCACAACGCCCGAAAAATATTTTTCATTAATGCCTTCCTCCTTTTACAAACGGTATGCAATTTCCTGAACAATCGCCGCCACCCATACATAAACCTGTTGGCAAAGATTTACAAACAAAATCCCGATTACAATGATTATAAGCATAAATATAACCGTCAACAGGAATGTAAATACACTTTTTGTCATTGAAAAATCGTGAACCGAATGGTTTGCCGCAAGCAGTAAAAACAGCGACCACGCGAAGGTTATGACATTCAGAAAATTATAAAAAGGTATACCCTCATAAGAAACCAGATTACTTAAAAGCGTCATCGGAAGGTTCATTATAACTATCGGTGTTACACTATACATAAGGGATGTAAAAATCTCTCCGAAAGTACCCTTGCCGTCAAGCAGGGTTGTAAGCGCCCAGTTAGCAATACAGTAAAGCAGTACAATCCCGATTATGACCAACATCATCAGCCATACCGAAAAATTTGTAAGTGATATACTTGAAAGAATATAGCCCGTAGTATATATACGGATTGATGTTGTAACAAGAAGCAGAAGCAATATTACAAACCCTGTTTTCGGGGTTGCGCGCTTTCCCGCTTTCATAAACCAGAAGCCCTCAAAGGGATGCGAATAAATAGTAAAAGTATACTTTAAACTTTTTAACAAATCGGTCATATATTCAAATCCCTCGCTTTATTTGTTATTTTGCCTCTTTTGTATTCTTCTGACAGTTATGACAAGGACAGCAATTATCAACGCAACCCCTGCGACGATACCGCAAATTAAATAAATATTATCGTATATCCAGGCCGACTGAATTTCTTTTTCGGCCTTGGAATACATAACCTTATTGCTGGCGCTGCGGAATTCTTTTGCGGCCTGTTCGTAATTTTCCTGATTAAGATAGACCTGACCAATGGCGTTATGCGCCAAATCAAAATCGTTATTCATTGTAAGAACTTTCTGCCAATTTTTAAGTGCATTATCATAATCCAACACACGACCGTAATGTATACTTTCGTTAATTGACCTGCCGTACACGGTAGGCGCAAATACAGTAACCGAACCCGCGTGCGTGTCAAGTACCGCAATTTTTCCGTCGTCCATATAGGTCAGTGCCACGGGCGAAGAAAAACCACCGACCTGATCAGCAAATGTGCCAAAGGTATAGATCATATAACCGTCATTGTTATAGCAGAAAATTCTGCCGCGTGTATAATCAAGGCAGGCATATATATTATCGGGTCCGCTGGCGATATCAACAAAACTGCTGGTGCCTGCAAGCGTACCTTTCCAAACAGTTGCAGGGTCGCCCACAATACCTGTGCGCGATTTATTCCTTATTATATTGTTGCCTCCGGGATTGAGTCTTTTTACCATTGAACTGCTCTGCGCAGTATAGCAGGTGGCCAGAAAAAAGCCGTCGGAATCAATTGCGATGCTCGAAAAATCCTGCGGAATAAGTTGGGTCATAGTTTTTCGTTGCTGTTTAGTCGAAAATCTGCGCCAGAAAAGATCCCACGCCGAAGAGGTTACGGTATTGCTGCCGAAAAAGCAAAGGAAATCGCCCTTGGCACTCAGGTTAAGAATGCCTTCGTATGTACCTTCACTGACAACATACATAAGTCCGTCACCGTCCACCGACAGTCTTATGGGTTTAAAGATGAAGTCTTTGTCAAGAACATCGGCAACAGGTGTAGTCACCGTTCGGACAAGGGCGCCCGACACACGGTCAATCACCAGTATACGCGCGTTATTCGCATCGGCAACATAGATATAATTGCTATCTACAAAAATACCCTTTGCCCCATCGAGATTTTTGCCGTCAAACACACAGGAAATATTATTATTCAGGGTATAATCGGGGTTTATAACCACTACCCTGTTATTTCCCGCGTCAAGGACATAAATAAGACCGTCCTTACCGTAAAAAATATCCGAAGCGTCCTTGAAATCGGAAATTCCAAGTTCCGATGCGTAGATGACGTATTCGGGAAGATACGCCTGAGGTGCCACCACAGCACTACCGTTTTCTTCGGAATAGTTATAATTAAGGTACGGTACAGTGCTTTCGGCACTGCAAATACAGGAAAAAGTTGTTCCAATAATAATCGCCGCAACGGTTATAAAATGAAGAAGTTTTTTCATACCGTCACCCCTTTATACCCGACGATGCCATCGTATCAATTATTTTTGACTGCATCACGATAAAGCAAATAAGAGGCACCGAAATCATAATAAGCGATATGGCAGCACTCGCCCCTGTGCGCTCGATACTTCCTGTGGATATCTGTGAAAATGCCTGAGGCATAGTTTTATACACCTCGCTGTAGGTGTGACCGCTGCCCGCGCCCCAAAGCGACTGAATAGCCAGAATTATAAGGGTAAGCCACGCGGGTTTTAAAAGCGGCATGGCAATTCTGAAGAATATCTTAAGTTCTCCTGCCCCGTCAATACGGGCAGCTTCAAGAAGTGCAACGGAAATATTACTTTCCATAAACTGCTTCATAAGGTAAAGGCCCATTGTCGAAACAACGGTAGGAAGCAACATTCCCGCGTATGTATCAATTAAACCGAGTTTTGCAAAAACGATGGTAGTCGGTACCGCCGTTACAGAACCGGCGAACATAAGCGAAAACTGAATCGCCTTGAATATCGCATTACATCCGGGATACGGAATAAGGGCCAACGAATATGCGCAAAGTGATGCAAGAATTATCTGACTTACCGCACCAACCGTTGTCAAAAGAACAGTGTTAAAAACATAGCGCCAGAATGACATTGTGGTTTCGTTAAGCAGATTAAACATTTCGATGAAGTTTACAACCGTCGGATTTTGCACAAATATTCTTGGCGGGAAACG
>ENA-UOJG01003202-UOJG01003202.1-human-gut-metagenome-genome-assembly--contig:-C47-NODE-3202-length-12051-cov-6.510087_pt1 | contig 12051 bp, 8 predicted proteins | sample MGYA00242340_ERZ723887 | MGnify/ENA metagenome assembly ERZ723887 | reverse complement strand
AAAGCAAACATGGAATTTAATTGTTTTTTATCGTTATCATTGAAACTCAACACCACATATTGACAGGCTCTACCTGTAAAAGTTGGTTGATAACAGTTATATAGTTCTTTCATTTCTTCTGGTAATTTTACTTCCCATGTTGTTTCCAAACGTTCCTTTATGTTAGCAGTATAATTTCTTTTACATAAGGTTAAATCAAAATATCCTATTATTAAAAGTATTCCTATTATGGTCATAACAGTAAGAATAACTATTCTAATTCCTTTATTTAATTTATTCATTTTTCTCATCCTTTTTTTTAAATAATAATTCACCAATATTTTAACAATAATTTTCTTGATTTGTCAATATTATTGCCGCAATAATCATCAAAAAAAATTCCTATTTTAAGAAAAAAGAGCTCAAAATGAGCTCTTTGGTTTATCCTAATTTTTTAACATCGTATAATGGGTTTTCATCATTTTTCTTAATGGTTACGTTGTCAACAAGACCAGTACCAGCAGGGATTAATCCACCAATGATGATGTTTTCTTTTAATCCTTCTAAATGATCGACTTTACCACGAATAGCAGCTTCTGTTAAAACTCTTGTTGTTTCTTGGAATGATGCAGCAGCTAAGAAAGAATCGCTTCTTAGTGATGCTCTGGTAATACCTAAGATTAGTGGTTTTACAGATGGGATTCTTACACCCTTTTCACAGCATTCTTTTAAAATACGATATAATTCAGGTTTTGATACTAAGGCACCAGGTAATAATTCGGTATCACCAGCATCAATAACAACAACTTTTTGTAGCATTTGTTTTACTATTATTTCAACGTGTTTGTCGGAAATAGCAACACCGGTACTACGATATACCTTTTTTACTTCTTTTAAGATATATTTTTCAACTTTGTCAACGTTAGCAACTCTTAATAATTCCTTAGGGTGAATCATACCTTCACTGATTAAATCACCAGGCATTACAAGTTGACCAACTTTAACAACGGCCTTTTTACCAGCATCTGTTAAATATACTTTATCATTGCCTTCAATGTTACTCTTAATTTTGATTTCAAAACGAGAGTCTTTAACTAGTTCAACTGATTCAACAACACCTTTGATTTCAGAAATAATACCTTGTCCTTTAGGTGTACGTGCTTCAAATAATTCTTGTACACGTGGTAAACCTTGTGTAATATCATCACCAGTACCAGCAACACCACCGGAGTGGAATGTACGCATGGTTAACTGAGTACCTGGTTCACCGATTGATTGGGCGGCAACAATACCAACAACTTCACCTTTTTCAACGATTCCATTCGTAGATAGATCGGAACCATAACATTTTACACAAACACCAACTTTAGCGTTACATGTAAGGTTAGTACGTACTTCAACTTCCTTAACACCAGCCTTTTCGATAGCATCAGCAATATCACCACTAATAAATTCATTACGATCTACTAGTTTTGTCTTCTTGCCATCTACTTTAGCATATACTGGTTTGGATGCAAAACGTCCAATGATACGATCTTTTAAAGATACGCATAAGTCTTCTTTTGGATTAAAGGTTGGATCATGTGGGTCCTTATTATAAAGATTAGTCATTACTAGACCTTTATCAGTTCCACAATCATCACAAGTAATAGTAATATCTTGAGATACGTCTACTAAACGTCTTGTTAAGTATCCTGATTCAGCTGTTTTTAAGGCTGTATCGGTAGAACCTTTACGAGCACCATGGGTTGAAATAAAGAAGTCTGACATCTTCATACCTTCAGAGAAACATGCCTTAACTGGGATTTCCATAGATTCACCATTAGGTTTACTCATCAATCCACGCATACCAGCAAGTTGGGTAAAGTTTGATGAACTACCACGGGCACCAGAATCGGCCATCATGAAGATATCATTAACAGTTGCTTGTTCTTTCATGACATTCTTAATTTCAGCTTCAATAGCATCCTTAGCAGCACTCCAAATCTTGATAACATTTTTCTTTCTTTCCGAATTCAACATGGTACCACGACGGAACATTTGATTATAAATCTTAACTTTAGAATCAGCTTCTTCAATGATTTCATTTTTTCTAGCAAGAGTTACTACGTCAAAGGCTGAAATAGTAATACCAGACATTGTAGAATAATAGAAACCTAAATCTTTCATCTTATCTAGAGTAAGGGAAGTTTCAGCCAATTTACATTGTCTAAATACTTCAGAAATAATCGTTGATAATGTACCTTTTTTAGCTGGTTCGCCAAGTGGCATTTGAGCGATAGCTTCTTTAAAGTTTGTTCCTCTTGGTAAGAAATACTTATCAGGAGTTCCTTCTCTTAAGTTATTTAATGCTTTCTTTGGATCTGGTTCATTGAAGAAAACGAAATGTTCAGGGAATACTTGGTTGAAAATTAATTTACCATAAGTAGTTACAACATACATTTCTTTTAGCTCATCATTATGTTTTTTCTTTTGAGCTACTTTTTCATCATGATGAGGGTCATCAGCATCTACTTCTAAATTAACAAAAGGTTTGTCGATGGCCTTACCAGGCATTACAAAACGAGTGTGGAAATCAATTTCATGATTTTCATAAGCATGTTCAACTTCAGAAATATCTTTAAAGGCTTTACCTTCTCTACCTACAACTAAGAACTTACCAACACTTGGTGTATGTCCTTCTTTTATGCTTTGGCCTAAAGCTTCAACATCTCTAAATTCTTCTTCTTCGTTAACAATAATTTTATTATCGAATTCAAATACACGAGCTGTATAAGCTTTATATAAGTCTTCATAAGTATTATAGATACGGTCAGGTTGACTTCTTTCAATTGTTAAATAATAGTTACCAATAATCATGTCTTGAGATGGAGTAACAACGGGTTTTCCATCTTTTGGAGCAAGAATATTTTTTGAGGCAAGCATCAACATACGAGCTTCAGCTTGAGCTTCTTCTGATAGTGGTACATGCACTGGCATTTGGTCACCATCGAAATCGGCATTGAAGGCGGTTGTTGCAAGTGGGTGTAAACGAATTGCTTTACCTTGTACTAAAACAGGTTCGAAAGCTTGAATTGACAAACGGTGAAGAGTAGGAGCACGGTTAAGTAATACTGGATGCTCAACAACGATTTTCTCTAAAGCTTCCATTGCTTCAGGAGCACCTTTTTCAATTAATTCTTTAGCTCTCTTAATACCCGTTTTTTCTTTAGCAGCTTGGCTAATTGGTTGACCATTAGCATCCACTTGTTCAGTTTCAACTTCAGCTAAAATATTTTTTCTTAAATAACTAATAATAAATGGTTTAAATAGAGTTAATGCCATTTCACGTGGAATACCACATTGATACATTTTTAAGAAAGGTCCTACACAAATAACACTACGTCCTGAGTAGTCAACACGTTTACCTAATAGGTTTTGACGGAAACGACCTTGCTTACCACGTAAAATATCTGATAATGATTTTAATGGACGATTCTTTTCAACAGCTACTTTCTTATTACGTTTTGAATTGTCGATTAAAGCATCAACAGCTTCTTGTAAAAGTCTTTTCTCATTTTTAGTAATTAAGTCTGGAGCACCAAGTTCAAATAATTTACGTAAACGCGTATTACGATTAATAATTCTACGATATAATTCATTTAAATCGGTTGTTGCAAATCTACCACCATCAAGTTGTACCATTGGTCTTAAATCAGGTGGGATAACAGGAATTACATCCATTACCATCCATTCTGGTTTATTTGTAGATTGATAGAAGGCTTCTACTATTTCAAGACGTTTTACTAATTTTTCTTTCTTTTGTTTAGTTGCTGTCTTAAGCTCTTCTCTAATCTCATCCATTATTTGTTTTAAGTTAAGATTCTTTAACAAATATTTAATTGTTTCTGCACCTGTCATGGCTTTATATCTACCATAATAACGACGTTTATACATTGCATTTTCTTGTTCAGTTAACACTTGACCAGGATATAATTCTTCAATATCATCGTTAACTTCAATGACAATATATGATGCTAAATAAACAATTTCTTCTACATCTTTAGTTTTCATATCAAGAAGTAAGGCAATCTTACTTGGTGTATTTCTTAAATACCAAGTATGAACAACAGGAGCGGCAAGAGCAATGTAACCCATACGTTCTCTTCTTACTTTACTTTCTGTTAATTCAACGCCACATTTTTCACAAACCTTATGCTCACCAATCATTTTACGAGCAGGTTTACCACATGCACATTGATAATCCTTAGTAGGACCAAATATAACTTCACAGAACAAGCCATCACGTTCAGGTTTTTGGGTACGGTAATTTAAAGTTTCATGTTTTTTTACTTCACCACGTAAAGTGTATTCAACTTTATTACCATTATCATCTGTATAAGTTACTTTATCTTTTTTATTAGGATCGTATTCAAACTCTTTTCCTTGTAAAACGGGATTGGCCCAAGAAACTATTTCCTCGGGTGACGCAATTCCGATTTTCATATACTTATATTTTTTCAAAAGGAAATCCTCCTATTTCTTATAGACCACGTTTGCTGGCTTGAGCAGCGGCAAATTCATCAACAAGACTCTTATTAGCTACATCTTCGTCATTTTGATCTACTAGTTTAACGCTTAAGCCTAAACCTTGAAGTTCTTTTACCATTGCACGGAAGGCTTCTGGTACACCAGCTTCAGGGATTGGTTCACCATCAACGATAGCTTTATATACTTTATTACGACCGATAATATCATCGGATTTAATTGTCATCATTTCTTGTAATGTGTGTGCAGCGCCATATGCTTCTAGAGCCCAAACTTCCATTTCACCAAATCTTTGACCACCATTTTGAGCTTTACCACCCATTGGTTGTTGTGTTACTAGGGTATAAGGACCTTCGCTACGAGCATGTAATTTATCATCAACCATGTGGGCTAACTTAATCATATACATGACACCTACAGAAATCTTATGATCGAATTGACGTCCTGTACGACCATCATATAAATATGTTTTACCATTTTCATCGATTATCGCATGTTCATTACGTGGATCTTCTTCTAAGTCTTTTATATCTTTTTCTCTTGCTTCGTTCATTATTTCAATTAAGTCTTGTTGCGTTACACCATCAAATACAGGAGTTGCAACTTTAACACCTAATTTTTTAGCAGCCATACCTAAATGAATTTCTAGAACTTGACCAATATTCATACGTGAAGGTACACCTTGTGGATTTAACATAATATCGATAGGTGTTCCATCAGACATGAATGGCATATCTTCAATTGGAACAATGTTAGAAATAACACCTTTGTTACCATGACGACCTGACATTTTGTCACCTTCAGAAATCTTACGTTTTTGAACGATATAAACACGAACTACTTCATTTACTCCAGGAGGTAACTCCGCACCAGATTTCCTATTGAAACGTTCGATACGGTGAACAATACCACCACCACCATGAGGTACTTTTAGAGAAGTAACACGAACTTCTTTAGAATTATCTGAGAATAAAGCTTGACTTAAACGCTCTTCAGGGCTTGGTTCTGTAACTCCTTTTGGAGTAACTTTACCAACTAAAGTGTCGCCTTCTTTTACTTCACTACCTAAAATGATTATACCATTTTGATCTAGATTAGCAATTGAATCTTTTGATTCACCATCTAAGTCACGAGTAATTTCTTCTTTACCTAGTTTTGTATCACGTGATTCGCAAGTGTATTCTTCAATGTGAATAGAAGTATAAACATCATCTTGTACCATTCTTTCACTCATGATTACTGCATCCTCGAAGTTGTAACCATTCCATGTCATGAAGGCAATAACGACGTTTCTACCTAAGGCTAACTCGCCTTGTTCCATTGATTGACCATCGGCTAAAATATCACCTTTTTTAACTTTTTCACCAGGTACAACAATTGGACGTTGATTTGCACAAGTTGAGTTATTACTACGTTCATACTTTAATAATTCATATTCATGTACTTTGTTGTTATCATCACGAACAACAATTTTCAATCCATCAGCATAAGTTACAGTTCCAGGAACATCTTCTTGGTATACTAAAGCAACACCAGAATCGTGAGCAACCTTGTATTCAATACCAGTACCTACAATTGGAGCTTCTGGTTTTAATAGTGGGATAGCTTGACGTTGCATGTTAGCACCCATCAAGGCTCTAGTTGTATCATCGTGTTCTAGGAATGGAATACAAGCTGTACCTACCGCAACTACTTGTTTTGGTGATACGTCGACTAAATCGATATCCATTTTATTAATTTCTACGAAGTCAGCAGCTTTACGTGCAATTACTTTATCATCAACAATGTTAATTTCACCAGTTTCTGGATTAGTTTTCATACCAACGTTAGCTTGAGCGATGGCATATTTTTCTTCATCATAAGCATTTAAATACTTTATTTCATCAGTAATCCAAACACGACCAGGGACTTTACCATTTTTGTAATCTTCATCTTCTTTGTTATTTTTAACTACTAAATATGGAGTTTCAATAAATCCAAATTTATTAGCACGTGCATAAGAAGATAATGAGTTAATCAAACCAATGTTTTGACCTTCGGGTGTTTCAACTGGACATATACGACCATAATGGGAAGGATGTACGTCACGTACTTCAAATCCGGCACGGTCACGAGTGATACCACCTTGACCTAAAGCGGATAGACGACGTTTGTGAGTTAATTCAGCAAGAGGATTAATTTGGTCCATGAACTGACTTAATTGGCTACTACCAAAGAATTCTCTAATGGTAGCAGTTAATGGACGATTATTTACTAAACTTTGTGGAGTAACGCTCTTAATTTCAACGGATGTTGACATTTTATCGCGGATATTCTTTTCTAATTTAGTTAAACCAATTCTAAATTGGTTTTGTAACAATTCACCAATTAAACGTAAACGTCTATTACCTAAGTGGTCGATATCATCAATTCTACCAACACCAACATGTAAATTCATGTAGTATGAAATTGATGCGAAAATATCAGAAAGAACAACATGACATGCTTCTTCTCTTTGGTCATTACCAAGTAATCTAACCTTTACATCACCATTAGAAGTTTTTACTAAAATATCAAGAGTTTCTAATACGACGCTATTTCCTTCTAACATTAACTCATATTCATAAGTCTTACGATATAGTTCACGATTAGCTTCTAATATAGCAATTGTATCAACTGGTTCTTCTTTACCGTTTTTACCCTTAACTAAAGCTTTACGACTAATTTCTGTACCAGCAGCAATTAATACATTGCCTTTAGCATCTACTAAGTCGTTAGCTAGACGCCATCCAATTGCTCTTTTAACAACATCTAGTTTTTCATTTACTTTGTAACGTCCTACTTTAGCTAAATCATAACGACGATTTTCAAATAGTAAACGGGCAACAAACTTACGAGCTGTATCAGCTGAAGTTTTTTCACCTGGGCGTAAATTATCATATAATGCCTTAATAGCGTCATCTTCACCAAAAGTTTCATCTTTACCAGCTGAATTTGTGAAATATGTTAATAAGTTTTGAGGAACAGGGGCAACATCTGAATCTTCACCGATGAAAAGATCAATCATATCTGTGTTACCTGGTACACCTAAAGCTCTAATAAAGGTTACTAAAGAAATCTTTTTAGATCTATCAAGTTTAGCATACCAAATATCCTTGCTACCCATTTCAAATTCAATCCATGCACCACGGGTAGGAATGATTTGTCCTGAAAATAGGGATTGACCTGATTTTTTATCTGTTTCTACTGAAAAGAAAATACCAGCTGAACGAACGATTTGGGTAACGATAACACGTTCAGAACCATTAATAATAAAAGTTCCTGATGGTGTCATAATAGGGAAATCACCTAAAAATACCTTATCTTCTTTTAGTTCACCAGTTTCTTTATTTTCAAGAGCAGTCTTAACATATAATTGACGACAATAATTTACATTGTGTATTTTAGCTTCTTGAATAGTATATTTTGGTTCTGCAAATTCATGTTCTAAAAAACTAAGTTCAAATTTTTCGCCATCAGCATTATCTTTAATTGGTGAAATTTCTTTAAACAATGTAGCTAGACCTTCGCCAAGCAACCATTTAAATGATTCTGTTTGTATTTCAATTAAATTAGGTAGTTCAACATTAGTTTGTACTCTTGCATAGTTTCTTCTAACGTTTTTTCTACCATACTGCACATTTTTGTAACTCAAATTCTCCACCTCTTCTATCAATTTTGAGCAACACATTGTGTATTACATTTAGAATGCAATCTACCGCATTGTATCATATCTTATTTAGTATACCAATAACACCCATTTTTGTCAAGTAAAATGTGCTTTTTTTTAATATTTTTGATTACTAAAATGCAAAAAAATGGTCAAAAGACCATTTTTAAATTCTATTTTGTAGCTTTTATGATACAATATCCTTTATCACTTTCTACAATTTCTACTTTTGAGAACACTGTAGATAAGGCTTTTAAAGCTGATGGTGCACCTTGTTTTTTTTGAATAACACACCACAATTTTCCACCATCATTTAAATAATTTACGCTATCTAGAATAATTCCATAAACAATTTTTTTGCCAGCTCTTATCGGAGGATTAGTAATTATCAAGTCAAATTTCTCATCAATTTTTTCATACATGTTGCTTTCAAAAATTTTTACATTTTTGATAGAATTATATTCAGCTGCCCTTAAAGAAAGTTCGATAGCTCTTAAATTCACATCAACCATACTAACTTCTATATCGTTATTTGTAGCCGCTAAGGATAAACCAATTGTTCCGTATCCACAGCCAACATCAAGAATCTTTTTAGCATTTTCTATGTTAACATTCTTCAAAAGTAAGTTGCTTCCAAAATCTATTCCACCTTTTGAAAACACACCATTATCCGCAAAAAGAGTTAAAGTTTGATGTTTATAATAATACTTTATAGGTTTAATATCACTCTTTAATTCTGCATTATTTTCAAAATATTGATTTGCCATTTTTTCCTCCTTATATACTTTTTAAAAAAATCTAGAATATTAAATTCTAGACTTTTTCTAAACTATTTTTAAGGTTAATTAAGTTAAAACTTATTTAACTTCAACTTCAGCGCCAGCTTCAGTTAATTTAGCAGCAAGAGCTTTAGCTTCTTCTGGATCAACTTTTTCTTTAACTGCTTTTGGAGCGTTGTCAACTAAGTCTTTAGCTTCTTTTAAGCCTAAGCCAGTTACTTCACGAACTAATTTAATAACTGCTAATTTGTTAGCACCAGCAGCCTTTAAAATTACGTCAACTTCACTTGGTCCTTCTGCTTCAGCAGCAACAGCTGCACCAGCAACTGCAACAGGAGCTGCAGCACTTACACCAAATTTTTCTTCAATTGCCTTTACTAATTCGTTTAATTCTAATACGCTCATTTCTTCAATAGCGCTTAAAAATTCTTCTTTGCTAATTTTAGCCATTTCGTTTTTCCTCCTAAAATTAAATTTAAATTTTAAATGATTTACTTTTGTTCTGATACTGCGTTAAGAGCTACAGCAAGTCCACGAACAGGAGCTTGTAGAACACTTAATAACATTGAAACCATACCAAGTTTGTTTGGTAGTTTTGATAATGCAGCTAATTGGTTTTCATCCATATAAACACCATTAACAATACCAGCTTTTACGGAAAGCTTTTCATGATCTTTCATAAAATCATAAACAACTTTTGCAGCGCTAACTTCATCTGGTGATGTAATAATAGCACATGGACCTGAAATGTGTTGATCAACTTCAGCACAGCCAATTTGTTCAGCAGCACGTCTCAATATGTTGTTCTTAGCAACTTTCATTTCACAGTTTTCAGCATGTAACTTAACACGAAGTTGAGTAACTTCGGCTACAGTTAATCCTAGGTAATCAACGAATACTGTGGAACTAGCACCTTTAATCTTATTAAAAACGGCTAGAACCTTTTCTTGTTTTTTAGCGATAGTCGCTTCATTCATTGTTTTCACCTCCTGAAAATTTGTTCTTTCCAATTTTTTTAGGAAAGAAGATTTTGTCCTCGGTAGGATTTAAATTTTTAAGTAATTAAAACTTTCTTATTTTTAACTACTCCTACTGTCTACGGCAGAGACTTAATAATACTTATGAATTCTTTGAAAAATTATTTTTTAATTAGTTTTTGGCATCCAAAGCTAATTTAACGCTAGGACCCATTGTTGTACTAACACTTGCACTTAAAATGTATGCACCTTTTACAGTAGCAGGTTTAATACGCATAATTTGATTGTAAATTGTTGAAATATTTTCTGCTAAAGCAGCATCAGTGAATGATACTTTTCCAACAGGTACTTGAACGTTACCAACTTTATCAGTACGGTATTCAACTTTACCTGCTTTAAATTCTTTAACAGTTTGTTCAATATTCATTGTAACAGTACCAGTTTTTGGATTTGGCATTAATCCTTTAGGACCTAAGATACGTCCTAATTTACCTAATTCGCCCATCATATCAGGTGTAGCGATAATAGTATCGAATTCAAACCAACCATTTTTAATCTTTTCTAGATAATCATGATCACCAGCATAGTCAGCACCAGCTGCTAAAGCTTCTTTAGCTTTTGCATCATGAGCGATAACTAAAACGCGAACACTTTTACCAGTACCATTAGGTAAAGATATTGCACCACGTAAGTTTTGTTCAGCCTTACGAGGATCAATATTTAATCTAAATACTACATCAACTGTAGCATCAAATTTAGTAACACTAGTCTTTTTTACTAATGCAGCAGCATCAGCAATTGCATATTGTTTATTTGCTTCAATTAACTTTGCTGCTTCTTGGTATTTTTTACCTCTTTTAGCCATTTTTTAAATTCCTCCTAAATGTGGTATAACGGAATCTCCTCCCACAATTTAGATTTATAAAGAGTACAGTAATCTTTCTTAAATCTATCTTGTATAGAGCTAATATTAATTAGTCTTCTATAACGATTCCCATTTGTTTTGCAGTACCTGCAACAATCTTTGCAGCTGCTTCTACATCGTATGCATTTAAATCAGGTAACTTAGTTTGTGCAATTTCATTTAATTTTGCACGAGAGATTTTTCCTACTTTATCCTTCTTAGGATTTGCAGATCCCTTTTGAACATTAGCAGCCATCGATAAATGGTCAGATGCAGGTGGAGTTTATGTATTAAAAGTAAAACTTCGAACTACATAAACTGAAATTACTACTGGAATTACATAACCTGCCATACTAGCTGTCTTATCGTTGAATTGACTACAGAATTGTTGGATGTTAACACCTGCTTGTCCTAGAGCTGGACCAACTGGTGGAGCCGGATTGGCTTTTCCTGCAGCGATTTGAAGTTTAACAACTTTTTTTACTTGTTTAACTTTAGCCACGAGACACACCTCCTTTTAATTGTCCGTGATGTGGTTTATGAGCACTATGATGCTCTCCCACATATAAAAATAATTCATAGTATTTATTGCGTCATTGCACGCTCATATATTTTACTATATTTTTTTATTTTTGTCAAACGTTATGTGTTTTTTTCTAATAGCTATGTATTAAGGAGCAAATTGTAATATCAAATGCAACAAATCGCAACCACTAGTAAAACGTGTGGTTTGTCCTAAATACGTAATCATCTTTTTCTTTCCCGAGTCTCAAGGCTATATAAAATCCATCTATTGTACTTGTTCTCATTCTAACGTTCTAGCAGTTTATCTTTTTTATTTGCATGTTTCCTCCATAGAAAAAAGTAACGATTATTAGTCGCTACTTTTTTTGTAATGTAAAACTTTATTATTAAAACTAGTCATTAATATAATTATAGAGCACAACTAACTCAATCTTATGGGTAGGTGTCAATAATTTTGTATAAATTCTTGTCACCTACCGTTTTAAATCATATATATCATTTTCAATTAATAAAAATGTAGTTATTGCTTACCAATGTTATGACATAAACATTATAATATACTATAATCATTTATAAGTTTAAATGGCTATTGATAATTTTAATATTTTTCAAATAAGTCTTTTTAATGATAATAGAGTATGAGGAAGAATCTTCACATTCTCTCATATTTTC
>ENA-UOJG01003200-UOJG01003200.1-human-gut-metagenome-genome-assembly--contig:-C47-NODE-3200-length-12059-cov-9.020826_pt1 | contig 12059 bp, 11 predicted proteins | sample MGYA00242340_ERZ723887 | MGnify/ENA metagenome assembly ERZ723887 | reverse complement strand
CCTGGACACCCTGATTAAGAGTCAGGTGCTCTACCAACTGAGCTAATGGTGCATACGCTGCTTTCGCGGCGGCTGTTTCAACCAGCGAAGATTATTATACTCTGTTTGATTTGATTGTCAACCCCCAAATTTGAAAAATTCGCAATTTTTTGCGCGGGCGTGTTACAAATCGCAGGGAACGGCATAGGCGCCGCCGGGATGTCCGTGGCGCGCAAATCCAGCGCAATGCCGCTAACCGGCCCGCTGCGCTTAATAGCGAGGACGAGCCCGGAGATGCTTTTGGGCAACCCTGCCTGCGGATGGTTTCCAGAACCAGCGCCTCGGTTTGGGGATTGGCGCGGGCGCGCGGTTCACAACGATGGCGTAGGGCGGTTGGCCGTTCCAAGGCGGCGCGATTAGGCCTGGGGGAACAGGCGTGTGCTCTCCTCATCCATAAAGGCGGGCGTGTAGGCGCTAACGGCGGATTCCCGGCTTTGCAGGTAGCCGTTTAAGCCAAGGGCCAGCATGTGGTCGCGCACGCGGGCGTACTCACGCGGCGTGAGGCGGCGATCAAGCCCGGGCAAATGGGTATCGGTCATAGGGGTGTATTGGCGCATAAGGCTTACGGGCGTGCCGGCGGGCAGCCCGGCGGCGATGGCGTCCAGGATTTGAATGCTTTCCGAGGTGCGCATGGGCAGGATGAGGTGCCGCACCAGGGTGCCGCTTTGCATCAGGCCGTCCGCATCATACACGGGCGCGCCGGTTACGGCGCACATGGCTTTTACGGCCTTGAACGCCACTTCAAAATAATCCGGCGCGGCGGCCAGCTGGGCCGAGGTTTCGGGACGGAAATATTTAAGGTCCGGCAGGAAGATATCCACCAGGCCGCGCGCAGCCTCCACCATGTCCACGGTCTCATAGCCGCTGGTGTTCCATACCACGGGCACGCCCGGTTTGCGCAGGCGCAGCGCCTGAAAAATGACCGGGGCAAAGTGCGTGGGCGTGACCAGGTTCAAGTTGTGCACGCCAAGCGCCTCCACGCGTTCAAACAGCTCGCACAGGGCGCGGGCGTCCATGGCCCGGCCCAGGGCGTGGCGGCTGATACGCTCGTTTTGGCAGAACACGCAGCCCAGCGCGCAGCCGCTGAAAAAAACCGTCCCGCTGCCGCGCGTGCCGCTGATGCAGGGTTCCTCCCACATGTGGGCGGCGGCGCGGGATACCACGGCCAGCGTGCCCATGCGGCAAAAACCGTCGCCGCCAGTTTCGCCGCGCCGGGCGTTGCAGCGGCGCGGGCACAGGTTGCAAAGAGCCATGCGGGATCGCTTCCTTTCGTGTGGGAACGGGTCTTTTGCCAGTGTAGCACATGCCAATGGGCGTGTAAAGCGGCGATAGGAGGCCGGGAAAACAAGTTTTTTGCCACATCAGGCAAAATGCTTGTATTTCCCAAAGCGTTGTGGTATACTGCCTAATGCCTGCTGAAGCGGGTTGTTCCAAATGGCTTTTCGACCCATACGGAAAGAAGGGTTTTTCGTAAAGAGTGGATGTCGCTTCCCTTTTCTTACACGCCTCGCGCCGGGAACAGGGCGCGGCGGCTGCGGACGGCTTGTTCCTCCGGGCCGGGCTTTGTAGTTGGCAAAGCGGTGTGATGAGAAAAGCATGGGCGATAGCGTACCGCTCTTTTTGATTGCTTTATTTGAAGCCTGGAACGATTGGAAACGATGGGAGAGCTTGTATGGCTGGGAAGAAGCGCGCGCAGGGCGCCAGGCTTAGCGCCGTTGAAACGGTTGAGGAAAGGGCCGGGGCGGTAGCGCGGGAAATGTCGCTGGAGCTGGTGGAGGTAACCCTGCAAAAGGAAAGCCGGGGCAAATGCCTTTGCGTGTACGTGGACAAGGAGGGCGGCCTTTCGCTGGACGATTGCGAGCGCTACCACAAGCGCTTACAGCCCATGCTCGAGGATGTGGATTACGACATTATGGAGGTTTCCAGCCCGGGGATGGACCGTCCCGTCAAAACCATGCGCGACTTTGAAAGAAACCGCGGCGCGCTGGTGGAGGTTAAGCTTTTTGCGGCGCAAAACGGCCAAAAGCTGTTTCGCGGCCTGCTTACCGGGATGGACGAGGCGACCGTAACCATTACCGGCGCGCAGGAAGACGCGCTCTGCTTTGAGCGCAAGGCCGTCGCGCTGGTCAAGCCGGTGATTGAGCTGGATGAGGATGATTTTGCCGGCGTTGATTTTGACGCCGTGGACGAAGAATAGAGAAAGCAGGGAAGTCAGGATGAGAGCTACCAAAAAGACGCAGCAGGGCCCGGGCCAGGCGGAGATCATCGCGGCGGTGAAGGCGTTGGCCAGCGAGAAGGACATCAGCGAAGAAATGCTTTACAGCGCTATTGAGGAGGCGCTGAAGGCTGCGTATAAGAAGAATGTGTCGCGGGATGAGAACGCCCCTACCAACCTGAGCGTGAGCTTGGACCGCGCCACGGGCGTGGCGCATGTGTTCGCCCGCAAAACCATCACCGACGAGGTGGAGGATGCGGCCAACCAGATTACCCTGGACGAGGCGCTCAAAATCCGCCCGGATTACCGCATGGGCGACATTGCCGAGATTGACGTAACGCCCACCGGCTTTTTGCGCACCGCGGCGCAGACGGCCAAGCAGGTGATCATGCAGCGCATTCGCGAGGCGGAGCAGGGCAAGATTTACGACGAGTACTCCGAGAAGGAGAACGAGATCCTTACCGCCATCGTGCAGCGTGTGGAGCCCAAGGGCGTATATGTGGAGCTGGGCCGCACCGAGGGCATTTTGGAAAGCAGCGAGTGGATGCCCGGCGAGGAATACCATATCGACGACCATATCAAGGTTTACGTGTTGGAGGTAAACCGCAGCGGGCGCGAAATGATGCGCGGGCCCCAGGTACGCGTAAGCCGCATCCATCCCGGCCTGGTAAAGCGCCTGTTTGAGATGGAGGTGCCCGAAATCGCAGCGGGCGTGGTGCAGGTGAAGTCCATCGCGCGCGAGGCCGGCAGCCGCACCAAGATGGCCGTGCACTCCACCGAACTCACCATCGATCCTGTGGGCGCCTGCGTAGGCCCGCGCGGCAACCGTGTGGAGCGGGTTGTGACGGAGCTGAAAAACGAGAAGATCGATATCATCAAGTGGTCGCCTGACCCGGCGGAGTTTATAGCCAACGCGCTGAACCCCGCGCACGTGTTGAGCGTGTTTGTGGCCGAGAACGAAAAGGCCTGCCGCGTTGTGGTGCCGGATAACCAGCTGAGCCTTGCCATTGGCAAGGAGGGCCAGAACGCCCGCCTGGCAGCTAAGCTGACCGGCTGGCGCATTGATATCAAGAGCCAGAGCCAGGCCGCGCAGATGTTTGATATGCCCATGGAAGAAGCCGCGACTGATGAGCCGATGGGCTTCCAGGCCTATTATGACGAGCCTGCGGCCCTGGAGGATTTGAAGGAATCCGGCCTGCCCGAGCTTAGGGATATACCGCTGGACGGCGCTTTTGATGAGGACGACACGCTGTAAAGGCGGGTTCGCGCGCTGAAAAGCCGGGAAAAGGAGATGGAAAACGTGCCGCTGAAACCGCGCAAAACGCCCATGCGCATGTGCGTTGGGTGCCGCGAAATGAAACCAAAGAAGGAACTGCTGCGTGCGGTGCGCTCTCCCGATGGCCAGGTGAGCCTGGATACTACAGGCAAAAAGCCGGGCCGCGGCGCATATTGTTGCTATAACGCCGAATGCTTGCGCCGGGCGCTGAAACAGGGCCAGCTGGACCGCCAGCTGGAAGTAAAGCTGAGCGACGAGGTAAACGCGCAGCTGACCGAAACCATGAAGCGGCTGCTGGCCGCGCAGGAGAAGCAAGCATGAATGAGGACGCTCAAAACCGGGCGGCCAGCTTCCTGGGCCTGTGCATGCGCGCCGGACGGTTGGCGATAGGCCAGTCCGCCTGCGTGGAGCTGATCCGTCAGGACGGCGCGGCGCTGGTGCTGCTGGATGCGGGCGCGTCCGAAAACACGCGCAAGCGCATTGCGGACGGCTGCCACAGCCATGGGGCTGCGCTATACGCCCTAAGCGCCGGGACGCTTGGGCACGCGATTGGCCGCAGGGGCTGCATGGTATGCGCCCTTAGGCCGGATGGGATGGCGGACAAACTGCTGGGCCTGCTCAGCGGCGAAGAACGGCTGTAAGCCATAGATAGATTACATTGCAAGATAATGCGGGGGTGCAAGCGGTACAATGACCAAAGTGAAACTCAAGGATGCCACCAGGGAACTGCTCAAGGGCGCCGAAACTGTGCTGGGCAGCGTGTCCTCCATGCGCAAAAACGCAGATGAACTGGCGCAGGCCGCCAAAAAGCTGGAGGCCCAATTCCTCCGCGAGGAGGAGCAGCGCCGCGCCGAGGAAAAGCAGGCAGAGCAGCAGCGCCTGCTAAGCCAGCACGCAAAGGCATATACCATGCCCGATACAGACGAGGCCGAGGAGGCGCCCAAGGTGGAAACAAAAGAGCAGCCCAAGCCCACCCCCGTGGAGGAAAAGAAGCCGGAGCCCGTCAGGGCGGCGGAAACGCCCGCTCCCGGGCCGGCGAAGGAAGCCGCGCCTGTAAAGGAAGCGCCCAAGGCGGCGGAGAAGCGGCCTGAGAAGCCTGCGGATAAGCCTGCGGCAGAGCCAAGGGCCGTTGTAGAGGCCAAGCCCGCCGCTCCCGCCAAAGCTGCCGCACCCGCGGCCAAGCCCGCCGCGCCTGCGCAGGCTGCCAAGCCTGCCGCGCCCGTGGCGCAGCGCCCCGCCCAGCAGCAGCGCCCCGCCCAGCAGCAGGGCGCGCGTCCCGTGCAGGCGGCGCAGCCCATTCGCGGCGGCCAGCCGGTTCATCCGGCACAGCCTGGTCCGCGTCCGGCGGCGAACCCGCAGGGCCCGTATGGCCGTCCCGCGAATGCGCAAGGGCCGTACGGCCGTCCGGCGAACCCGCAGCAGGGCCCGTATGGCCGTCCCGCGAATGCGCAGGGCCCGTATGGCCGCCCGGCGAACCCGCAGGGCCCGTATGGCCGTCCCGCGAATGCGCAAGGGCCGTATGGCCGCCCGGCGAATCCGCAGCAGGGCCCGTATGGCCGTCCCGCGAATGCGCAGGGCCCATATGGCCGCCCCGCCAATTCGCAGGGCGCAGCGCCCAGACCCGCTGGGGGCGGCTTTGGCAACCGTCCGGCCGGCGGCGGAAGGCCGCCTATGGGCGGGCGCAAGCCTGCGCTGGAAATGACGCCTTCCGTGGAGAAGGAGCGCGTTAGCAACTACGATCCCAACAAGAAAAACTATGTGCGCCAGCATGACCCGGAGCGTGTGGCGAAGAACCGCAAGCAGCTGGCCCGTGAAAGCTTTAACGGTTACGATGACGACGTGGTGCGCGGAGGCCGCCGCGCGCGCTCCAAGAAGCCCAGCGCGCAGCAGCTGATGACCCCCATCAAGATCGAGAAGGCCTATATGACGGCCGAAACCATCACCGTGAAGGATTTGACCGAGCGCATTGGCAAGCCCGCCGGTGAAATTCTCAAGAAGCTGCTGATGCTGGGCATGATGGCCAATATCAATAGCGAGCTGGACTTTGACACCGCCAGCCTGGTTTGCAGCGACTTTGGCGTAGAGCTGGAAATGAACCTGGCCAAAACCGCTGAGGACGACCTGGCCGAGATGGACTACGAGGACGCCGAGGAGGATCTCCAGCCCCGTCCGCCGGTAGTGACCATCATGGGCCATGTAGACCACGGCAAGACCTCGTTGCTGGATTACATCCGCCATTCGCATGTAACCGCGGGCGAGGCGGGCGGCATTACGCAGCACATTGGCGCTTACACCGTTACGGTGGACGGGCGTATCATCACCTTCCTGGATACGCCGGGCCACGAGGCGTTCACCGCCATGCGCGCCCGCGGCGCGCAGTCCACGGACATTGCCATTCTGGTTGTGGCGGCGGACGACGGCGTGATGCCCCAGACGGTGGAGGCGATCAACCATGCCAAGGCGGCGGAGGTGCCCATCATTGTTGCTATCAACAAGATGGATAAGCCCGCGGCCAATCCAGAGCGCGTTAAGCAGGATTTGACCGCCTACGAGCTGGTGCCCGAGGAGTGGGGCGGCGATACCATTATGGTGCCTGTGAGCGCCCACACCGGCGAGGGCGTGGATAACCTGCTGGAGATGATTTTGCTTCAGGCCGATATGCAGCAGCTCAGGGCCAACCCCAACCGCATGGCCAAGGGCGTAATCATCGAGGCTAAGCTGGACAAGGCGCGCGGCCCGGTTGCCACCGTGCTTTTGCAAAACGGCACCCTGCATGTGGGCGATAACATTGTTGCCGGCATGGCCAGCGGCCGTGTGCGCGCCATGGTCAACGACAAGGGCGAGCGCGTGAGCGAAGCAGGCCCCTCCATGCCTGTGGAAATTTCCGGCTTTACGGAGGTGCCAAGCGCGGGCGACGATATGATGGCCGTGGAGGACGACCATCTGGGCCGCCAGGTGGTGCAGGAGCGCCGCGATAAGCTTAAGGCTGCGCGCGTGGCCGCATCCGCCAAGGTATCGCTGGATAACCTGTTCAGCCGTATTGACCAGAGCAAGCTCACCAACCTCAACATCATCATCAAGGCGGATGTGCAGGGCAGCGTGGAGGCCGTGAAGCAGGCCCTTGAAAAGCTGTCCAACGACGAGGTGAAGGTGCGCGTGCTGCACAGCGCGGTGGGCGCCATCACCAAGGACGATGTGAACCTGGCCTCCGCGTTTGACGCCATTATCATTGGCTTTAACATCCGGCCCGACCCCTCCGCGCGCGACGCGGCGGAGCGCGAGGGCGTGGACGTGCGCCTCTACCGCGTTATCTACCAGGCCATTGAGGATATCCAGAAGGCCATGAAGGGCTTGCTGGATCCCGAGTACAAAGAGGTTGTGCTGGGCCATGCCGAGGTGCGCAACACCTTCCGCATCACAGGCGCGGGAACGGTTGCCGGCTGCTATGTGAAGGATGGCAAGCTGCAGCGCAACGCCGAGGCGCGCCTCATCCGCGACAACGTTGTGGTATTTGAAGGCAAGCTCACCGGCCTGAAGCGCTTCAAGGATGACGCCAAGGAGGTTGCCGAGGGCTACGAGTGCGGCGTAAGCTTTGACAGCTTCAACGATATCAAGGAAGGCGACATGGTGGAGTGCTACATCATGGAGGAAATCGAACGGTAAGGGGGCGCGGCCCCTTACAACCCCTGCTAAAGGGATATATCCCTTTGGAATCCCGCCCTTGTGTTAAGGGCAGCGGCAATTTCGTAACAGCGCATAGCGTGGTTACGTTAGGGGTTTTTAGGGGGGAAGCCCTCGAACGAAGGGCGTGGGAGGCGGCGTTTCCTGCCGTAGCTGCCTACGCTCATAAAGGAGAACGCGATTGAGCTATCAACGTATTGACCGCATCAGCGAGCAGGTGCGCCGGGAGGTGGACCGCATCATCCGGGAGCAGCTCTCTGACCCGCGGATCCAGGGCACGTACAGCGTAACGCGTGCCGAGGTAACGCGCGATTTGCGCTATGCCAAGATCTATGTGAGCATTCTTGAGGAGGAGAACCGCGCGCCCATGATGCAGGCGCTTAAAAAGGCGGCTGGCTTTGTGCGCCATGAGCTGGGGCAGAGCATGATCATCCGCTATGCGCCGGAGATCCTTTTCGAGCTGGATAACAACATTGAGTATGGCATTCACATCGCATCTGTGCTCAAGCAGGTGCGCCCGGAGGAAGAAACGGATGAGCAACAGGGCGATGAGTGAAAAGGTACGCGATGAGGAAAAGAAGGTGCTGTCCGCCGTGGAAGCGGCGGGCAGCGCCTTGCTGTTTTGCCACATATCGCCCGACGGCGATACGCTGGGCAGCGCGCTGGCGCTGAAATGCAGGCTCGAGCGCATGGGCAAGGCCGTGCGGCTGATGCTGGATGGCGACGTGCCGCCGAGGCTGGCGTTTTTGCCGGGAGCAAGCGGCGTTGAAAGGCCCGGGGGCGGCGTATGGGCGGCGGAGCTGGCCGTTGCGGTGGATGTGAGCTGCCGGGAGCGCTTGGGCGCTTGCGAACCCTATTTTGCGTCGGCCAAGCAAACGGCGGTGGTGGACCACCATGGAACCAACGATGGCTTTGGCGCTTTGAACCTGATCGACGGGAGCGCGCCGGCAACGGCGGTGCTTGTATTCCGGCTGTTTGCAAAAATGGGGCTGGCGCTTAGCCGCGAGGAAGCGGTGTGCCTATATGCCGCGCTCTCCACGGATACGGGCAATTTTGTGTACGACAGCACCAACGCCGAAAGCTTTGTTATCATGAGCGCGCTGATGGAGGCCGGGCTGCCCCTGGCCGACTGCGGCAGAAGGCTGTTCCGCGTGAAGGAGCTGCCTTTTGTGCGGCTTTTGGGGCTGGTGCTGCCCAGCCTGCGCCTAACGCAGGGAAACCGCGTGGCCGGGCTGCGGCTGTCCCAGGCGCAGATGAAGGAGGCGGGCGCGCTTGCCGCCCATGCGGAGGGGCTGGTGGACTACGCCATAGACCTGGAAGGGGTCAAGCTGGCGTATTTTGCGCGCGAGATGGAGGATGGCCGCACAAAGGTGAGCCTGCGCTCGCTGGAGCCGTATCACGTGGATGCGGTGGCGGCGCGGTTTGGCGGCGGCGGGCACCGGCTTGCCAGCGGCCTCACAGTGGATATGCCGCTGGAGGATGCCGCGCTGGCCGTTGAGGAAGCGCTGGCGCAGGCATGCGAGGGCGCGCTATGAGCCAGCCGGAAAGGCCGCTGTGCGGCTTTTTGAACGTGCTTAAGCCGCCAGGCATGTCCTCGGCGCAGGTGGTCGGCACGGTTCGCAGGCTGCTGGACGGCGCGAAGGTGGGGCACGCCGGCACGCTGGATCCCGAGGCGGCGGGCGTGCTGCCGCTGATGGTGGGCAAGGCCGCGCGCCTGTTTGATTACATGCAGGATAAGGAAAAGGCCTATGTGGCCGAGGTGGCCTTCGGCACGGCCACGGATACGCAGGACGCACAGGGCGCGGTTATCGCAGAAGGCGGGAACTGGCCGGACGAAGCTGCGCTCAAAGCGGCGCTCGAGCGCTTTATCGGCGTCTTTATGCAAACGCCGCCCATGTTCAGCGCGCTCAAGCAGGATGGCAAGCGGCTGTATGATCTGGCCCGCAGCGGCGTTGAACGGGAAATACCTCCGCGCAAGGTAACGGTGCATGCGCTTGAATTGCGCGCGATGACGCAGCCTCACGGAGCGCTTTTGGCCGTGCGCTGCTCCAAGGGCTTTTATGTGCGCACGCTGTGCCATGACCTGGGCAAGGCCGTGGGCTGCCCGGCGCACATGCGTTTTTTGCTGCGCACGCAAAGCGGGCCGTTTACCCTGGAAACGGCCCGCACGCTGGAAGCGCTTGCGCAGGCGCGGGAGCAGGGCGGCCTTTGCGGGCTGCTTTTGCCTCCGCAGGCCGCTTTGGCGCATCTGCCCATGGCGCAGGTGCCCGCCGGGCTGGAAAAGGCCGTGCGCAACGGGGGGCGCCTGCCATGGAAGCGCTTTAAGGCGCTCCTAAACGAGCAGGCGGAGCAGGGAAGCCCCTTCTGCCTGTGGATGGACGGCACGCTATGCGGCGTGGCGCAGCGGCAGGGGGAGGAAGTCAGGCTAAGGACGTGGCTCGGGGAATAAACCGAGCCGGAGGGAGGACAAGCGATGCAGGTCGTGCTGGACGGACGGTATCACGCGGAGCGCAGCGTTGTGGCGCTGGGCATGTTTGACGGCGTACACATCGGCCATAGGGTGCTGCTTCAAAAGGGAAGGGCGCTGGCGAACCGCCAGGACGCGCCGCTGGTGGTGTGCACATTTATGGAGCATCCGCTTACCCTGATCGCGCCGGAAAAGTGCCCGCCGCTGCTGACCACCTTTGACGAGCGCGTGAGGCTGATGGAGGCGTTGGGCGTGGACGTGCTGTATGCCATGCCTTTTGACCGCAGCGTGATGGACATGCTGCCTGAAGAATATGTGGGGCAGCTGGTAAGGCGCTTCCATCCCACGGATGTGGTATGCGGGTATAACCATACATATGGAAGAGAGGGCAGGGGCACGCCTGCCCTGCTGAGCGCGCTGGGCGGCGCGTTGGGCTTTGCGGCCTCCGTGGTACCCAAGATCACGCTGGATGGGGCGGAGGTGAGCTCCACCGCCATCCGCGCGCTGCTTGGGCAGGGGGATGTGGCGCATGCTGCCAGGCTGCTGGGCAGGCCGTTCATGCGGCAGGCCGCGGTTGCATGCCATGAGAGCGAACACTGCGTGCTGCGCATGACCCCAAACGGCAAGCAGGATGTGCCGCGCGGCGAATACAGGGCTGTTTGCTCGGACGGCGGGAAGCGCTGGCCCGCGCTGGTGCATGTGGAAAGCGAGGGCCGGGCAAGGTGCCGGCTGCCCCTGGGAACGCAGGCGCATGACGAGTGGACGGTAGAGTTTTTAGCCAATGTGGCGTTGAAGGGTTAGAAAGGGCGGAAGGGGAGAGGACGATGGCGCACAAAGGATTGCCCGCGCGAAAGGCGGCCTATTGGGCTTTGCTTGCGCTGCTGCTGGCGGCAGGCGGCTTTTTGCTGTTCTTTAACCTGGGCGGCGCGGCGCTTAGCGACTGCGACGAGGCCCGGCATGGCGTGAATGCGTATGAAATGCTGCTCAGCGGGGATTATGTGGTAACCACCTTTAATGGCGAGCCGGATTACTGGAACCTGAAGCCGCCGCTTTCGGAATACCTGATCATCCTGGGGTACCGGCTGTTTGGCTTTGGCGCGATGGGACTTCGGTTTTACAGCGCGGTAAGCGCAATGCTTACCATGCTCATCCTATCCCTGTGGCTCAAAAAGCGCTATGGCAGCGTGGCCAGCCTGACGGCGCTGTTTGTGCTGCTGGGGTGCGATTGGGTATACGGCCACCATTTTGGCCGCGCGGGCGACGCGGACGCGCTGATGATCCTGTTTTATGTGATTGCCATGCTGTTCATGCTGGAAAGCGGGCGCGACGTACGCATGCTCTATGGCAGCGCGCTCTGCTTTGGATTGGCCTTTTTGAGCAAAAGCTGGCACGCCGCCATGATTCCCGTTACCTGCTTTGCCTATGTATGCGTTACAGGGCAGATCAAAAAGCTGCGTGTGAAAAACTATCTGCTGCTGATCCTCTTTGGGCTGCTACCCATTTTGCCTTGGGCGGTCGCGCGCTATTTGCGGGATGGCTGGGCATTTTTTGAAAAGATGCTTTTGATAGACGTGGCGAAACGGGCGTCCACGGTGCTGGAATCGCACGAGGGCGGGCCGCTGTATTATGTGGCGTTCCTGCTGGGCAACCCCGCCATGGCGGCTGGCGGCGCGCTATGCCTGGGCGCGTTGATTTGGAAGCTGCTTGGCAGCCGCCGCCTCACGAAGGATCAATGGGGCGTGCTTTTGTGGTTTGCGGTTCCGGTGGTAGTGTACAGCTTGTGCGTTAGCAAGCTGCGTTGGTATGTATATGTATGCGCGCCCGCGCTGGCCGTGGGCTTTGGCATGAGCTGCCGCAGGCTTGCCAGCCCCCGTGCGGGCAAGGGCCTGGCAGTGCGCGCCGCATGCGTGGCGGCGGCCTGTGCGGCGCTTCTCTACCTTGCTGTGGGGAATGGACAAACGGTATCTGCCCAAACCATGGACGACCGTTACCAGCGTCTGCTGACGGAGTGCTTTGACCGCGAAACAGATCCCGGCGCGCGCATATATATCCAATACGAATCCGAGAATAACTATTACGCGGTGGATTACCGCTCCTGGGTGCAGGATGACCAGCTGTGCGCCATGCTCGTGGGGGATTTGCAATGCGTGAACGGCGGCATTGAGGCCTTTTGCGAGGAGGAGGAGCATGCGTACCTGATTTGCCACGACGTTGGCATGGACTGGGACATTTTAGGCGAATATCCTCTGCTTTATGAGGATGGGCCGCTCATGCTGGTGGAGAACCTGAACTAAAGGAAGTGGCGGTGCTTGCGCAGCAAGCGCCGCCCAGGCCGTCGAAAAAGCTCGCCTGCGGCGATCTTTTCCGCCGAGAGTTGCGCC
>ENA-UOJG01003199-UOJG01003199.1-human-gut-metagenome-genome-assembly--contig:-C47-NODE-3199-length-12060-cov-18.983257_pt1 | contig 12060 bp, 9 predicted proteins | sample MGYA00242340_ERZ723887 | MGnify/ENA metagenome assembly ERZ723887 | reverse complement strand
ATAAAGAAAAAATAGAGAAAATAAAAAAATAAAACCTTAAGTTTCTACCTATGATTTATAGTAAAAAATGTTAATTCTAATTAAAAAAAGAAAAAAATAAGCAATGATTATTTTAAAATAATATTACTTATTTCATGTTGTCTATCAGCTAATAATTTAGCTCTTTCAATATTAATTCCGCTTTTACCGATAGCAATACGTTTGTTGGTATTATCTGTTGTAACAATAGCTATTTTTTCCCCTTTTTTGTTTTTAGTAATTTTTACAGATTCTAATTCTGCAGGGGATAAAAGATTTCTAATAAATTCATCAGAATCATCAGATAACTCAATGATTTCAACGCCTCTACCTACTGCTCTTTTAACTTTTGAAACAGTATTTCCACCTTTACCAATAGCTAAACCCATATTACCGTTTTTAACTACGAAAGTGACCTTACTATTTTCATCATCGATAATGCAATCTTTAACCATTGCTCCAGTCATGTTTTCAAAAAGAGCAATAAATCTTATTTCATTTGCACTAAATTTGATAGACATCTAATCTACCTCAAATCGTCTAATATAGTAGAATCTCCTGGATCGTTAATAATTAATGTAGCTACGGTAAATGGTTTACCACATACAGAACCTAAGTCTACACTAGTTCCATCATAAGTGTAAGCTTGGATATCTGAAAGATTAGCATAATATTCAACATCATCAATAATTTCTTTAGGAGCGTTTGCAGCAACTACTGCAAGTTTACCTTTTCCTAATTTTAAAGATTGAATTGATTTTTCAGAGCCTAAAGTCACATCTCCTGTGTCTACAGCTACTCTGATGCCTCTATCTACGTCCATCATCTAGCCTCCTATTCTTTTTTATCTGCCATTTTGACACCGACTGAACCAGTACCAAGAGGTATTGGCTGTCCAATTATAATATTTTCGATGATACCAGTTAAATTATCTACTTCACCACGAATACTTGCGCGAAGTAAATGTTTACCAGTTTCTTCAAAAGCTGCACGAGCTAAAACACTTGATTTCTCACCACTGATACCGTGTCTTCCGATTGATTTTACAATTCCTTCAGAAGTCATCATATCAGCTACAAGCATAATATGTCTAACATCCACACTAAGACCTTGGTTTTCAAGAGTATTTTGAGTTTCATCAATGATAGCCTGTCTGGCTGCCTCAATACCTAAAACCGTTTCGATTTCATGGATATCATTAGTTGTTGTTCTAACTTTATCAATTCCAGGTATCTGAAGAATATCTCCTAAATTAGAACCTTCAGTATGGATAACCCATTCGTCATCTTTACGAATAATAACCCTTCCGATTCCTTTTATACCACTAATCTGCAAATCACGAACTTTATCTGCTAATAGACGAAGTTCCCTGATATTTTGTTTTGGTGGTTCTACTACAATTTCATTGTCTTTAATGTCTACTTTTTTAAATGCTTTTTCGATTTTTTGAATAACTTCATCATAGTTTAATCGTTTATCTTCGATTTTCTTTGGATCTAAAGTCGCTTCAATTTTCATTTCAGCATAGTTTAAATTGAAGTCAGACAGGACATCGTTTATAGTACTTTTACCGATTTTATTAGCAGTGGTCTTTACAAATTCCTCATCCTGATTTTTACCTTCTTCAAAGTAGATGTCCATAGTTGGAGTTGAAATTTTCTTTCTTGCATCTACAATTTCAATAAGTCTTGGAAGACCTAAGGTTACGTTTAACTCAACTACCCCTGCATAGTGAAAAGTACGCATGGTCATCTGAGTACCAGGTTCACCAACTGACTGTGCAGCTACTGTTCCAACAGCCTCCCCAGCTTCAACGTGAGCTCGATCATAGGCACTTTTAACCTTAGTGATTAATTCATCAAGTTCATCATCATTTAAATTTTTACGAATGTAAGCAGCCGCTAAATCTTCTACATAACTTTCTGGAAACTCAACACCTGCATTTTCCAATGCTAATTCTACCTTTTCTATAGTTTCTTCCATACTGACACCTATTTAGCCGGATTTTTGATTCTCATTTCATCTATAATCTTATCAAGATCAGCTACTTTTCCGAAATCACTTTTAGCTGGATCTACTCCATCTTCACCAAACATAGTTTGTATAACCATTCCCTGATTATCAGTTACAAGTCCAGAAGGTTTTACTTGTAAGTCCTGAAGTGCGTTTACAAGTCTTCTTTGCATATAACCAGATTGTGCAGTACGAATAGCTGTATCTACTAATCCTTCTCTTCCACCCATTGCGTGGAAAAAGAATTCAATTGGATCTAAACCGTGTTTGTAACTGGAATGTACAAATCCTTTTGCTTTTGCCCCAAGTTCTTTTTTCTTAAAGTGAGGTAAAGTTCTGTCAATGTATCCTCTGTGAATACGTCCACCACGAACCGCTTGCTGACCTACACAAGCTGTAATCTGAGTAAGGTTCAACATAGATGCCCTTGCACCAGTACGTGCCATGATTACAGAGTAGTTTGGAAGACGTGCTCTTCTACCGTCAATGTATTCATCCATTTTAAGATAATCTTCTGCAATATTACCAGAACCGTCCCTTGCTTCCCCTAGTACTTGCATGATTCTCATCTCAAGAGTTTCTTCAAGACTTCTACCAGGTAAAGCTTCAAGGTAACCGTCTTCATAACTTCTAATAAGATCATCTACTTTAGCTTCAGCTTTATTTAAGTGCTCGTTAATTCTTTCTTGTGCTTCATCTGGAATTTCTTCGTCATTAGTACTTGTAGTAATACCATTTTGCATAATACCACAAATAGCTAAGTCAGTTGAACGGTCAAGGAATTCACTAGCTCTGTCTGCACCGTAATCTTTAACGATTTTATCAAGAATTCTTCCTGAAAAAGATCCATATGCTTTTTCATCAATAGCTCCACTTAAAAGTTGGCCATCTTTAATTACAACATATGCATCGTATTCACAAGCTTCTCCTTTACATTCATCACATTTATTACAGATTTCAGCTTTATAATTAAGATTTAAGTCTTCTGGTAATAATAAGCTGAATAATTCTTTACCAGTCCAATTTTCGTGTTTACGTTTTGGTAATTTTAAATGAGATTTTCTTATGATCTGGAAAGCTGTTTCTTCATCAAATTCGGTTCCAGTTCTTGTTAAGATGTATGCTCCTGAAATGTGGTCGTGAATAGCCCCAATAATTGGTCCACCGAACCTTGGTGAAAGAATGTGTTCTTGTACACGCATTAAACTTTTAGCTTCTGCTCTAGATTCATCAGTTTGGAAAACATGCATGTTCATTTCGTCTCCATCGAAATCAGCATTGTATGGAGGACATACACAGAGATTTAATCTAAAGGTTTTGTAAGGCAATACTCTTACTTCATGAGCCATCATACTCATTCTGTGAAGTGAAGGTTGACGGTTGAATAAAACCATATCACCATCTTTTAAATGTCTTTCGATGATAAATCCTGGTTCTAATTGTTCTAAGATTAAATCTTTTGTTTCTTCTAAGACCCTAATTTTTCTTCCATCTAATCTTATTACATAATTAGCTCCAGGGTGAACATTAGGACCATTTTCAATGTATTTTCTCATTTCATCCATATTCCAATCATTAACATAAGCAGGAACAGTGACCTCTTTAGCAATCATTTCTGGGACACCTACTTCATTGATACTTATGTTTGGATCTGGTGAAATTACAGTACGTGCAGAGAAATTTACACGTTTACCTGAAAGATTACTTCTAAACCTTCCTTCTTTTCCTTTAAGTCTTTGAGCAAGTGTTTTTAATGGTCTTCCAGACCTATGTCTTGCTGGAGGTACACCAGAAGCCTCATTGTCAAAGTAAGTAGTTACATGATACTGCAATAATTCCCATAAATCTTCTACAATAAGCTGAGGAGCTCCTGCTTCCATATTTTCAATTAAACGTTGGTTAATTCTTAAGATATCTACAAGTTTGTGGGTTAAATCATCCTCAGAACGTTCACCAGTATCTAAAGTAATAGAAGGCCTTACAGTAACTGGAGGAACTGGTAATACTGTTAAAACCAACCATTCTGGTCTAGCTACTTCAGGATTAACACCTAAAACAAAAGCATCCCTGTCTGAAATTCTTTCAAGTCTTTCACGAACTTCTGAAGCAGTTAACTTATAATCACCTTGGTTGATTGAAACTGGTTTATCAATTGTGATTTCTTCTTGTTCTGCTTCACAATGTGGGCAAACCTCACGACGAGCTTCATTATAAATGTCTTTTAAAAGATTATTTAAGCTAACTCCATGATCTTGTGCTTCTTTAATCCTTTCAGTATATTCATCAATCTCACTTTCAGTTAAAAGAACTCTTCCACATTCGTTACAAGTTGAACGTAATATTTTATGGATAATATCACCGAAACCGACATGAATAACAGGTCTTGCAAGTTCAATACTACCAAAGTGTCCTTGACATTCTCCACCTTTATAACCGCAAGAACGACAGTTTAATGAAGGGTCAATAACACCTAAACGACGGTCCATTAATCCCCCTTCAATAGGATATCCATCTTCATCATAAGTATCTGGTGTTTCGATTCTAACTACAGACATGTTACGAATGTCTTCAGGAGACATTAAACCAAAATTAATTTGCTCAATTCTCTTAATAAAACTATCACTCAAAATAATTCCTCCATATACTTATACTTTGTCTCCTAATTCTAATTTAGGGAAAATACATAAACTCTTAAGCTCATCTAATAATAATTTAAATGCATATGAAATCTCAACAGGGTATGTTTCAACATCACCACAAATTGGACAGTAGACTTTATTTTTAATTTTATCTTCAACAGCTAACATACCACATTTCTCACATACAATAGCTTCATATTTATCTGATTCATCTAAAAGTCTTTCTTTTAATGTGAGAGCAGCACCGTGTGCAATAAGACAATCCCTTTCCATTTCTCCAAATCTTAAACCACCTTCACGAGCCCTACCTTCAGTAGGTTGACGTGTAAGTACTTGTACAGGACCTCTAGAACGAGCATATACTTTATCAGTTGTCATGTGGTGTAATTTCTGATAATATGCAACACCGATGAAGATTTCTGCATCTATTCTTTCACCAGTTACACCATTATATAATGATTCACAACCAGCTGATTCAAAACCATTATCAATTAGCTGTTTTTTAATTTCTTTTTCGAGATTTGTATTAAAAGGAGTACCATCAATACGTTCACCTTCTAAACAACCTGCTTTACCAGCAACCATTTCCAATACTTGACCTACAGACATCCTTGAAGGAATAGCGTGAGGATTTACTATTAAATCTGGTACAACACCACTTTCAGTAAATGGAACATCTTCTGGAGATAAAATAAGACCAAGAACCCCTTTCTGACCGTGTCTTGATGCAAATTTATCACCAAATTCTGGTTGACGTGTATCTCTTACCCTAATTTTAGCTAATCTACTTCCTTCAGTAGTTTCAGTTAAAAGAACAGCATCGACAATACCTTTTTCACCATGTCTAACAGTTACAGAAGTTTCTCTTCTTTTCTCAGCGACAGTACCAAATTCGTCAATTTCTTCTAAAAATCTTGGAGGAGAAGTTTTACCTATTAATACATCACCAGAACTAACTTCAGATTCCGGATTAACGACACCGTCTTCATCTAAGAACCTGTAAGCTTCTTCAGATCTGTATCCTTTAATGTTTTTATCAGGAACTTCAAATTTATCTTCTTGTCCACCAGGATATCTTTTCTCAGCAGTATCATATGCCCTAAAGAAAGATGATCTTGCAAGTCCTCTTTCAAGAGAACCTTTATTTATAACCATTGCGTCTTCCATGTTGTATCCTTCATAAGACATTAACGCTACAACAAAGTTTTGACCTGAAGGTCTTTTATCATAATTAGTTGTGTCAATAATACGTGTTTTAACAATAGGAGATTGAGGATGGTGTAATAAATGTGCCCTGGTATCAGTACGTAAAGCATAGTTAGATACATACAAACCAAGAGCTTGCTTTGTCATCCCTGCTTCCATTGTATTCCTTGGAGAAGAGTTGTGATCAGAAAATGGAATAATACCTGCACAAATTCCCAACATAGTAGCAGGGTCAATTTCCAAATGAGTGTGATCCTCATTTAAATCAGCTAAACTCATTGCAATGTAAGAGTTTTCTTCCTCTTCTGCATCTAAATACTCAATGATTCCATTGCTAATTAAATCATTCCATTTTAAGGTTCCTTTAGAAACTTTAGCTAAATCTTCTTCTTTAAGAAGTGGTTGACCATTTTCAACTATAATTAAAGGTCTTCTAGCTCTCCCAGAGTCGTTGAATATATAAATCTCATTATTCTCTTCATAATAAGTAATATTCATTTCATGGGAAATCTCACCAGCTCTTCTTTTTGCTCTCATTTCCTGAGTAAACTCTTTAGGATTTTCACAAGAACCTAAAAGTTCGCCGTTTAAATAAATTTTAGATGGTGCTATTTCATTACTACTAAAAGCAACAACTTTTGGTTCAGCATCAGAAACTATTTCAGAATCTTCTTCCTGTGTTATAGTTTTATTTTCATTAGACAAAAAATCCCTCCAAAACTAATCCAATACATTCATTTTTTCAATTACATCTTTAATTTCTTTTTCATCAGACCCTTCTGAAATATTACACATGAGCGCTAGGTTTTTTACCAAACCACAATTAGGTCCCTCTGGGGTTTCGTTTGGACAAATCTTACCGAATTGGGTTGGGTGCAAATCCCTAGCTTCAAAGTGAGGTTGACTTCTTGTTAATGGTGATACAACACGTCTTAAGTGAGATAAAGTTCCCATATAACTTGTTCTATCTAACAATTGACTTACACCTGCCCTTCCACCTACCCAATTACCAGTAGCAATAGCATGTTTAATATTTTCAGTTAAAACATCGGAACGAACAGCATGACTAATGGAAAGTTCTTTATGACGTGACAATGTTCTTTCAAGCTGATAACTCATATCCCTTGTTAAGCTGGTATATGCAACTCTAAATAAATCTTCCATCAAGTCACCAGAAACTCTGAGTCTTTTGTTGGTGTAGTGGTCCTTATCGTGAGGTTCCCTTTCACCGTGAATAACTTGAAGTAACATTTCAGTCATTTCAGCAAGATAAATAGCTTTATCTCTACATCTGTCTTCTTCAATACCCATGTGAGGTAATAAATAACGGTTGATTACATCTCTAGCACGTTTTTCACGATAATCCTCGTTCATACCTTTAGCTACACGATTACCAATATATTTAATAGCAGCTGTTTGCAAGTATTCCCTTCTTTCCTCTTGAGACATTTCAACTAATTTTTCTTGATCTAATTTTAATGCTTCATTAGAAACCTGAATATCGTCTGCAATAATCATTTGATAGTTGAAATCATCAGTAATTGCAGTAATGATTTCTTCATCAGTAGCTAAACCTAAAGCTCTAAGTAAAATTACAAGTGGAACTTCCCCTGGAACATACGGGAAAGAAATTCTTAAGAAAACACCTTTTTTACGAGGCTTTTTATATTCCAATGAAATTCTTGCTCTAAAACCACTTTTAATAGAAGTTACAATAGCTTTAGCTCTCCTCTCTTCTGGCTCCCCAATACGTTCAAGAATTATTTTATTTGGTGCAATTTCTTCCATTGTAACAACAGCTCTTTCAGAACCATTTACAATAAAGTATCCTCCTAAATCCTGTGGATCTTCGCCATTGTCAACCAATTCTTCATCAGTCAGACCATTTAAATGACAAATATCAGATTTAAGCATTACAGGTAGTTCACCGATGTATACTTCTTCTAGTTCATTGTCTTCATCTTCTGCGTTTAATGCCATTTCTAAGTACATGTGAGCAGAATAATTTAAATTTCTAAGTCTTGCTTCAGTAGGATAAATCGTACTTTCTGAACCGTCAGCTTCTTTAGTAAAAGGTTTTTTAATATGGACTTTACCAGTTTTTAAAGTATATTTTTTACCATTTTCATCTTCTAAAGAAATAGGTTCAGTAATATCGATTATATTTTGTATCCTATTATTTACAAAATCGTTGTATGATTTAATATGATGATCCACTAAATCATACTCATCGAAAAATGAATCCACTAAATCCCAGTTATTCTCTGTCATAGACATCCTCCAGCATTATGTAAATATTACAGTAAAAATAATTAACTAAATAAAAATAAATAATAAGATTAGGAATAACCTAAATAAAATTCTTATTAATAATTCATTTGATTATTATTCTTAATTTACTCATAACTATCTCCTAGATAATTCCTCTCAAATCAAGTTCAAATTTATTATATATAGAATTTCTAAAAATAAAAAAATTGAATTCATATACTAAATTAACACTTATTCTAAAATTATATTAAAAATAATCCTACTCTTCAACAATCCTATAAGTAATAAAAGTACCTGCAGTTTGACTTTCACGTGTAATTCTTAAAATATCATCTGCTTCAGCACCAATATTTTTAATCACAGGATCATCAATTTTTATTTTAGGAAGATTATCAATTTCAAAATCAGCATTACCAAGTTCTTCTTCAATTTCAGAATCAGACATGATTTCATGTTTTGGAACAAGTTTATGTTCTAATATATCTATTTTTGACAAATTTTTTTCCTCCAGCTAGAAAAGTTAAAATATTAAAATATAAAATTAGAAGCGGGCCCGACGGGAATTGAACCCGCGGCCGCTTGGTTAAAAGCCAAGCGCTCTGCCAGACTGAGCTACGGGCCCTAAATACAAATGATATAAATTAAATATTTGGAGCGCCCTGGCCGGGATTTGAACCCGAGTCGCGGGCTCGACAGGCCCACATGATAGCCCCTACACCACCAGGGCAAATATTTAAATTATGAATTATATTTAACTAATAATTAAATATAAGAATTATTATAAAATTTGTAAAATATAATATATAAATGTATCTATTTATACTCATTAAAAGAGTTATCTTTACAAACTTGATAATAAAATCCCGCCTGCCGGACTTGAACCAGCAACATTTGGATCTACAGTCCAACGCTCTGCCAAATTGAGCTAAGGCGGGACAAAATGGGACCGCCCGGATTTGAACCGGAGTCTCAGGCTCCCAAAGCCCAAAGGATCGACCAAGCTACCCTACGGTCCCATTACGAATGAAATGCATAACATAATGTCATACTTTTAATAATTATCTCTATTATAATATATAAACATTTTGTTTTACATGCTCATAATCAAGATAATTTCAGTTTTCTAAAAAAACCTAAAGCCCCGAACGGGAATTGAACCCGCGACCACGAGATTACAAGTCTCGCGCTCCACCAGACTGAGCTATCGAGGCATATATAATAAAAATTCTACAACAAAATAATTTATATCTTACATCATTTATAAATGTAACTACAAATCTATAAAAAAAAGACCATCAATTTTTAGTTATTATGATTTTCTTGTAATGAGGAGAGTTTATTTATTTCATATTGTTTTTTGTTTGGTAAATTAATTTATTGAAAAAAATGAAATGGAAGGAAAAAGAATATTGTTTTTAGAATAAATATTCGTTTTCGTATTCCTTTTCCATAGCATTGAGTAAATCTACAATGAAATCAGATTTATTAATTTCTTTTATTTCTACTTTATTTATTCTTTTTTGATGAACATACTCCTGACCAAAAGATCTGCTTATGAATACAATTCCTTTGAAGTCTAATATAGCTTCATCACATCCTTGTAATTTTTCGAATATCTTTTTGGCTGAAGATCTCATTCCGATTTTTTTAGCAAATTTTTTTTCTAAATCAATAACTATCATCTTTTTTATACCCCATTTTTATAATCTTTCGATTTTAGTTAATTCGTAACTTGTTTCATTAAATTTCTCATTGTTTAATCTTAATGAGATAAATGTTCCTTTTATTATATCGTTGTCTAATTTTTTTAATATAGCTCCTTTTTGATTTATTGAACATAATCCATTTCTAGAAACTATTAATATTTCTTCTTTAAATCCTAATGATACAAAACGTACAATTGTATTTAGTCCTCTGCCCTTTAGTCCAGATTTTTCCTTATTTGAGCTTGTGCCATTTATAGCATTAAATATTGCTTCAGCATCATTAATAAAATCTATTTCAGATTCTTCAAAACTGCCAGGTATGGAAATACCATTATCAATTATACATATATCTGCAGTTCCATCATTAGGGTATCTTTGACAAAGGATATATGCATTATTGAATTTTGAATGATTGTATATATTTAATAATAATTCATATAATATCAAATAAAATCCATTTAGATTAATATCTAATTGTAACATATTAAATATTTTATCAGTAGTATCATCTAAATATCTTTCAATATTGAATTTGTGATTATGATTTTTTAATCTTTGAATATGGATTATATTATCGCATTGTTCTTTTTTTCCTAAAACACTGTAGATATATTCCTGAATTTTTTCATCTGATGAATATATGTTGCTAATATTGTTCTCTTCCATATAATGAATTAATGGAAGTAAAGTTGAAGGAGATATAAAACTATAATCTGAGATATTTATTTCATTATTGTCCTGATTTTCTTTAATAATTCTTTCAACTTTTTCAAAATCATTTAATACATTAAAAGCCATATTTTAACATTCTCCATTTTTTTAAATTTCAATCATTTTCCATTTTAATTTGAAATAACTCTTTAAAAATCAATTTTTCACTCATATGTTCAGATTTTTATTTCAATAAATTAACCTATACTTTTAAACATGGTGTTATCCATAATATAACATAAGTTAGCTTTATATTATATTTAAAAGCTTATTTAACATTTTTCTTTGTTTTTAAAGCATTATTCACCATTAAAATTAATTTTACTTTCTTTAATCAATAATTACTCATGATAAATATAATGTTTTAACTTGAATACAAAACAACTTAACATAAATTGAATTATTAATTAAACAAAATATAATCTCCAACTCTACAACAATACATCATTAGAAGTAATCATTATTGATATATGTCTTTTCTTAATTTTTTACAATCTAATTTTCTTTATGAAATTAATATTCGTATTTGGGGGATAATAATATGTTTCATTGTTTAAAACTACGATTGAAGTTCCTGAGAGAGTGTGATTGACAAATATGTCCGCAATACCATTTCCACTATTAATGATTAAATTATCTTGAGCGTAAATTCCATTAGATTGGGTCCATTTTTTGTTATTAAAAATACAATTAATCATGTGTCCTGTAGGTTCCCAGTAAATGGCTCCACCAACGTTAGTAGCAGTATTGCCAGTGAAAGTAGAACTAATTATTTTACCATTAACACCATTTAAATCCCAATAAACGGCTCCACCATATGAAGCATTGTTGTTAGTGAAGATGGAGTTAGATAAAGTACCATTAGCACCATGCCAATTAATTCCACCACCAAAAATATTAGCTTGATTATTTGTGAAGATGGAGTTAGATAAAGTACCATTAGCACCATTCCAGCGTATAGCACCGCCACACTGATGAACAAGATTATTAGCAAAATTAGAACTAGTTAAGCTACCATTAGCACCATTCCAGAAAATAGCACCACCATAACCAGTAATGGCAGTGTTATTAATAAAATTAGAACTAGTTAAGCTACCATTAGCACCATTCCAGAAAATAGCACCACCATAACCAGTAATGGCAGTGTTATTAATAAAAGTACAGTTAGTTAAAGTACTATAACTTGTAGTGCTACTACTACCAATTCCACCACCATTATTATTGGCAATGTTATTAGTGAAAGTTGAACTAGTTAACTTAAAGTTAGCACCATTCCAGTAAATTGCACCACCAGAATTTTTAGCCATATTGCCAATGAAAGTAGAATCAATTATACTGCCTTGAGAACCAACCCATTGAATAGCACCACCAACATTACTTACTGTGTTGTTTATGAATTTACAATTATTTAATATTCCTTTATTTCCTGTCCAGTATAGTACTCCTCCGTTGCCAGTGAAATTGAAGTTTCGGAAAGTAATTTTCTCAATTAAAAC
>ENA-UOJG01003184-UOJG01003184.1-human-gut-metagenome-genome-assembly--contig:-C47-NODE-3184-length-12109-cov-60.761988_pt1 | contig 12109 bp, 7 predicted proteins | sample MGYA00242340_ERZ723887 | MGnify/ENA metagenome assembly ERZ723887 | reverse complement strand
TTATTTAATAATGTGTCCGGCAATGTCTCTTAGCAAGTCAACGGCCTGTGGCTTTCTCTTCATGCTCTCCTTAAATGCGTCATATTTAGGTGTCTTTATGGCATTGTTGTCAATTTTATACACCTTTAGTTTATGCAGCGTAGAATCTTTCTTGCCAAGATGAACATTTCTTATCGTCGTCATGCCGGCATTGCACGTTGTTATTTTTATAGAGTCAGCAGGTTGTTGTGCATTCTGTTTAGCTGACGTTTGTGCTGCAGCAGACAGGATGCAGACGTTGAAGATTAATGTTATTAAATAGAGTTTCTTCATAATCTTGTGCTTTTTTGCAAAGATAGAATAAATTCTGATTGCTTTCTGATTTTTTTAGTAAAAAAACATAATCATGCTTTATGGCAACGCATCTTCTTATTATGGCTTTTTTTTGCCAGCCGCAAGTAATGTCCGTATGTCGGTTTTTACCGTCGTTCAATACATCATCTTACTGCTTTCTCCTTATCCTTTTTGCGTCATTTCAAGCCCAGAATTTCATCATAAAGCAAAAAGTGCGTGAAAATCGTAACATTTTCGGCTTGTTATGTTTAAGGTTAATATTTCTTATTTCTTTTATATGGTATTTGTGTAACAAAACGGCGCATATTCACTTTCAAACTGTTAGTGGCCTGTTTACGACCCGTAACTCGGCCACTTTTCACTCAAAAGTGGGCCACTTTTTATCCGTAAGTCATAGAGTTATTTTTAGGAAATCAGCGTGAACATTTCGGCCATGCTTTCTGTGCTTTAAATTTCCTGATATGTATGTTAAGTATAAGCAGTTGTGTAAAGAAGGGGAATTTTGTCCCGGAGATGTGTTCGACTATGATTATGGCGGCGGACATATATATAATCTCGGAACTCAGGTTACATGGCGTACCCGGGCTGAAATTGAGTATATTGAAGGGTCGTTAGACAGAATGCTTTACTTGGCCGTCTGTAATGATGTTAAGGCAATAGCCATGCCGGCGATAGGTGCAGGATTGGGTGGCTTAAAGTGGGATGACGTGAAGAGATGTATCGAGCGTGTGGCAAGTAGTTATCCTATGGTTGATTTATATGTGGTTGAGGCTTACCAAGGGGAGAATGAGCAATAGGTTGCATAATTGATTTGGAAATTACCAATAAAGCATCTCTCTTCTATAAATAATACTGCCATATCTTGTTTCTCGAAAGGCAGGATATGGCAGTATGATGTTTGGTAAATTCAAATAACGCAACATGTTTTTCCGTTGATTTTTATTCGCATAGATTTTTATAACAAGGATTATTAGCTGTTATTGCTGCAGCTTGAGTTAATTTGCGTTGGTAGCATTAATTCGAATAAATTCTTGTTGAATTAATGTGAATAAAATAGTTTTTTGTATTTTTGTAAAGAATTATTGCAAGTCTTGCAATCTGATAAGTGTAACCTTGATAATTGGATATTTGCAGATAGAGGCATATTGATGATGCCGTCAGACTGCACCGTTGACAAATTTTTTACGGTTGGAAAGCATGAAAATATGGGAAAGACTAATACGTGGAATTAAGGCTGAGGATAAGAATGGAATCTTCAGTAAGAAAACTGCATCCGACACATATAATAATGCTCCGCGTTATGCCGTGATAGATACTGAGATTGGACTTAGTGACCATAAGGTGCATGACATTGGTGCGCTGCGCCATGACGGTGGTGTGTTTCATAAGTCATCCAAAAGCGAACTGCTCGGTTTTCTGAAAGATGTCGATTATCTGTGCGGCCATAACATCATACACCATGACATAAAATATCTGTTTGAAGACGAGCCGTGCCCATGGATTTTGGTAGACACGCTCTATGTTTCGCCGTTGCTTTTTCCCGAGCGTCCGTATCACAGACTTGTGAAAGACGACAAGCTGGTGAGCGAGCAGATGAACAATCCCGTGAACGACTGCGAGAAGGCAAGAGACTTGCTGATGGACGAAGTGGCACAATGGAATTCGCTGTCTGAAGAAAAGCGCATGCTGTTTGCGTCGTTATTGAAAGATAAACGTGAGTTTGAAGGATTTTTCAAGATGGTAGGTGCAACGGCTGTCGACGACAGACCGGCTGACCTTGTACGCAGCATATATAAAGGAATGATTTGCGGCAATGCAGACATAGACATGATGATAAGACAGTATCCATGTGAACTGGCATATGCGCTGGCGCTGATAGATACTACAGACCATCGTTCGGTTACTCCCGGCTGGGTGCTTAAGAATTATCCTGCCGTTGAGTTTGTCATGAAGTTGCTGCGTGAGACAAGCTGCAGCGAAGGATGCGACTACTGCAACACAAAGCTCAACGTGAGATATAACCTGAAGACTTTCTTCGGATACGACGGCTTTCGCACTTACGACGGAGTGCCGCTTCAGGAGCAGGCAGCCAAGGCTGCGATAGACGGCAAGTCGCTGTTGGCCATATTTCCTACAGGCGGAGGCAAGTCGCTTACGTTTCAGTTGCCGGCACTGATGCAGGGCCGTTCCGTTCACGGACTGACTGTAGTAATTTCGCCTTTGCAGTCGCTGATGAAAGACCAGGTTGACAATCTTGCTGACCGTGGCATAACTGACGCCGTTACCATTAACGGACTGCTTGACCCCATATCGCGCTCGCTGGCAATAAAAAGAGTGCAGGACGGCGACGCGTCACTCCTGTATATTTCTCCAGAGACTCTGAGGTCGAAGACAATCGAAAAGATATTGACAGCGCGCAATGTGGTGAGGTTTGTCATTGATGAGGCCCACTGCTTCTCTTCATGGGGGCAGGACTTCAGGGTTGACTATCTCTACATAGGCAAGTTTATCAGCGAATATCAGAAAAGAAAAAGGTGCAAGACACCTATACCCGTGTCGTGCTTTACTGCGACGGCAAAGCAGAAAGTGATACAGGACATCTGCGATTATTTCAGCAAGACGCTTAACATCAATCTTGAACTTTTTGCCTCTAATGCCTCAAGAACCAACCTGCGCTATTCGGTAATATATGCCGAAACCGACAATGACAAATATCTGAAGCTCAGGTCGCTCGTGTCGGAATTCAACTGTCCTGCGATAGTATATGTGTCGCGCACTAAGCGCACTGTCGACCTTGCGCGCAAGCTGACTTCCGACGGACTGAAGGCTTTGCCTTTTTATGGCAAGATGGATGCCGATGAGAAGATAAGCAATCAGGATGCCTTTATGAGCGGCAGGGTGCGCATAATAGTGGCAACTTCGGCCTTCGGAATGGGTGTAGACAAGAAAGATGTGGGGCTTGTTGTGCATTACGACATATCCGACTCGCTTGAAAATTATGTTCAGGAGGCCGGCAGGGCAGGGCGCGACCCCGAACTGACGGCACGCTGCTACGTGCTGTATAATGACAACGACCTGGACAAGCATTTCATATTGCTTAATCAGACAAAGCTGAGCATCAGCGAAATCCAGCAGGTGTGGAGAGCCGTGAAGAATCTTACAAAGCACCGCATGAAGGTCAGCTGTTCGGCATTGGAGATAGCGCGTTGCGCCGGATGGGACGATTCGGTATATGATATAGAAACACGCGTGCGCACGGCCCTCGCAACGCTTGAACAGAGCGGATATCTGATAAGGGGCAACAACGTGCCGCATGTTTATGCTACAGGCATCACCGTGAAAAACATGGACGAGGCAAGAGAGCGCATAACATCATCGGTATTGTTCGGCAGCGACGAAACGGAGACAGCCGTGAGAATAATAAAGTCGCTGATTTCGCAGAAAAACATAGCCAAGGCCGGAGACGCTGAGGGAGAGTCGCGCATTGACTATCTGGCTGACATATTAGGACTGAACAAGAGCGAAGTGGTGTCTGTTGTTGAGCGTATGCGGCAGGCGGGAATCTTGGCCGACAGCAGGGACATCTCGGCATACCTGCTTGACGCAGGCGATTCAGAGCGTAAGGCAATGTTGCTGCTGACGAGATTTGAAAAACTTGAGAAATACATATTGAGCTGTCTGCCCGATGAGCCGCTGCGCATATCGTGCAAGCAGTTTAACGACAATGCCTTGAACTATGGCATAACCACGTCTAAAGAGAAAGACATACGCACCTTACTTTATTTTCTGACAGTGAAAGGATATGTGCGCAAGAAGGAGGACGCACAGCATAACATGGAGCTGAAGCGTATGGGCGATATGGAGTCGACTATTAAGCGCCTTGAAAAGCGTATGGAGATATGTCAGGTTGCGATAGAATGGCTTTACGGACAGGTGGATGATAAAGACGGCGACAAGTCGGGCAGCAAACCTGTTATGTTCTCTGTTGTGGGACTCCTTAATTATATAAAACAAAAACAAAAGTCGTTTTTCACAGAGTTAGATAATGTAAAGCTCGATGATGTGGAAGAGGCATTGCTGTATCTGTCGAGGATAGGCGCGCTCAAGCTTGAAGGAGGATTTCTTGTCCTTTACAACGCGATGAACATACAAAGAATAAAGGACACCAAATCGAGGTTCAAGCAGGAAGATTACCGCATGCTCAATGAGTTTTACAAGCAGAAGATACAGCAGGTGCATATCGTCGGCGAATATGCTAACCTGATGGTGAAAGACTATAACGCGGCCCTGCAGTATGTCAGCGACTATTTCCGGATGGATTATAAAAAGTTTATATCAAAATATTTCAAGGGTGAGAGAGTTAACGATCTGCAGCGCAATCTTACGCCAAAGAAATACAAGCAACTTTTCGGACAATTGTCGGAACGGCAGATGGAAATTATCTCTGATAAAGAGTCGCGCTGTATTGTCGTGGCTGCCGGTCCGGGCAGCGGCAAGACGCGTGTGCTTGTTCATAAGCTGGCATCGCTTTTGTTGCTTGAAGATGTGAAGCATGAGCAGCTCTTGATGCTGACGTTCTCGAGGGCTGCGGCGACAGAATTTAAACAGCGGCTGATGCAGCTGATTGGCAACGCAGCCCACTTTGTGGAGATAAAGACATTCCATTCTTATTGCTTTGACTTGTTAGGACGTATCGGCAATCTTGACGATGTGGACAATGTTGTTGGGCGTGCGGCCCAGATGATTGTCGACGGTGAGGTGGAGCCGTCAAAGATAGGCAAGACGGTGCTTGTTATTGACGAAGCACAGGATATGAGTGGCGACGAATATAAACTTGTAAAGGCACTGATGGATGCCAATGATGACATGCGCGTGATTGCCGTTGGTGATGACGACCAGAACATTTACGAGTTTCGCGGGTCTGACTCTAAATATATGTATCAGTTGACCAAGGAAGAGGGGAGCCGTTTTATAGAAATGACAGAGAATTACCGCAGTGAGCGTCATTTGGTTGATTTCTCTAACGACTTTTTGCGTAACGTAAGCCGGAGAATGAAGGTAACGCCTATAAAGTCGATGAAAGACAGCGACGGTAGAGTAGAGGTCGTCCACTGCAATTCTTTGTATATGTATAAGCCGCTCGTGGACTGCTTGATGTCGCATAAGGGCAAAGGTTCCTCGTGCATACTCACACAGACCAACGAAGAAACGGTTACGCTTGTTGCCATTCTGCGCAGACACGGCATAAAATGTAAACTGATACAGTCGATGGAAGGCCTGCTCTTTTGGAACATGGTAGAGGTGAGATACTTCATGAAATACATAAGCAAGCATGTTACTTCACCGCTGATTCAGGATGATTTATGGGAAAAGGCCAAACAGAAAACATTCTCGTCTTATGAAAGAAGTAAAAGTTTGGTGTATCTGAAGCGTTGCATCGAACTTTTTGAGCAGACCAGCAAGACTAAATATCTAAGCGATTTCAAGGAGTTTGTGTTTGAGTCGTCTGTCGAAGATTTCTGCGACCTGTCAGGGGCCGATGTCGTTGTATCGACAATACACAAGGCAAAGGGCCGTGAGTTTGACGATGTGTATATGCTTATCTCCGGCAATTATGCGAAAGACGACTGCCTGATGCGCCGCTATTATGTAGGAATGACGCGGGCTAAGCAGCGACTCTTTGTCTATACCAACGGCAACTGTTTTGACCGTCTGAGAGCTGACCGCCACATGACAGACCGAGAGCAGTATGCCATGCCTGAGGAGATAGTCTTGCAGCTTTCTCATAAAGATGTGTATCTGCAGTTCTTCAAAGGCCGTAAAAGCGAAGTTCTTGCCTTGCGTAGCGGCGACAGGCTTACATACGGTAATCATTTTCTGTATAATGCAGCCGGTATTCCTGTGGCCAAGTTGTCTGTCAATATGCAGAAGACGCTTGCGGAGTGGGAGAGCAGAGGTTACGGTGTCAGGTCGGCATCGGTAAGATTCATTGTTGCATGGAAACCGAAGGATGCTCCGAGGGATGAAGCTGAGACTGCCGTTCTGCTGGCGGACATGATTCTTTCTTTGTGACACTGTGTGCCCCATTTGTCGATTTTATGTGTGCTGTCGTATTGAGAAATGGGCAGAAAAGCCAGTTCTTGCCTTTCCAGTTTGTAAACAAATATGTACAAAGTATGGCATATTGCAATTAAAAATGCTGTAAATGTTAAATTTAAAAAACATTAAAATAATAAGATTTACCAGGCAAAATATTTCAGCTTTGAAATATTGTATTTATCTTTACCCAGGTTTAGGGAGTTGTTTCTGCTTTATAGTTGATTTTAAATTCCTTTTTTAATAGGTTTTATTCCCATTTCAACCGGTAATTGTTTAAGTTCACAGTCCTCTTTGCATACACACCTGCAGGCGGCATCCTCTCAACAAAATCAAGCTTGATATGGCTTGAAATCTTTATTAAAACAATAATTGTTAACAACAAAAACTTTATCTATGAAAAAAAGTTACTATTTGTTTTTGTTACTTTTAGTAGCAGCAACATCGTTTTCCGTTCATGCGCAAACGGGACAAAAATTTCCTGATTTTAAATTAGGAGTTAGCTCTAAACTACAGACTAATGGCATGCAAAAAGTGAATCCTAATGAGGAAAAAGAAAAAGGATCCTGATGTATGCAACAACATTGGATGATTATTACAATCAAGAGCGTGGATGGTATAAGTTCTGGTCAAAAGAGCCTCAAAATGCTATAAAGCTAAAAACTTGGAATCCTGGTTCACAGTCATTCGTTGATGGTCTGAGATGTGGATGCTGGGGCGGCGATGCTTATTATGCATTTTATATTTTCCAGTATTCATTGGGATATGACTATCCGTATGCCTTTGTAAAAGTTGAACCGGAGACGGGAGAACTGGATATAGTTAAGAATTTCGAGCAGGGAGATGATTTTTATGACAACTGGCATAGCTATACGTTGTATTGCATGACATATAACCCCGTGAAAGACGAGGTGTATGCTCTTGGACAGACAACAAAAGAAAATCAGGCACAGGTGTCAACTCTTTACAAAATAGACAGAGCTACGGGTACGCCGACAAAACTGCATGATTTTGATTTCATATCTTTTGCTATGTCTGTAGATATGGAAGGTACATTATGGGTGCAGAATTCAATATACGAAGGTGAAAGTAACGTAGGTGCAAAGCTTATTGCATATGATACAGACAACTTCGATGTTAAAAAAGAAGTGAAGCTTTCTTATAACGGAAGTTCGTTTGTTACAGCTTATTATGGAACAATGTCATTTGACTACACTACAGGTGACTTATATTGGATCGCCCTTAGAGCAGATGATAACAAGCAGCAATTGTATACTGTAAATTTGGAAACTGGTAATATGGAAGCTCTTGGAGCATTCTGGGGCGATTTCGTAGGACTGTATATTCCTTATACGTTGCCTGAAAATGAGAATGCACCTGCAAAAGTTCAGGATTTGAAAGCTACTCCCGATATGACAGGATCAATGAAAAGCACATTGACATGGACGAATCCTTCATTGCAGTGGAATAAAAAGGAACTTACAGACCTGAAAGAAGTACAGATATATAAGGACGGTTCAGAAACACCGGCGGCTACTCTCCCTGCAGAAGGCAAGGAAGGACAGGAAATGTCATGGACAGATGAAACTCCAAATGCAGGAATAAACACATATTATGTTGTTCCGTGCAATGAATTTGGAAAAGGTATAAAGGACAGCATTAGCGTTTTCGTAGGCGAGGATGTTCCCGGAGCTGTCGGAAATATTGTGGTGAAGAACAATGGAGAAAGTGTTACTGTTACATGGGATGCTCCAGAATATGGTATGAACGGCGGATATGTAAATCCTGATGGACTTAAATATACAATCATACGTTATCCTGACGAAATTGAAATTGCTAAAGACCAGACTGAAACTACATTTACAGATACAAATCTAGGTAATCAGCAGTGCTACTATTATACAATACAGACTTCAAACGTAACAGGTGTCGGTGAGACAACAGAGACAGAGAAGTTCATAGCCGGAGCAGCATACACAACTCCTGTGAAATTCAATTTCACAGACCAGATTCTCTCAGAGGCATGGACAAATCTTGGCGATTGGGAATGGAGCGGTGGCTCTATGGCTGGAGACGAAGGAATGATGACAACAACACATCAGAGAGAAAACTGTTGGTTGATTTCACCGGATGTCAAGCTGGAAGCAGGAAAGACGTATAAAATAACAACAAAGATAAAGACTTATTATGGTCCTAATGGCTGTAAGGAAGACTTTAGAATTGCTATCGGTCAAGGAAGGACTGCTGGCGATATGACAAACGTGCTTCGCGAAGAGAAGGATTACTCTGCAGATGAATATTACTACGTTAAGACATTTGAAGACATTGTTGAGATTAAGGAGACAGGTGTTTACAATTATGGAATAGACGTGTCTTTGGTAACAGGCGACGATATCTTCAGCTTGCAGGAAGTAACGATAGAGGAGATTCATCCTGTTGATATGAGCGCTGTAAGCTTGGATGGAATTATTGACGCAGTATGCAATGGAAATAATACATGTAAGGTAAAACTGTACAACAACTCTTATAAGACGGCAGACAAATACGAAGTTAAGATTGCACGTGTAGACAATGGCAACTATGTTGTCTTAGGTTCAACTACAGATGTTCCTGCTGTTGAAATGTTCAAGACTGCAGAGGTTACTGTAACTTATGTTCCTGATGTTGAAGACCAGGTCGAACTTGTTGGCTTGGTTGAAATTGAGGGTGACGGCGACGAAAGTAATAATGTTACTGAACCGTATACTGTAAATGTATTGCCGGAAGGCATGCCGCCGTACAATGTACTCGTTACAGATGAAAATACAATAGGTGATGACACCAGAATTCCTATGTCGTTCATCGTAGGTGAAAGTATGACACAGACGTTATATTTTGCAGACGAGATCAATGTTGAGACTGACGGAAGTATAAGCCGTATAGCATATGAATATACTGGTAACGAAATCACTTCTGTTCTTGGTCCGGTAGATGTAAAAATCTATATGTGCAATACGGACAAGACTATCTTCAAAACTGAAAGCGAGGCTATTCCACTTGAAGATATGACACAGGTTTACGAAGGATCTGTAACAATCAATCCTGGAACAAACTTTATGTCTTTCATCCTTTCTGAAGAATTTGAATACAAGAAAGATAAAAACTTGTGTATAGCAGTTGTCAAGAACGGTTTGGTAGGAAATGACTATCCTGCATTGTTTAAGATGTTCAACAATGATGATTTTGAAAATACAAGATCAATCCTTAGTGACGGTTCACCGATGGCATATTGGAAGGTTCCTGTTATACATATGGCAGTAAGGGGCATTGCAGGCAATATTGAAAATGTAAATATTGGTGCTAACTCTGTATGGTATGATTCAAAGACTTCTACTTTGAACTTTAATGAAAATAACCTTAAGAAGGTTTATGTATATGATATCAGCGGTAAGATGATAAAGATGTTTAATCTGAACGGCTCGCAGAATTCTTTGGCAGTCAATCTTCCTGTTGGATTGTATATAATACACACTGTTGCTGCTGACGGTTCTATGAACAACGTCAAAGTTAATGTATGCAGATAATCTTTTGTCCGGATTACGGTCTTCCTGTAACGGAAGGTCGTAATCCGATTTTTATAAAAAGACAATAATAACATCATACCCTATTATTTTATTCAAAATGAAATATCTAAAATTATTATTATTATCTTTGCTCTTTATGCTTGGCCGGGCTGATGTAGCGGCCCAAATTTATTGGGGATACAGTGATAATATCATTTTAAATGGTATCGGTATAGGGCAGAATACAACTGTTTCGGGAGCCATATACATACCTTCTGAAGTAGCAGAACTTTACAAGGGAAAGAAGGCTACGGCTGTACGTGTTGGACTGTATAATTCGGTAAGTGAATTAAAGGTGTTCATTACTGAAGATCTTGACGGTACACCTGAAACAGAGAAAACGTTCGGTTCGCAAAAAACAGGTGTGGCTTCTTTTAGTTTCGATGATGCATACGTAATAAGCGGCAAGGGATTTTATGTGGGATATTCTTGCGTAGGTATAAACCCTATAGGACGTTCAAGCATTTATAATGTAAACGGATGTTGGGTGAAAGACGGAGACAACGCATGGATAGACTATGCCGGTAATGAAGAGTATAAATACAATGCTCTGAATATTGCTGTCCGCATTGAAGGCGAAGACTTGCCCGAAGACGCACGCTTAATAGTAAACAATGAAACATTGGTAAAACCGGGTGAGGGATTTAAACTCACGGCAAAACTTGAAAATCTTTCGACTAAGGCTATAAAGGGCTATAAGGTTGAATACAATATTGACAACGGCGAAACTCAGACAATTGAGAAAACCACGTATCTTACAGGCGGTTCTTCTACAAGCTTCAGCATTGATGTGCCTGCTATTAACGAATTTGGAATGCACACAGTCAATATGAAACTTGTCTCTGTTAATGGCATAGAAGATGCCAATCCTGTTAATAATGATGTTGTTGCATATATCAAAGTTACAGAGAATTCTTTTGTAAGAAGGATGGTTGTTGAAGAAGGTACTGGCACTTGGTGCGGATGGTGTCCAAAAGGAATTGTGGCTTTCGAGTATATGGATGAGAAATATCCTGATACATTTATCGGTATAGCCGCTCACGATAGAGATGTCTTCAGCGAGGACACTTATGCACCTATACAGAATTATTTCGACTCATATCCAAACTGTATCATTAACAGAGACCCGCAAAAGGTTTGCAGTCCGTTGTCGGGTAATCTTGAAAGTGAATACAAGAATCTTGTAAGGGACCAGGCCGTTGCCAGCATGGTGACAAGTGCAAACTTAGAAGACAATGTCGTACATGCAAAGGTTACGGCGACGTTTGCTAATCCTGGCAAGGATCTTGACTATCGCATAGCTTTTGTCATACTTGAGGACAGTATCACCGGCGTTACGCAGAAAAATGCTTATGCCGGAGGTGCGAATGGTGAGATGGGAGGCTTTGAGAATCTTCCAGATCCGGCACCGATTAAATTCAATCATGTGGCAAGAGGTATATTTGATTATAATGGAATAGAAAACAGTATGCCTTCAGAGGTTGAGGTTGGAGAATTTTATGATTTCACTAAGGATATTGAGTTGCCGAGAGTACAGAGCACAAAATATCTGTCAATCGTAGCTTTGCTGATAAATGGTAAGACCGGTATTATAGACAATGCCGCAAAGGCACACATTGAAACCGGAGCAACTGATATCAGAAATAATGAAATAACTAATGTTTCAATTTACGTAACTCCAGAGGGAACAATATGCTGCTCTGAGGAAGGTAAACTGGAAGTTTTCAATCTCCAAGGCATCCAGGTTCCTGGTCATAATCTGACTCATGGTGTTTATATCGTTAAGCATACTTCTGAATCAGGACAGACAACAATGCGAAAAATCAGATTTTAGAATTATTGCCATAAGATAAAACCTATTTTACTAAACATAAGCAGGGCTGAAATCAATTTGATGGTTTCAGCCCTTTTTATTGTCTTTTATGTGTAATTAAACATTGTGGTAGAATAAAACAAGAAGTCCGTGCAACTCAATAAGTTACACGGACTTCTTATATCATATTAGGTTATGAAACCTTATTTAACTTCCTCAAAATCAGCGTCCTGTACGTTGTCGTCAGCCTTGCCGTTGTTCTGAG
>ENA-UOJG01003181-UOJG01003181.1-human-gut-metagenome-genome-assembly--contig:-C47-NODE-3181-length-12131-cov-36.050596_pt1 | contig 12131 bp, 5 predicted proteins | sample MGYA00242340_ERZ723887 | MGnify/ENA metagenome assembly ERZ723887 | reverse complement strand
CAGCCGCCGGAGCGGTGCTTGAGCCGTTAGGCGGGAATTGTGCGGTATTGCCTTAGAACCCCCAGTGCAGAAAATCAGCATCTTGCACGATTATTTGAAATATTTTTTGTGAATACTCTTGACAGAGCGTGGTTTATCCGCTATTATTATAAATGCGTGAGTTAAGGGGTCAAGTGCGGCCAAAATGGAAGCACAACCCCCGCAAAAAACTGCGCGGAATAATCAAGAAAGGAGAAAAGAAATGCCTACTTTTAACCAGCTCGTACGCAAAGGCCGTGAGGTCCTGGTAACCAAGAGCACTGCTCCTGCCCTTCAGAAGAGCTACAACTCCCAGAAGAAGCAGTACACCACCATGAACAGCCCCCAGAAGCGTGGTGTTTGCACCGCTGTTCGTACCATGACCCCCAAAAAGCCCAACTCTGCTCTGCGTAAAGTTGCCCGTGTCCGCCTGACGAATGGTATCGAGGTCACCTCCTACATTCCTGGTATCGGCCATAACCTGCAGGAGCACAGCGTTGTCCTGATCCGTGGCGGTCGTGTTAAGGACCTGCCCGGTGTCCGTTACCACATCATCCGTGGTACTCTGGATACTCAGGGTGTTGCAAACCGTAACCAGGCTCGCAGCAAATACGGCGCAAAGCGTCCCAAGGCCGGTGCCAAGAAGTAAGGAAACATCTTTTCGCCATAAAATGGTCAGCTGACCCTTTTGTGGCATAACGGGAGTTTTCTTTAACTTTCGAGTACCGATGATATCATTAATGTGAAGGAGGGAAGAAAGATGCCCAGAAGAGGTAAAATCGCAAAGCGCGAAGTTCTGGCTGATCCTATTTACAATTCCAAGCTCGTCACCCGTCTGGTCAACAGCATCATGCTGGATGGCAAGAAGGGCGTCGCTCAGAAGATCGTTTACGAAGCTTTTGAGACTGTCAAAGAGAAGACCGGCAACGATCCTCTCGAAATGTTCGAGAAGGCCATGGAAAACATCATGCCCAGCCTCGAAGTTAAGGCCCGCCGTGTCGGCGGCTCCACCTACCAGGTTCCCCTGGAGGTCAGCCCCGCCCGCCGCGAGACCCTCGGCCTGCGCTGGCTGACTCTGTACAGCCGCAGCCGTGGTGAAAAGACCATGTCTGCTCGCCTGGCCGCCGAGATCATCGACGCTACCAACAACGTTGGCGGCGCTGTCAAGAAGCGCGAAGATACCCACAAGATGGCAGAAGCCAACAAGGCTTTCGCGCATTACCGTTATTGATCTGCTTACTGAGGAGGTTTAAGCCATGGCAACGCCGAGAGACGTATCCCTGCAAATGACCCGAAATATCGGTATCATGGCCCACATCGACGCAGGCAAGACCACCACCACCGAGCGCATTCTGTACTACACCGGTATTAACCATAAGATCGGCGAAGTTCATGACGGCGCTGCTACGATGGACTGGATGGAGCAGGAACAGGAACGTGGTATTACCATCACTTCCGCTGCAACCACCTGCTACTGGAGCCACACCGAGACCCAGCACGATCCGGCTCTGTTCAAAAAGAACCGTCATCGTATCAACATCATCGACACCCCGGGCCACGTTGACTTTACTGTTGAAGTTCAGCGTTCTCTGCGTGTTCTGGACGGTTCTGTTACCGTTCTGGCCGCAAAGGGTGGCGTTGAGCCTCAGTCTGAAACCGTTTGGCGCCAGGCTGACGAGTACAAGGTTCCCCGCATGGTTTACGTCAACAAGATGGATACCATGGGTGCTGACTTCTTCCGCTGCGTACAGATGATGCATGATCGTCTGCATGCCAACGGTGTGCCTATCCAGCTGCCTGTCGGCCAGGAAGACACTTTCCGCGGCATCATCGATCTGATCGACATGAAAGCCGATATCTACTATGATGATATGGGCAATGATGTGCGCGTTGAGGAAATTCCTGAAGACCTGAAAGAACAGGCTCAGGAATATCATGACAAGCTGATCGAAGCTGTTGCTGAGACCGACGAAGAGCTGATGATGAAGTACCTGGAAGGCGAAGAGCTGACCAAGGGAGAAATCAAGGCTGCTCTGCGTAAGGCTACTATTTCCAACGAGATCGTTCCTGTTGTCTGCGGCTCTTCTTACAAGAACCGTGGCGTTCAGAAACTGTTGGATGCAATCGTTGATTATATGCCTGCTCCGACCGACGTTGCGGCCATCAAGGGCACCAACCCGGAGACTGGCGAGGAAGAAGATCGCACTTCTTCCGATGATCAGCCGTTCTCTGCACTGGCATTCAAGATTATGACTGACCCGTATGTCGGTAAGCTGTGCTTCTTCCGCGTGTACTCTGGTACCGTTGAGGCTGGCACCACTGTTTACAACTCTGTTAAGGATCAGGACGAGCGTATCGGCCGTATCCTGCAGATGCATGCAAACAACCGTAAGGATATCGACATCTGCTACGCTGGCGATATCGCCGCTGCTGTTGGTCTGAAGAACACCACCACTGGTGATACCCTGTGCGATGAGAAGCATCCCATCATCCTCGAGTCCATGAACTTCCCCGAGCCGGTTATCCGCGTTGCCATCGAGCCCAAGACCAAGGCTGGCAGCGAGAAGATGGGTATTGCCCTGTCTAAGCTGGCTGAAGAGGACCCGACTTTCCGTACCTGGACCGATGAAGAAACCGGTCAGACCATCATCGCCGGCATGGGCGAGCTCCACCTGGAAATCATCGTGGACCGTCTGCTCCGCGAGTTTAAGGTCGAAGCTAACGTTGGCGCACCTCAGGTTGCCTACCGTGAAACCATCCGCAAGGATGCTAACCAGGAAACCAAGTACGCACGTCAGTCCGGTGGTAAGGGCCAGTATGGTCACGTTAAGATCAAGATTGAGCCCAACCCGGGTAAGGGTTATGAGTTCGTCAACGGTATTGTTGGCGGCGCTATCCCGAAGGAATACATCCCCGCTGTTGACAACGGTATCCAGGGCGCGATGAAGTCCGGCATTCTGGCTGGCTATCCCGTCGTGGATGTCAAGGTCACTCTGTGGGACGGCTCCTATCATGAAGTTGACTCCTCTGAAATGGCGTTCTCCATCGCCGGCTCCATGGCATTCAAGGATGCTATGAAGAAGGCTGATCCCGTCATTATGGAGCCTATCATGAAGGTTGACGTTGTTGTTCCTGACGAGTATATGGGCAACGTCATTGGCGACTTGAACAGCCGCCGCGGCGCGATCCAGAACCAGGAATCCACCGATGGCACTGCCCGTGTCACCGCTATGGTTCCTCTGTCCGAGATGTTCGGTTACGCTACTGACCTGCGTTCCAAGACCCAGGGCCGTGGCCAGTACTCCATGGAGCCGGCTGATTACCAGCAGGTTCCCAAGAGTGTTGCAGATAAGATCATGACCGAGCGCAATAAGGGCTGATTCTGCACAAATTCGCGCAAAATACTTGATTTTTCTTGAAAAATCTAGTATGATAGCCTTACAACAGGCTATTTTATCTGTTTGAATTAAAGGAGGATACTTCCAATGGCTGAAAAGGAAAAATTTGACCGCTCTTTGGAGCATGTCAACATCGGTACCATCGGTCACGTTGACCACGGCAAGACCACTCTGACTGCCGCTATCACCAAGGTTCTGGCTCTGAAGGGCGACGCCGATTTCATGGATTACTCCAGCATCGATAAGGCTCCTGAAGAGAAGGCTCGTGGCATCACGATCAACACCGCTCACGTTGAGTACCACACCGCGAAGCGTCACTATGCCCACGTTGACTGCCCGGGCCATGCTGACTACATCAAGAACATGATCACCGGTGCTGCTCAGATGGACGGCGCTATCCTGGTTGTTGCTGCAACCGATGGCCCGATGCCGCAGACCCGTGAGCACATCCTGCTGGCTCGTCAGGTTGGCGTGCCCAAGATCGTTGTGTTCCTGAACAAGTGCGATATGGTTGACGACGAAGAGCTGCTCGACCTGGTCGAAATGGAAGTTCGCGAACTGCTGGACAGCCAGGATTTCGACGGCGACAACACCCCGATCATCCGTGGTTCCGCTCTGAAGGCTCTGGAGAGCACTTCCAAGGATCCCGATGCTCCGGAATACAAGTGCATTTGGGAGCTGATGGACGCTGTTGACAGCTACATCCCGACCCCGGACCGTGCTGCTGATAAGCCGTTCCTGATGCCCGTTGAGGACGTTATGACCATCTCCGGCCGTGGCACCGTTGCTACTGGTCGTGTTGAGCGTGGTACTGCTCATGTCGGCGATCAGATGGAAATCGTTGGTCTGAAGGAAGAGAAGCTGACCACCACCATCACTGGTCTGGAAATGTTCCGCAAGAGCCTCGAGTTCGCTCAGGCTGGCGACAACATCGGCGCTCTGCTGCGTGGTATTGACCGTGACCAGATCGAGCGTGGCCAGGTTCTGGCTGTTCCCGGCTCTGTTCATCCCCACACCACTTTCGATGGCCATGTTTACGTCCTGAAGAAGGAAGAAGGCGGCCGTCATACCCCGTTCTTCAACAACTATCGTCCTCAGTTCTACTTCCGTACCACCGACGTTACCGGCATCATCACCCTGCCCGAAGGCACTGAGATGTGCATGCCCGGTGACAACGTTGATATGCACGTTGAGCTGATCACCCCGGTTGCCATGGAAGAAGGCATGCGTTTCGCTATCCGCGAAGGCGGCCACACTGTTGGTTCCGGCGTTGTTTCCAAGATCGAGAAGTAATTTTCGGCTTGTGATATAGCTTTCAAGGCTCCTGCTGTTAAGGCAGGGGCCTTTTTGTTGTGTACGACTTATGGGACGGGGAGGGGGCAAAGGCCGGGTGTGGAAGACCAAGGAAGGCATCATGAAAACATCAGGAATTGTAGATAGGGGAGAGGACACCATTCGGAACTTTGAAAAAGTGGAGCAGGAGGGGGCACTCACACCGCCCTACCTTGGGAAGGTGTATTTCAGGTCGCGGTTAAGGGGCAAGGGTTGATCTATCCCTAAGTTTTCGGAACGGTCAGGAACGCTCTCTACAGTGCAATTTATAATGGGCAATTCTCAACCTACAATTTTTCCTTCAAGTTTTCTCCAATCTCTGCCAAATCTCTCAACAACAAGCCAAACCGAAATGGCAAAAAATGCGCGATCACAATACAGGGTGATTGGATTAAGAGATTGCAAAGAACATTATCGGGGTAAATGTTCAATCATTTGATAAAATCAGGAATAAACCATTCAAAAATGTTAATAAATACCGCCAAAGAGTCACCGCACCGCAGCGCAAATAATGTGCGAAAAGCAGGTTTCAGTTGATTCAAGGACAAAAATTTACATAGAAACCGCTCTAATTAACTATGCAAATTCTGGCAACTGTGATATAATGTATATACCTAGATGTGTCGGAATGGTTATCATTTGCGGGATCGAGGCATGCAGCCGGTACAACGTTTTGTCAGCCGCTGTGCCGGGGCCAAAAGCCCCAAAAGCAGGCCGCAGCCCGGCAAGGGATCGCCAGACCGAGGGAGCACAACCAGGCGTTTTGCAATCAACACCTGCAAAGTGCCGCACATCTGCCGTACCACTTTTCACACAAAAGGGGAAAGTAGTAACACTTAAGGGAGGATAAAACTATGAAGAAAAACCTTCAGCGTTTTGGTGCATCCGTGCTGGCTGCAGCCATGGTTGCCCAAAGCGTGGCGCTTCCCGCAGCAGCCGAAACTACCAAGATTGATCCTTCGGTAGCACAGTCTGTTGCAGCTAGCGCAGCAAGCGCAGCCAGCGCTGTGCAGTCCCTGCCCAAGTTCACCAGCACCGCAGATCTGATCAAGCAGACAGCCCAAACGCTGGCTGCCCAGGGCGAAGTGCATGAACTGGAGCAGGACGATGCCAAGCTGGAAGCGACTGCACAGAGCAAGGCGGGCATGAGCCTTGCAGCGTTGGAAAATGCACTGGCCGATGCCATGTACGCCAACGCCGCAGCCGGCAAGATCAACACCGAAGCCTATGGCCTGAACAAGGACGAGATGGCATCGGTGATGGCTGCCACCATCAAAACGTATCATCTGTCCAGCGCCGTTACCGACCTGGGCTATGAGACGAACGCCGCAGGCGTTGTGACCGCCGTTACCTTTACCGGCAGCTCCGGCATGACCTCTGCGATGGAGTCCATGACCAACAGCGATGATGAAGTGATTGCGCAGCAGGCTGACAGCTACGCACAGGCTTACGTTGCTGAAAACTCCGATACCTTTGCGGCCAGCGCCGCTGCGGACGGCCATACCTATGGCGAGCCGAAATGGTACTGGAATGACACCAACCCGGAGGATGGCCACACCCATACCTGGAAGGAAACCCCCGATGGTTACTGGACCAAGACCGATGACGGCTGGGCTTACACCGCTGTGTATACCTGTGAAAAGGACGATGCCTACCAGAAGGTAGAAGGCACCGTAACCAAGGATACCACCGAGGCAAAGCCCGGCGCTGCCGGCAAGACCGTTTACTCTGCCAGCGTGCCCGCTGACAAGAGCCCGGTTAAGAAGGAATACAAGGAACCCACCACCCGCACCGACGACATTGCCGCCCTGCCCTGCCAGAGCCATGTCGTGTCCAAGGATGCAGATGGCAACTTTGTTGCTACCTTCAACTGGGAAATGAAGAAGATCGAGGGCGAGCTGGCCGCTGACTACAGCAACGCCCAGCTGTTCTATGACAGCGAAACCGGCAAAATTTCTGCCGGCGCTCCCGTTACCATTGACTGGGAATGCACCAGCGTCACCTTCAAGTGCGCTGTCTGCGGCGAAGAAATCAAAACCCAGCCGGTAATGACCATGCCGGTCAGCGTTGTGGTAGACCAGAATGACAATTCCGTCTACATCAATGTGGGCGGCACCCCGACCCTGGATACCACCTCCGGCGGCACCGGCGTTACCCTGGTGTCCGCAATGAAGGACGGCAACTGGTACGATATGCAGAACAACCCGGTTGACGCAAGCAAGGTGAACTTCACCTATCAGAGCGGCGACAACAAGGGCAAGAACAGCCTGCTGCTGTACGACAGCCAGAAGACTGCCGTGTATGTGGACGACCAGGGCAACCAGGTCACCAATACTTACGATGTCTCGACTGCGCAGATGAACTACTACTACTTCCAGCTGTCGCAGTTCAACCAGGACGAAGCAGAGTACTTCGGCGTGGCTGCCCCGTTCTGGACCTCCAAGGGCGTTCAGAAGCAGGGCGAGGATGGCAGCATCACCGGCACCATGGGCGCAATCAAGGTATTGTGCAGCATTGATCCGAACGATGATGTCCCGCCGACCACCATGGCATTCATGCTGAACATGCTGCCGCAGGCGTTCATGTCTTACGTCATGAACTATGGCGAAGCTTTGAAAGCCATCCGTGATGCAGGCTTGGCACAGGTTGCCAAGCTGGGGAACAGTGCTGACTATGTTACCAAGCTGCTGATCCTGCACGACTGGATCTCCCAGGTTGCAGAATTCGATATGGGCTCCATGGGCGATATCACCGGCGGCGGCAACAACGACCCCATCCAGATGACTGCTTTCGGTGCCCTGCTGGGCGGCGAGATCGGCGCTAAGGGCGTTGAGTATGGCTGCATCTGCCTGGGCTATGCATCTGCATTTAACTACATGGTCCAGAATTTGCCTGACAACAAGAGCATCTATAAGAATGATGACGGCAGCTGGAAGACCCCCGATGAAGTAGGCGATAACGCTGTTGTTGACTTTGCCCAGATCCTGTATTACTGCGATACTTCTGATACCAGTGTTGCCGGTAATGCGTTCGGCGGCGGCATGTTCAACAACGTCCACTACTTCAACGCAGTCAAGGTCAACAAGCTGCAGGGCAACAGCAATTCTGCTACGATGACCACCGGCGAAGCCAACAAGAACTGGTACTATGTTGACGTCTGCTATGACGACGTGAACACCGAGTGCATGGCCCAGACCCGCGTTGAGAACGCAGGCGACATGCGCCATGTCAACTTCCTGGTTTCTCCCTCCGGTCTGGAAGGCCGTTACAGCAAGTACTATGATTACATTGACTCGCTGTACGATGGCTACACCTACACCAAGAACAAGAATCCCGATGTGGATGATGCCGGCAATGTTGTGTTGAACAACGGCAAGCCGCATTACTCTTACACCAAGGCGGAGAACAAGAACGAGACCCGTTACACCGATACCTGCTACGAGGATACCTGGTTCACCTCTATCTGCAGCCCCATCTACTTCGACAATAATTACTTCTATTACGTTGATACCACGACCAACCAGAACCTGTATAACAACATGCGCCGCCAGCAGGCCGAGAACGGCAACAACGGCAACTCTGGTTCCGGCAGCTCTGGTAACAACTCCCAGATGCAGCAGTTCATGAAGAAGATGCAGAACCAGGGCCCCGATACTCTGGAAGCACGTCCGCGTAATGCGAACTACTATATCCGCAAAGAGGATTCCAGCAGCAGCAGGCCCGGCGGCTTCAGCATGAGCAGCTTTACCAAGACGGATGACCCGTTTGATATCATCCTGATGTACTACAACGATCTGAAGGAAACCAGCAGCAACTTCAATGATGACGACAGCAATGCCAAGGTTCTGGCCGAAGCTGGCACCATCTATAAGATCGATACCAGTGCAAAAGATAAGCATACCAAGGTTGAAAACAACCTGAACACCGAGTGCCTGGCAGACGCTGCTGCAAAGCGGATCTACCCCGCACTGGTACACTCTACCGCACTGTATGATGGCAAGCTGTACTTCAACGTCAACAACGCCATCTACCGTATGGACCCGACCACCGGCGCAGTGGAAGAAGTGAAGGAATACAACACCGTCTATGGCGGCATTAAGCTGACCAAGGATAAGGACGGCAACATGGTTCCCGATACCCACTTTCCCGGCATGAGCATGGTTATCATGGATAGCGCCCAGGATACCAGCAGTGTGAAGTATCTGGGCACCTTCAAGAACCATCCTCTGGCGGGCCTGACCCTGCGTGACAGCTACAGCTTTGCTACCACCACCCAGCAGGGCCAGACTGTGATCACCGGCATCAACACCACCAAGGATCAGCTGGTCGTTTCTGTCGGCACCAACCTGTCCAACACCTATAAGGAACTGGTGGACGGCAAGGCAGAAGTCAAGACCGATGCCTCCGGCACTTCTTATGCAAACCGTAAGAGCTACAAGACCGAGTCCTGGAACTACAACCCGAGTTACAACCAGAACATGGGCAGCTCTGACGAGAAGAACAAGAACGAAGAGTTCATGTGGTGCGCTAACCTGGTTGAAACCATGCCGATGTCCGACATGGTCAGCGACCTGAGCAGCGGCGCAACCACCAATGTTTCCGTTGAAGCATGGTGCGATACCCCCGCTTACACCCAGGACCGCACCAACAAGTACGGCCTGACCAAGGGTGAAAAGAAGTACACTGACGACACACGGCCCAAGGGCCATGACTGGAAGCTGAACGAGCTGGAAACCAAGTCCGTTGGCAAAGAAGTGTACCTGTGCGACAACTGCCATACCGCAACCGAAAGCACCCCCCACAACGTTACCCTGAATGAAGTTGATGGCGTTACCCTGACCCTGGGCACCATCAACAACAACTACCTTGCAGACGATACCGTTACCCTGACCGTAGAAAAGACTGGCACCGATATCGTTACCGTTACCGCAAAGAGCGGCGATACCGAAGTTGCTCTGAATGAAGTTCAGGAAGCAGCGCAGGACGAAGCCGCAGCCCAGGCTACCACCGAAAAGGCTAAGACGGTTTACACCTTCACCATGCCGGACGGCGATGTGACCATCAACGTTGAAAAGAACGCTAAGACCTATGAGGTCAAGGTGGCCGATGCTAACAAGGATACGTTGAAGATCACCAGCCCCGAAGCTGACCTGGATAAGGTTGCTGAGGGCACCAGCGTTACCGTTGTGGCTACCCCGAAGGATGGCTATACCCTGACGGCTGACGGTGTGGTGGTTACTTACGGCGACAATCAGACCCTGAAAGCAACTCCTGACACAGAAAAGGCCAACACTTACACCTTTGCAATGCCCGCTGGCGATGCAACTGTCAGCGCAGCGTTTGAAGAGGTTAAGAAGTATAACGTTACTGTGGCGGATACTGTTGAAAACGGCACTGTGGGCGTAGAGCAGAAAACCGCAGCTGCGAAGGATGTTGTTACTGTTACCGTTACCCCGAATACCAACTTTAAGTACACGGACGGCAGCCTGAAAGCTACTTATACGGATGGCGGAACGAAGAAAGAAATTAACGACTTTAAGGCAGTAGACGGTAAGGAAAACACCTACACCTTCACGATGCCTGCCGCTGATGTTACCGTTAGCGCTGCGTTTGAGGAAATTGCGACCGAGACTTACACAGTAACTGTTACCAAGGGCGGCGAGGGCAAAGTTACGGTCAATGGACAGGAAACTGAAAAGCTTGAGGGTCTGAAGTCTAATGATACTGTTACACTGAAGATTGACCCGATAGATACGGATACTTTGCTGACTAAGCTGGCAGGTGTAACGGTTACATCTGGCAAAGTTGAGGTCTCCACCACAAAGGTAGATGAAAATACCTATACTTTCACAATGCCGGACGGCAATGTAAATGTCAGCGTACAGTTTACGACTGTTGAGTATGGCATTGAAGTTAAGATGCTGGGCGAAGGCGAAGGCACTATCACATTTACTGATGGTAAGACCCGCTTCGCGGCAGGTACAAATGTTACAGCTACCATCACGCCGAATGGTACCACCTACGAATTGACCAAGGTGATGTATGATGATGGCAGTGAGAACAAAGAGGTTACGAGTGAGTTGAAGAACGGTTGCGAGTATACCTTCACTATGCCTGCAAACCATGTGAAGTTTGAAGCAACCTTTGAAAAGGGACCGTCTACTGAGGCCGAGGAGCGCACCGTTCATGGTGCCGCTGAAAAGACCACCATTACCGCAATGGCTGTCTTTACCTGCACCGATAAGAACTGCGCAAGTGCACAGTTCGTGGATGCAACTGTAAAGCAGACCAGCGGCGTTACCACCGCTGCTGTCAACTTCAACGGCAAGGACTACACCGCCAAGTACGGCGAGAAGAACGGCTGGGTTGAAGAAAACGGCAAGAAGTACTGGTACGAAAAGGGCGTGAAGCAGGGTACTGAGGGCCGTGGCAAAGAGATCTATGATCCCGATTCCGATGCCTGGTACTGGCTGGATGCTGTCCAGGGCGGCGCAATGACCGTCAACAAGGACGTTTACCAGGAATCCGCCGCCGGCCAGTGGGCTGATAGGCCCGATGGCACCGGCAAGTGGGTCCGTTACGATGAGAACGGCCATATGGTCAAGGGCTGGCAGACGACCGATAAGGGCACCTACTACTTTGACCTGATCACCGGCGCTATGGCTAAGGGCGCAGGCGATATTGACGGTGTACCTTGCGCATTTGACGAGTACACCGGTATCGCTCTGGACGGCCAGTGGCTGACCATCAAAGGCGCTGACTTCTGGTACGAAAAGGGCGTTCGCCAGGGCCTGGATGGCCGCGGCAAGGAAATCTACGACCCGGCTTCCGACGCTTGGTACTGGCTGGATGCCGTTGATCAGGGCAAGAAAGCCACCAGCAAGGATGTCTATCAGGAATCCGAAGCTGGCCAGTGGGCTGACCGCGCCGATGGTACCGGCAAGTGGGTCCGTTACGATGCACAGGGCCACATGATCAAGGGCTGGAGCGCTGACAAGCGTTACTATTTCGACCCGATCTATGGCACCATGGCTAAGGGCGATGCAGTCATCGATGGCCGCACTTATCACTTTGATAAGAACACCGGCGTTCTGCAGTAATCCCACAGCCGAACAATGAGCTGTAACCAGCCCATTAACCTCTAAATAAAAATGCCGCAGCAGATGTAACAGTCTGCTGCGGCATTTTTGTATTTTGGGGCATAGGTTCGGTGAAATATTTGCCAGGCCAGTAGGGCGGGGGACCCCATGCTTGTGGTGGCTCCCCTGGAGGGGAGCTGGACGCGAAGCGGCCTGAGGGGTAGTTCCTTGCCGCAAACCTAAGGCAATACCGCACAATTCCCGCCTGACGGCTTAAGCACCGCTCCGGCGGCTGCGGCACGGC
>ENA-UOJG01003179-UOJG01003179.1-human-gut-metagenome-genome-assembly--contig:-C47-NODE-3179-length-12138-cov-3.949847_pt1 | contig 12138 bp, 10 predicted proteins | sample MGYA00242340_ERZ723887 | MGnify/ENA metagenome assembly ERZ723887 | reverse complement strand
ATTCTTAACTAATCAGAATCATCCTTCTGAATAATTACCTGTTCTTTACCACTCTATACACCTGATTTTAAATTCCGGCACCTTTTATCCACAATTCAATATTATTTTTTGTGTTTTTGTGGATAAACATATTTATTTTTCCGTATTATGTTTATTTATTACTATTCAAAGCCTCTGAAAACGCAAATATGATGCATAGTGCTTGCATGTAAACATTTTTTGCAATAATGCTCGAATAGTATCACCACATTCGCAAAAAGCAGGATCTTATGACCCTGCTTTTTTGAATTTAGTTATGCTTCTGTGTTATTTTCGATAGCTTCGGCATGTGAATTATTATTCTCTGCTGAGTCTTCGTCACTATTTCCTGATTCGTCAGTCTCTGCCTTAGCTTCCTCAGGTGGCATGAGAGTCTTATCCTCTACTACCTTTGCGATGCTGGCTACGCTCACACCTTCCTTTAGGTTGATAAGCTTGACACCTGTTGTGATTCGTCCAAGCACTGTTACGTCACTTACCTGGATTCTGATGATAATTCCCTCTGTTGTGATGAGCATGAGCTCGTCATCGTTTTCAACTGATTTGACTCCTACGAGATTGCCTGATTTTTCTGTAATCTTGTAACATTTTACTCCCTTACCGCCACGGTTTTGTGTGGTAAATTCGTCAATTCGTGTACGTTTTCCAAGTCCGTTTGATGATACCAAAAGCACTGCCTCACCCATTGATGCGGTCTGCATTGCGATTATTACATCATTTGGTGCAAGATTCATTCCGATAACACCCATGGTTGTACGGCCTGTTGAGCGCACATCTGTCTCCTTGAATCTGATACACTGTCCGAATTTGGTGAAGAGCAAAATATCCTCTGAATTGTCTGTGACCTTGACCTCTATGAGTTTGTCGTCCTCTCGCAGATTGATTGCTGCAAGTCCGTTCTTTCGGATATTCTCATAATCCTTTATCGGGGTTTTCTTGACTATTCCGTTTCTTGTAGCCATGAACAGATACTTGTCATCCTCGTATTCTTTGATTGGAATCATGGCTGTTATTTTCTCGTCAGGCTGAAGAGGTATGAGATTGATGATGGCTGTGCCTCTTGATGTACGGCTTGCCTCAGGTATCTCATATGCCTTGATTCTGTATACTCTTCCTGTATTTGTGAAAAACATCAGGTAGTGATGTGATGTGGTCATGAGCATCTCGACGATATAATCATCCTCGATTGTCTCCATTCCCTTTATTCCCTTGCCACCGCGGTGCTGAGCCTTGAAATTGTCAGTGCTCATGCGCTTTATGTAGCCTACCTTTGTCATTGTTATGACTGTATTTGTCTCAGGAATGAGATCCTCCATCGACATATCATACTCGTCATAGCCTATCTCTGTCTTTCTGTCGTCGCCGTATTTATCTGCAATTGCGATGATTTCCTCCCTGATTACTCCAAGAAGCTTTTTCTCATCGGCAAGAATTGCCTTTAACTGCGCAATCTGAGCCATGAGTTCCTTGTACTCAGCCTCGAGCTTTTCTCTTTCCAGACCTGTCAGAGCCCTAAGACGCATATCGACAATTGCCTGTGACTGCTCATCTGTCAGGCCAAATCTCTCCATCAATGTAGTCTGGCTTGAGCGGATAATACTTATTACCTCGTCTATGTTGTCCTGGGCAATAATGAGACCCTCTACAATATGTGCCCTGGCCTCTGCCTTGTCGAGATCAAACTTTGTACGTCTGGTCACTACATCCTTCTGGTGGATGAGATAGTAATTGAGCAGGTCGTATAGATTTAATACCTTTGGCTCTCCGTTTACGAGTGCAAGGTTTATCACTCCAAACGTATCCTGGAGCTGTGTATGCTTGAAAAGCAGATTTAAAACTACACTCGGATTCACATCACGGCGGAGTTCTACCACGATTCTCATTCCCTCACGGCTTGTCTCGTCGCGGAGGTCTGTTATTCCATCTATCTTTTTGTCCTTATGAAGCTCGGCTATTTTCTCAATAAGACGAGCTTTGTTTACGTTGTATGGAAGCTCTGTCACTACAATTCTGTTTTTGCCGTTTTCCATCGGCTCGATATTGGTGACAGCACGGACTCTTATTTTGCCACGGCCTGTTCTGTAAGCCTCTTTGATGCCACTTGTTCCGAGAATTATGCCGCCTGTAGGGAAATCCGGTCCCTTTACCACATCGATAAGCTCATCAATTGTGGTTTCTTTGTCCTCGATATCGTTGTCGATAAGGCGCACTACGGCATTGACCACTTCACGCAGATTGTGAGGTGGGATATTGGTTGCCATACCTACCGCAATTCCTGTGGTTCCGTTTACTAAAAGGTTTGGATATCTTGATGGGAGCACTGTCGGCTCTTTTTCTGTCTCATCAAAGTTTGGCTCAAAATCTACTGTATTTTTGCCGATATCCTTGATTAATTCAAGAGAAATCTTTGAGAGTCTTGCCTCTGTGTATCGCATGGCGGCGGCTCCGTCTCCATCGACTGAACCAAAGTTGCCATGACCGTCCACGAGTGTGTATCTCATAGACCAGTCCTGTGCCATATTTACGAGTGCTCCATAGATTGAGCTGTCTCCGTGTGGGTGGTATTTACCCATTGTATCACCGACAATACGCGCACATTTTCTGTGTGGCTTGTCAGGTGTATTTCCGAGCTCGACCATAGAGTAGAGTACTCGCCTCTGAACAGGCTTTAATCCGTCCCTGACATCAGGGAGGGCACGGCTTGCAATAACGCTCATCGCGTAATCTATGTAGGAGCTCTCCATTGTTTTTTTCAAATCGACCTGCTGTATCTGGTCAAAAATTTTGTCGTCCACTTAAATTACTCCTCCCTGCTAGATGTCAAGATTTGTTACATACTTGGCATTAGCTTCAATAAATTCTTTTCTTGGCTCTACCTTATCACCCATCAGTGTGGTAAATGTCACATCAAGCTCAGATGAATTTTCTCCGTCTATCATGACCTGTTTCAAAATTCTATGATCAGGATCCATTGTTGTCTCCCAGAGCTGATCAGCATCCATCTCGCCAAGTCCCTTGTATCGCTGGATCTTGTTATTATTGTCACGGCCTATGTCATTTAAAATCTGCTTGAGCTCGTCATCATCGTAGGCATACCATACGCCCTTGTTTTTCTCCACCTTGTAAAGTGGCGGTGTAGCCAGGTATACATGTCCCTCCTTGATCAGATCAGGCATGAATCTGTAGAGGAAGGTGAGCATGAGAGTAGCGATATGAGCACCGTCTACATCGGCATCGGTCATGATGATTATCTTGTCATAACGCAGCTTTGTTATATCAAAATCCTCATGGATTCCTGTTCCGAATGCTGTGATCATGGCTCTGATTTCTGCATTGTCATATATACGGTCAAGTCTTGCCTTTTCAACATTCAGTATCTTGCCTCGCAGAGGTAAAATTGCCTGTGTAGCACGGCTCCTTGCTGTCTTTGCAGAACCGCCGGCTGAATCTCCCTCGACTATGAAAATTTCACAGTTTTTAGGATCCTTGTCTGAGCAGTCAGCAAGCTTGCCCGGCAGAGTACCTCCATCGAGAGAGGTCTTTCTTCTGGTCAGGTCTCTTGCTTTTCTTGCGGCCTCTCTGGCTCTCTGTGCTAAAAGTGATTTCTCACAAATATTTTTGGCTACATCAGGATTCTGCTCGAGGAAATATGTGAGCTTTTCCGATACAACTGCATCTACGGCTCCTCTGGCCTCACTGTTTCCAAGCTTCTGCTTTGTCTGTCCCTCGAACTGAGGCTCCTCAATCTTGATACTGATGATTGCTGTAAGTCCCTCACGAATATCATCACCTGTCAGGGCCGGATCTGAATCCTTAAGTATCTTTTTCTCACGCGCATAGGCATTGAAAGTCTTTGTCAGGGCATTTCTAAAGCCTGCGAGATGAGTACCTCCCTCAGGTGTGATTACATTGTTTACGAAGCTGAAGGTTGAATCATTAAACGAATCATTGTGCTGCAATGCAACCTCAACATAAACACCGTTTTGTGTTCCCTCGCAGTAGATGACCTCATCATAGAGAGCCTCCTTGCCACGGTTAAGATACTCGACGAACTCCTTGATTCCGCCCTCATAGTGGAATACATGATTGTGATGGCTGTTCTCACGCACATCCTTTAAAGTAATCTTAAGTCCTTTTGTGAGGAAGGCTGTCTCTCTGAGACGCTGCTTTAAGGTATCGTAGTCATACACTGTCTCCTCAAAAATCTCCGGATCCGGCAGAAAATGCACCTTTGTACCGTGAAGCGACTCGTCACACTGTCCAACAATCTTTACTGTATCGTCGGTTTTGCCGCGCTTGTAGCTTTGTCTGTAAATATTTCCGTCCTTATAGACCTCAACTGTCAGCCATGTGGAAAGAGCATTTACTACAGATGCACCAACTCCGTGCAGACCGCCTGATACCTTATAGCCTCCACCGCCGAATTTACCACCTGCGTGAAGCACTGTAAAAACTACCTCAAGAGCTGATTTTTTTGCTTTATGATTGGTTCCGACCGGGATTCCTCGTCCATCATCCTGTACTGTTATGGAATTGTCTTCCTCGATTGTAACCTCAATATTTTTACAATAACCGGCTAAGGCCTCATCAACTGCATTGTCCACTATCTCATAAACCAGATGATGAAGTCCTCTCGAAGACGTACTGCCGATATACATACCCGGTCTTTTTCTGACCGCCTCAAGACCCTCAAGTATCTGAATCTGGTCAGCTCCGTATTCCTGATTGTTCTGCTGTATTTCTTTACTCATCAATAACCTCCACCTGGCCCTTCACGACATGAAAGACCTTGTCCACCTGAAATCTATTTTTTACAAATTCATCAAGTCCCGTACAAGTGATAATGGTCTGTGTATCACTTAAGCTGTTGAGCAGATAGTTCTGCCTGTTGCCATCCAGCTCTGAAAGCACATCATCCAGTAAAAGCACGGGAGTGCTGTTTATATTTTTCTTTACAAGACTAATCTCAGAAAGCTTGAGTGAGAGAGCAGATGTCCTCTGCTGACCCTGCGAGCCGTATTTTCTGATATCCACACCGTCCACTGAAAAAAGCATATCGTCCCTGTGCGGTCCAACGGTTGTCTGGCACAGCTTCAAATCTCTGCTTCTTGCCTTAAGCAGCTCGTCCTCGAAAAAAATATCATCAATGCTCGGCTCATATTTGAGTATAAGCTTCTCCCTGCCTCCTGAAATATTGCTGTGAATATCCTGTATTATTTCATTTAGCTCATTAACAAACTCGCGCCGCTTTTTTATAACGTGTCTGCCATACTCGAGAAGCTGCATATCCCATACCTGAAGTGTATCAATCAAATCAGGTCTGTAAGCTATATCCTTTAACAGTCTGTTTCGCTGAACTAATGTCTTATTATACTTACTCAGGTTAGACAGATATATTTTGTCAAGCTGGCAAAGCTCCAAATCTATAAATCTACGCCTCTCGGCAGGACCGTTTTTTATAATATTGAGATCCTCAGGAGAGAAAAACACAATATTCAAAATACCAAACAGCTCACTCGCTTTTTTGATCGGCATTTTATTGATGGCCACACCCTTTGCACCATTTTTTCGCAGATGCATGTCAATCCGGTATTCCTTGTCATTTTTTTCGACAATTGTCCTGATATGTGCCTCATCCTCGCCAAACCGGATCTTTTGCTTGTCCTTGCTGCCCTTATGGGACTTTGTAGTGCCGCTCAAATATGCAGCCTCAAGTATATTTGTCTTTCCCTGGGCATTATCGCCGTATATTATGTTAGTTTCACTGTCAAAGCTGATATCCAGTTTTTCGTAATTTCTGAAATTACTCAGTTGGATTGACTTAATAATCATTATTTAACAACCTTAACTGTTTCGCCGTCATATGAGAAAACATCTCCGTCGTGAAGCTTTTTTCCTCTCTGAAGCTCAGTCTCACCGTTTACAGTCACCTGACCGTCCTGAATAACAATTTTTGCCTCAACTCCCGAGCTCACAAGGTCGGCCTTTTTAAGAGCCTGTCCCAGCTTAATGAACTCATCCTGTTCTCTTATAGAAATCTGTTTCATAAAATCTCCTAGTTTGCTGCTGTATTAAAATTTACCGGAAGAATGAGGTAAATAAACTTGCCCTCATCATCCTTAATGAAGCATGGTGCCTTTGGATTGACCATGTATAAATTAACCTCCTCCTCATCGATAACACGAAGTGCATCTATGAAGAACTTAGGATTAAAGCCTATCATAATATCTTTTCCATCTTTGTCGATATCGATGTCCTCATTCATGGAACCGATAAATGAATTGATGCGAAGCTCCATATTGCCATCTGTGATATTCATGATAATAGGCTTCTTATCTCCCTCCTTGACAAGAAGAGTAGCACGGTCGATACAGTCAAGAAGCTCACGCTTATTGATGCGAACCTTAGTGTCGTAGTCAGATGAAAGCATCTGGTCAATCTTGAAATACTCACCCTCGATAAGACGTGAAACAACAGTAGTATTTTCAAATTCAAAAACAATATGATTGTTAGTGATATAGATAACCACATCCTCATCCGCGGATCCCGGAATAATCTTGCTTATTTCCTGCAGAGTCTTGCCGGGAACAACAACCTTCTTGCTGTCATAGTGATTTTTCATCTCGATATATCTGATAGATATTCTGTGTCCGTCAAGAGAAACAACTCGAAGCTTATTCTCCTCAATCTCAAAAAGCTCACCTGTCATCAGTTTATTGTTGTCATTGTCGGCAATTGAAAAAATTGTCTGTCTGATAACCTCTTTAAGGGTAAATTGTGAGAGGACAATAGACTCATTTCTCTCAACATATGGTATGTAAGAAAAATCATCACCTGATTTTCCGATGATATTGAATTTGGACTTTTCACATGATATGACGGTCTTGAAGGAAGCATCTGTCTCAATTGTTACATCATTGTCAGGAAGCTTTCTCACTATTTCTGAAAAAATCTTGGCATCAAGCGCGATAATTCCTCTCTCTTCGATAGTTCCGTCTATTATTGTTTCTATTCCAAGCTCCATATCGTTAGCCATAAGCTTAATCTCGTTTGCAGATGCATCAATCAGTATACACTCGAGAATTGCCATTGTAGTACGTGTAGGTACTGCCTTCGATACGATATTAACACCTTTCAGTAAATTTGCTTTTGAACAAATAAGTTTCATTTAGAAAAACTCCTTCCTGCGCGTATATATAAATATTTAAAAGAGATTAGTAATATTCTTATTAGGGGAAGTTAAAAAGTTCAAAACCCCTTCAAAGCCTTTAAAGACAAGCCTTAAGCGGCTTGATAACTTGATTAAAAGCCTGTTGAAGTAAAAATGATAAAAATTGATAACTTTTTATTCACTTTCCTTCAACCTGTCATTAACATGCTCATGTGGAAATAAAAGCAAGGTTATAACCAAATTATTAACATGCAAATGAGCACATATATAAATAGGTAGAAACTAATTTGGATTAATCTTTTTCTTGATAGTTTCTATGAGAGTACGTGTACTGTCATTCTCCTCGTAATCCTTGGTGACCTTCTTGATGCCGTGGATGATAGTAGAGTGGTCTCTGCCGCCCAAAAGCTGGCCGATTACATCAAGTGAATCAGAGGTCATGGTCTTGCAGAGGTACATGGCAATCTGCCTTGGACGTGCAATCTCGCTGCTTCTGGTCTTTGAAATCATCTGGTCTACAGAGATGTGGAAATGCTCTGAAACGACCTCGATGATGAGCTGTGCAGTGATTTCCCTTGGCTTGTCCGGCGTGATGATATTGGAAAGCTCCCTCTCAGCGATATCCATAGTGATGTGAGTATGCTCGAGATTGTGGAAGGCTAAAAGCTTGTTTAAGGCTCCCTCAAGCTCACGGATGTTGGAGCTGATGTTTGAAGCAATGTAGTTTAAGATATCATCATCTATATCAAAATTGTCAGTTTCAGCTTTCTTACGGAGGATAGCCATCCTCGTCTCATAGTCAGGAGTACCGATATCAGCCATCAGTCCCCACTCGAAACGGGAACGGATGCGCTCCTCGAGAGTCTCCATCTCCTTAGGCGGCTTATCAGAGGTAAGGATAATCTGCTTGCCCTGTGTCTGCAGTGTGTTGAAGGTGTGGAAAAACTCCTCCTGAGTACTTTCCTTTCCTATGATGAACTGGATATCATCAATCATGAGCACATCTACAGTCCTGTATTTGTCACGGAACTTTGTCATGGCAGAAGAATTACCGTTACGGATAGATTCGATAACCTCGTTGGTAAACTCTTCAGAAGTAACATAAAGCACCTTGGTATCAGGATTCTGGTCAATGATGAAATGACCTATTGAATGCATAAGATGAGTCTTGCCAAGTCCCGGACCACCATATATATATAGCGGATTGTATGCTTCACCCGGGCTTTCTGCCACTGCAAGAGAAGCAGAATGGGCAAACCTGTTATTATTACCTACGACAAAGGTGTCAAATGTATAGTTAGGGTTTAAGTTTGAGTGATCCCCCTTTACAGGAGTCTGTGGCTCAAGCTGAGGGGTATCGTTGTTTTTAAACTTAAGGCTCTGAGCCTGATCCGGTAAAATAAACTGGATATCATACTCGATACCTGTCACCTCACCTATAGCTACCTTAAGAGGAAGATAATATTTTTTGTTGATATAGCTGAGCCCCATCTGCTCAGACGGAACGAGAATATACAGTGTATTGCCGTCTATGGCGAACACCTCAAGCGGTTTTATCCACGTATTAAAGGAAACGTCTGTCAGACCATGCTCTTCCTTGACCATCTGTAGTATTTCATTCCACTTTTCCATTACTTTATCCATCAAAGTTCTCCATTATTTAACATATAAAGAGTATATTATGGGAATGTTCTCCACAATCCCATACATACTATATAGTACACTATTTTTGGCATTTAGGCAATGTAAAAAGATTTACAAAAATACTTTATTCACATTTTTTAACCATAATTATACAAAGTTACCAACATGTTATTCACATATTGTGGATAACTTTTTGATATCTTGATAACTTTCCACAATATGTTGGTCACAATAGGTGGTTTATATCAAAATATAGACGGTTATCAAGAATTATTATATATATAGAAGAAACTCGTTTTCCACATTTTTATTGTGGAATGTAAACCGATAAAAAAATATATGTAGAAAATTAAAGAAAATTGAGAAAATCCTTGACACAACAGGAATTTTTGTTATAATTATACCGATGTTTTTTAACGTAAAGGAGGTGGATATATATGAAGATGACATTCCAACCTAAGAAGAGACAGAGAGCAAAAGTTCATGGATTCAGACAGAGAATGAAAACTGCTGGCGGAAGAAAAGTAATCGCAGCCAGAAGATTAAAAGGAAGAAAAAAATTATCAGCATAGGCCACAATTTTTGTGGTCTTTTCTTCATTTTTGATTGTTTTTAGAAGGACAGCGTCAAATGAAATTTTCAGATTCGTTGAAAAAAAACAAGGATTTTCAGAATGTATATAATAACGGTGTATCGTTTGCTAACAGATACCTCGTTATGTATGTTCTGAAAAATAACACAGAAAATAATCGTATAGGTATATCAGTTAGCAAAAAAGTTGGAAATAGTGTTATTAGACATCATATTACTCGTCTCGTGAGAGAGAGCTACAGACTACATGAGGACATGTTCGATAGTGGTTTGGACATCGTAGTCATCGCAAGAGTTGCAGCGCGGCATGTTGGTTATAAGGAAATAGAAAGTGCTGTTTTACATCTTGGAGGTCTTCACAGGATTATTAAGAAACAAAATATTTGAATAATGAAAAAGAAGATGGAATCGTTTTGAAAAGTATCTTAATATTTTTGATTAAATTTTATAGGAAGTATATTTCCCCGATGAAATCAACGAAATGCCCATATTGTCCGACCTGTTCGGAGTATGGTTTGCAGGCTGTGCAAAAGTACGGTGCCATAAAGGGTGGTCTGCTTGCGGCATGGAGGATATTGAGATGTAATCCTTTTTCAAAGGGTGGGTATGATCCGGTTCCATAGCAGCAATGGAGGTTTTTATGTCGGACATTTTATTAACCGCATATCCAGGCTCTATTCTTGGACCAATTGCCAAGCTTCTCGGTATCCTGATGGATTGGATATACAGTGGTATATCTAATATTACAGGTGGAAGAGTTGAGAGCGTTGTACTAAGTATTGTAATTATTACGATTATAATCTACATGTGTCTGTTGCCACTGACTATTAAGCAGCAGAAGTTTTCTAAGCTATCACAGAAAATGCAGCCCGAGATGCAGGCTATACAGGCTAAATATAAAAATAAAAAGGACCAGGCTTCAATGATGGCCATGCAGGAGGAGACACAGCTTTTATACCAGAAGTACGGTATTTCTCCGATGGGAAGCTGTGTGCAGATGCTTATACAGATGCCTATTCTGTTTGCACTGTACCGTGTGTTCTACAATATTCCTGCTTATCTGAGCGGAGTTAAGGGCTCTTTTACAGGGCTTGTTGATTCAATTCAGCAGACAAGCGGATATCAGAATACACTTGTCAGTCTGATGGAAAAGTATAATGTTGTTACATCAAGCGGTCTTAACGCTTCAAATGCGGCTTCAAAGCTTGCCGATGCAAGTGGTGATACTTTAAGCAATTATATCATTGATATCCTTTATAAGCTTCCTTCAAAGGGCTGGGATGCTCTTATGGACGGTAAGTTTTTTGATGGTATCCAGAGCGCAGTTGAGAAGACGCACGATGCGTTACTTCATTTCAACTACTTTTTGGGACTGAATATCTCAGATACACCTTGGTATATCATAAAAAGCAACTTTACGGACAAGCCTGATAAGTGGTTACTTTTTGTAATACTTGCACTGCTTATTCCTGTACTGTCATATCTGACACAGATGATCAATATCAAGCTCATGCCACAGGCTACAAACGGCAATGACCAGATGGCAAGCCAGATGAAGATGATGAATCTCATGATGCCATTTATGTCATTTGTTATCTGCTTTACAGTTCCTGTAGGTCTTGGTATTTACTGGATCTGCTCTGCACTTGTAAGAGGTATCCAGCAGTTCTTCGTCAACAGACATATCGAGAATCTTGATCTTGAGGCTGTTATGGCAAAGAACGAGGAAAAGGCAAAGAAGAAGAGAGAAAAAATGGGACTGTCTGAGGATTATATAAAGAAGGCAGCTCAGATTAAGACAAAGTCAATTGACAATAAGGCAAACGTATCTGTATCAGCAGGCACAGAGGAGAAGCTTGCAAAGGCCGCTGAGTACAAGGCTAATGCAAAGGCAGGCTCACTTGCTTCAAAGGCTAATATGGTTAAAGAGTTTAATGAACGCAATTCACGCAAATAGGGGGAGAAAATAGTGGAATACATTGAAGTATCTGCAAAAACAATTGACGATGCTTTGACAGAGGCATCTATTAAACTTGGAACAACAAGCGATAAGCTAGAGTATGAGGTAATTGATAAGGGAAGCAATGGTTTCCTTGGAATTGGCAGCCGTGATGCTGTCATCAAGGTTAAAAAGGCCGAGGCAAGTGTTGAGGATGAGATTCGCGAATTCCTTGACAGTGTATTTAAAGCAATGAAGCTTGAGGTTACTATTGATATCAAAGTGGATGAGGACAACAGAAATGTTGATGTTGAGCTTAACGGACCTGAGATGGGCGTTTTAATCGGCAAGAGAGGTCAGACTCTCGATTCACTCCAGTATCTTACAAATCTTGCTATCAATAAGCAGTCTGAGAATTACTACAGAGTAAAGATTGATACTGAGGATTACAGAAAGAGAAGAAGAGAGACACTTGAGAATCTTGCCAAGAATATTTCATTCAAGGTTAAGCGTACAAAGAGACCTGTTTCTCTTGAGCCGATGAATCCTTTTGAGAGAAGAGTGATTCATTCTGCACTTCAGAATGATAGATTTGTTGAAACACACAGCGAAGGTGATGAGCCATACAGACATGTTGTTGTGACACTTAAGAAATAATAGATATAAATCATTAAAAGGGTATCTGGTTTCAGGTATCCTTTTTGAATATATATTATCTTAGAATTTTTGAGGAATTTCATATGCAAAATGATAC
>ENA-UOJG01003175-UOJG01003175.1-human-gut-metagenome-genome-assembly--contig:-C47-NODE-3175-length-12154-cov-4.232912_pt1 | contig 12154 bp, 8 predicted proteins | sample MGYA00242340_ERZ723887 | MGnify/ENA metagenome assembly ERZ723887 | reverse complement strand
CCCTTGTAGAAGTGTAAGTTCCATTATCTTCCAGCGTCAGAGAATAGGATAGCACATTAGATGCAAGAATATCTCCGTTTCTGTCCAGAATATTTCCGCGGGTGCTCTTGAGCACACGCTCTTTGGTTGTCCTGGCCTGGAATTTGCTGATGTAATCCTCTCCCTGAATAATCTGCAGATCAAATAATCTACGCACCAGAACAACTGACATTATCACAAATACCAAGATCAGGACTGTTGTTCGTTTTAAACTGATTTTCTTGAAAATTCGTTTTATTTTAGTACCCAAATTGACTCACTTTCTTTCCTGGTTATGTTCATGTAGTGATAGTTTATGTAACGGAAAATCCGGTATACAATCAAGGTAATAAATACCGTGTAAAACATTTCCGGGATAATGATCCTGTACAGATAAGTCCCAAGTCCCAGTCTGCCTCTTAAAAGGAACTGCAGCCCATAAACAGACAGATTATATAAAAGATCTGCAACTGCAGTCAGAAATATAGGAACCTTCACATCATCATCGTAATAAATCCTGTGCGCATATCCACTTAAATAACCAATATACATATAGATCAAAGCATAAAATCCAAATACTGATCCAAAGAACAGATCCACAAAAAGCCCTGAAAAAAATCCTGCCCAAAGGCCGCTTTTGCGCCCGCGCATAAGCCCCATGGATACACAGAAAACCAGCATCAGATTAGGAGTTACAGAGCCAATAGAAATCAGATCCATAACCGTACACTGCAGAAGAAAACATATTACGATCGTAAGAAAATAGACAATCTTACCCTTCATCTGCGCCCTCCTGTCCGTCTGCCGCACTGCTGTCAGTACTGCCGCTACTCTCCTGACTGCTGTCGCCAGAAGTACTGTCAGAACTGCCGCTGTCAGAATTGCCTTCCACCTGCGCAGTTCCGTCTACCAGATCCTGCTTATTCACAGTAATAACAAATACATCTTTCAAATGAAGGAAATCCACAGGTGTTACAATGGTTCCTGTCTTAGTCAGATTATTGCTGTCTACCTGCACTTCGCTTACATATCCGATAAACAATCCTTCTACAAATTTCTCACTGATATTGGAAGTAACAATACGTTCCCCGACAGTCACCTTGTTCTCCTGATCATAAAGCTGCTCAAAGCGAAGCTTTCCTTCATCAATCAGTTCCAGGTCTCCGTTTACAATACAGTTATCAGAAGTGCTTACAGTCATTGCACTTACGCTGCTGCTGTCATCAATAATGGAGCGGACAGTAGCCCAGGAGGAACCAACTTCTGTGACAATTCCAACAAGCCCCTTGCCTGCGATCACATTATTATCGACCCTTATCCCATCATCAGAACCTTTGTTGATCATAAAGGTATCGTACCAGTTTCCAGGATCTTTGGAAATGATAGTCGCAGCCACCTTCGGATAGTCCTCATAGGTCTGATCCAGATTGTAAAGTTCTTTCAGTCTCTGATATTCCCCCTGATCCTGGATCAGTTTGTTATTCTGTGTAGTCAGACTGTCCAGTTCTGCCTTCAGCTCTTCATTTTCAAAAAGCAGATCCTGTTTGTCCTTGAAACTGTCCCTAATAGAACGGACCATACTGCCGATCTTTTCAATGCTTTTTTCAAAAGGGACTATGACAATTCCCGCTGTTTCCTGCAAAGGAGCTGTGGAAATACCTGAAGCAAATGTAGCCACAATACAGCTCAGACAGAAAAGTGTCATAATCGCCAGCAAATGTTTACTTTTCAGATTTATGCGAAATCGAAATTTTTTCTTAAGGTTTTTCATAAAATGGCACCCCTAAAAATTTATGATTTATAACTGTTCAGTACCTTCACAGTTACTATAATTTTCTTTGTGTGATGGGCTGAGCCCATTTACGAAGTTCTCTGTCGTGGATGATCTTCTCCAGACCTTTTACAGCTGAAGTTTCGTAAAGATCTGACAGGTTAAAAGAATAGCCTGTGTAACTTGCCAGATATGTATCTATATGAGGGATTCTGGTGCTCCCTCCGGTAAGGAAAATGCCTTCTTTCGCAATGTGGTAGGATATCTGCGGCGGGATACGTTCCAGAAAAACCTTCATCTGGGCACCGATCTCATTGACACAGTTCATGATTCCCGCATTGACTACATAGGCAGAAATAACCTCTTCCCTTGGAAGACCGGAAACACTGTCAATTCCTACAACCTTACGTGCCTGCTTATGCTGGTCTGCAAGCCGTCCCATTACCAGCTTCAGCCGCTTCCCGGTACGGGTACCGATCTGAAGATTATAACGCTTGCGTACTTCGCTGCACACGGCCTCATTCATCTGACGTCCGCCAATTGGAATCTTCTTGTTTATGATAATACGGCCTCCCGTAATAATGGAAAAATTCGTACTCTGGGCACCAATATTTACGATCATGCTTCCTGCATTGTTCTCCAGATCCACACCCATAGCTATGGCATCTGCAATAGGAGCCTCTACCATGTAAACCCTGTTCTTCCGCAGCCAATGTCCATTCGCCACCTGATAATAAGCTCTTTTTTCAATAGCAGTCATGTCCAAAGGAACTGCAAAGTACATGACAGAGCCTATTCCCAGAATTTTATCAATTTTTTTCATCATACTGTAAAGTACAATTTCCTGCAGTTCCAGATTGGCTATCATACCAAAAGCCATCGGCGAACTTACGGAAATATCAGAGGGTGCTTTCTCAAACATTTCATACGCTTCGTTGCCCACGGCTATGATTTTGCGGCCCTTGGCCGCAATCATGTTCTTCTCAATGTAGCTTTTATTTCGAATCATGGAATAGACCTTGACGGAACTGCTTCCAAGGTCTATTCCATATGTTTTTTCAAACAGCATATATCTGTCCCTTCATCCTTACTATGCCCTGCAAAAACAAATACCCGCCACTGGTTTACAGACGGCGTCAGCACTTCCGGCGGATCATTCCTCCGGCATCATTCCCTGTTCTTTAAAGCTAATGTATCTCTGGTCACCGATCACAACGTGATCCAGAAGCTTCACCCCAAGAATCTCCCCAGACCGGTAAATACGCTCTGTAATTTTCTTATCACATTCACTGGGCGTAGGATCTCCGCTTGGATGGTTATGAACCAGGATCACACTTACAGCGTGAAACTTCAATGCTTCCATAAAAACCTCCCTTGGAGTGATCAGAGTTGAATTCACGGTTCCCCGGGAAAGCATCTGCTCGCCAAGAAAATGGTTTTTTCCATCCAGCAGCATAACGATCAATACTTCCTGCTCTTCGTGCCGGAGACGTTCCATATAGTATTTTGCTATCGTGATGGGTTCGTTAAAAGAAAGTCTTGGTCTGGCAACAGCAGACGCCATCCGCTTGGAAAGCTCCCCGATACATTTCAGCTGGACGGCCTTGACTTTCCCGATTCCGTTCACCTTCATCAGATCCGGAATGGACATATGTAAAAGTCCCAGAAGTCCCGGATAGGAGGTATCTTTCGTAAGACTTAAGATTTGATTGGCGAGTACAAGAGAATTGCAGCCTTGTACACCGCTTCTCAGGATCACTGCCAGAAGCTCGCTGTCGCTGAGCACGGATGGTCCCCACTGCAGACATTTCTCATAAGGACGTGACGACTCCGGCAGTTCTCTGATGGTCTGTTTCATTTCATTCATATCTTTCACCTGCAGTTCTCCAGGACTGACAGGATACTGCTCACACCATACCCAAAGCATACTTCGCGCAGCTTTGCCAATGAACAGTAATGGGACTGTTCTTCATGCCATAATAAGCAGATTCTTCTTATTCCCCGAGACACAAAGACAGTTTTCCCCGCATTGTGTTTCACAATGCAGACTCATTTTAGCATAAAAAAGGAGAGATGTACACTCTCTCCTAAAAATTTCTAAACTTTTTAGAAACAGCTTCCGCTACTTTTATGCCATCCATAGCAGCAGAAGTAATCCCGCCTGCATATCCAGCGCCTTCCCCACATGGGTAAATCCCCTCATAGTTTGCTTCCAGGGAATCCTTATCACGGACAATACGCACCGGAGATGATGTTCTGCTTTCCACGCCGGACAACACTGCATCAGGACGGTCAAAGCCTTTGATTTTTTTTCCAAAGGCAAGAACACCCTCTTCTATGGAATCACCGATCTCTTTTGGAAAAATACTGCGCACATCACCTGGAACACAGTCACCCTTAATACAAGGTTCTACATCTTTAAGTCTTGTACTTGGCTTATGATTCTGATAATCTTCAAACAACTGTACCGGAACCTTACCATTTCCAGCTTTCCACGCTGCGCGTTCCAGACTGCGCTGGAATGCTACACCGCCCAGTGGACCCTCTTCTGGAAAATCAGCCGGAGTCACCGATACGATCAGCGCACTGTTTGCATTGCGGCTGTCCCTGGCCTGATAGCTCATACCATTTACAGCAAGCATCTCCGGTTCCGAAGAAGCGTTCACCACATAACCTCCCGGACACATGCAAAAGGAATAAACACCACGGCCATTTTCACATGTGTGAGTGACTTTATAAGCAGCTGCTCCAAGTTTCTCGTTTTCCTCTTCCCCATAAAGAGCCAGATTGATCATGGACTGTGGATGTTCCATACGTACACCTACTGCAAAAGATTTTGGTTCCATATAGATTCCTTTTTTCTCAAACATGGAAAAAGAATCTCTTGCGCTGTGTCCAACTGCCAGCACACATACCTGGGCAGGAATCCTTTTTTCCCCATTTATCTCAATTTCTTTTAACTGACTGTTTTCAAAAAAAAGATCTGTCACTTTGGAACGGAACTGGAATTCCCCGCCCATTTCCTCAATTTCATGGCGAAGAGTCTCCACCACACCAACCAGCACGTCTGTACCAAGATGTGGTTTCTGCTGATAGATAATTTCTGACGGTGCACCCGCCTGCACGAAACGCTTCAGTACTTCATGATTTCTTCCTGAAGGGTCCTTTACCAGAGTATTTAGTTTTCCGTCGGAAAAAGTACCAGCCCCACCTTCACCAAACTGCACATTGGAATCCGGATCCAGTATGCCATTTTTCCAGAAATTCTCGACAGTCTTCTGACGGATATGCGCTTCCTCTCCCCGTTCCAGAACCAGAGGCCGATAACCTGCCCTTGCCAGATACCAGGCACAAAAAATTCCGGCAGGTCCGCTTCCTACAATGACTGGCGGATATTTCAGTTCCTCTTCACCAGGAGATGGAAATATGTATTCCTTTTTCTTGGTTGACATAATGTTATTATCATGAACCTTTCGTAAGATCTTGTTTTCCTGATTTATATCCTGCAAAGACACGTCTACTGTATAAACAAATTTCTTATCCTCTTTATGCCGGCAATCCAGTGACTGCTTCACTATTTCGTAAGTGAAGCCTTCATTTTTCAGACGAAGCTCCTTACGGATCTTTTGGCTTAACTCTTCCGGGGTATGATTGATTGAAAGTTTCAGCTGGGTAATTCGAATCATGTTATTCTCCTTTTTCAAACACGCTCTGACATTTTGCTGGCATTCACTCCTGCAACATAACCGCTGGACCAGGCCCACTGCAGATTGTAACCGCCACATTTCCCATCAATGTCCAATAGTTCTCCTGCGAAATATAGGCCTGAATTTCGTGTGGATTCCAAGGTCCGGGCGTTAACCTGCGTAGTATCAACGCCGCCTGAGCACACCTGTGCCTGTTCAAAAGACTGATAACCAGTCACTTTAAGCGGATAGCTGCTGATTGCTTCTTCCAGATCATTTGCTGACAAAAGCACTTTTGCAAGCTTATCCGGGAAAAGTCCGGTCAAAAAGTCTTTTTTTCCTTTATAGGGGCAGTTTTCCTTTCGTATTTTCAGAAAAGCTTTTAACTGTTCCCGGGAAAATTCTGGCAGAAAATTTAAAATCAGAGTCACATTTTTTCCCTGTTTCAGTGCACGGATTCCGTATCGGCTGACCTGAAACACCGGAATTCCGGATACGCCATAATCAGTAAGCTGTAGTTCTCCTGTTTCCTCTGTGACTTTTTCCCCATCCACAAGCAGCGTAATTCTGCCTTCTGTTCGAACACCTGCCCAGCCGGAAAAGCCTGTATTCCTGCATTTCAGGGCAGTTAAAGCTGGGAGAGGCTCTATAAGCCTGTGCCCCAGTGCTGCGGCAAGCTCATAACCGCTGCCATCTGAACCGGAAATTGCAGAAGCTTTGGAACCATTGGCAAGAATAACAGCCTCACCCTCGTATATCCAGCCTTCTACCTGAACCTTCCAGATATCCTGTTCCTTAAAAACACGTTGTACTTTTTGGTTGGTCTTGATCTTTACCCCAAGATTCCGTGCTTCCATACACAATACCTCGGCAACGCTTGCTGCCTGTCCGCTGTGAGGATAGAGATAGCCGCCGTTTTTATTTACAGGATAAATTCCAAGCCGGGTAAAAAATTTCACCGTGTCTTCTACCGGAAACTGGTTCAGAACTGCCTGTTCAAAGCCTGGATTTTCGCTTCGATATGCATCAGACGGCACCTGGATATTGGTAAAATTACATTTGCCGTTTCCTGTAGCGCAGATCTTTTTGCCTGGTTTTTCATTTTGTTCCAATATGGTTACAGCGGCCCCGTTTTCTGCAGCTGCAATGGCCGCCATCAGCCCGGACGCCCCGCCGCCTGTAACGATAACACGTTTTTTCTCCATATAAACTCCCGTTTTTTACATCTGTTTTAAAGAACTTATGGTAACGGTTCAGCGCCTCCCTGTTACACGCCTGGCGTTGCACGAAAATTCATGTTTTTCATGATTTCACTGTAATTTTACCAAATCCTGCTCCACAAGTTTCTGCAAGGACATCATAACACCTAGTTTTGCATGCTCCCAGGTAAGTCCTCCCTGGAAATATACGGCATATGGCTCTTTCACAGGTCCATCTGCGGAAAGCTCAATAGAAGAGCCCTGTACAAATGCGCCAGCTGCCATAATGACCTGACTGTCATAACCTGGCATATCCCATGGCTCCGGATCAACATAACTGTCAACCGGGGCAGCAGCCTGAATCCCCTTACAGAATGCGATCAGACGCTCCGGACTTTTTAAAGTCACTGCCTGAATAATATCCTGCCTTGGCTCTGTGGAATTTGGAACCACGTCAAATCCAAGCTTTTCATAAATATTGGCTGCAAAAACAGCGCCCTTTAACGCACCCTTTGTCACCATCGGTGCAAGGAAAAATCCCTGATAGAAGGAACGGTTTACGCCAAGTGAAGCTCCCACCTCAGCACCAAGCCCCGGACAGGTCATACGGTAAGAAGCATTTTCCACGCACTCTTTGGTTCCCGCAATGTAACCGCCAATTGGAGCAAGTCCGCCGCCCGGGTTTTTGATCAAAGAACCAACCACCATATCTGCACCAACATCACTGGGCTCAATAGTGTCAACAAATTCGCCGTAGCAATTGTCTACCATACAGATCACATCAGGCTTAATGCTCTTTACAAATGCAATCAGCTCACCAATCTGCTTTACTGAAAAAGAGGGGCGTGTCATATAGCCTTTGGAGCGCTGAATCTCAACCAGTTTTGTCTTCTCATTGATTGCTTTGCGGATATTTTCATAATCGAAAGTTCCATCCTCAAGAAGATCCACCTGACGATAAGTTACTCCGTATTCTGCCAGGGAGCCCTTGGATGGACGGATACCGATCACCTCTTCAAGAGTATCATATGGCTTTCCGGCTGGTGCCAGCATTTCATCGCCTGGACGCAGGTTTCCAAAAAGAGCAATGGCCAGGGCATGTGTTCCACACGCAATCTGCGGACGCACCAGACATGCTTCTGTGTGGAATGTATCCGCATAAACCTTTTCCAGAGTATCACGACCGTAATCGTTGTAGCCGTAACCGGAAGAAGAGCCGAAGCACTCCTCGCTGACGCGGTTTTTCTGCATAGCCAGAAGAACTTTCATCTGGTTATATTCTGCAGTTTTGTCAAACTGTTCAAAACGCTCCTTTAAGGATTCTTCTATTTCATGGCAAAAATCGTAAACCTGGGAAGAAATTCCCAGCTGCTCGTATAATTCTTTCATAATAAATTTTCCGTCTGTCTGACGGTATTCCTCCATTTTTTTGTTTTCAAAGCGGGCGATTACCCCCTGTGGAAAATCTGATTATCGAAATAACTACTCTCCAGTTATTCCTTTTTCATGGCAAACGCTCAGCATATATTCCAGCATTTTATTCTCGTCATACCCGAACTCATCTTTATTCACCCACACTGTTTCCGGTTCTCTGTGGAACCAGGTGAGCTGGCGTTTGGCAAAGTGCCGGGTGTCGCGCTTCAAGATCCGCACAGCCTCTTCCAGCGGCATAGGCCAGGATTTCTTTATATCCAAGACCCTGCATGGAAACCATACCTCTGTGATAGCCCATGTCCTTCAGCTTCTGGACTTCTGCCACAAGACCGCTGGTCATCATTTCATCCACCCGCTTATCAATGCGTTTATATAAAAGCTCCCGTGGTGCATTCAGCACAAAGTATGCCAGATTATAGGGGCTGGTTCGTTCCTGCTGCTCCTCATTGTGTGCGGAAATAGGGCTATGGTTCTGATGATAAAATTCCAGTGCGCGGATTACACGCTTCGTGTTGTTTTCGTGGATCACTTCGGCGCTTTTGGGATCCACCTCTGCCAGCATCTGATGAAGATATGCAGGACCTTTTTCCTGGACAATCGCCTCCAGATCGGCCCGGTATCCATCGTCCTGCTCAGCCTGGGTAAAATCAATATCTCTGGTCACCGCCTGAATATAAAAGCCGGTTCCCCCCACCAGAATGGGAATATGTCCCCTGGTGTAAATCTTTTCCATGGCATCCTTTGCCATCTGTTGAAAACGCACAATGTGAAATTCATCCTCTGGCGTCAGCTCATCCACCAGGTAATGGGGAACTCCCTGCATTTCTTCTGGCATGATCTTCGCAGAGCCAATATCCATATATTTATAAACCTGCATGGAATCTGCAGATATGATCTCGCCGCCAATGGCTTTTGCCAGAGAAATAGACAGCCTGGTTTTTCCAACTGCAGTAGGACCGGTAAGGACAATAAGAGGTTTTTTCATAATCTCTCCTGTTTATACAATTCGCTTAAATTTCTTTTCAATTTCTGTCTTTGTCATCGCAATGATAGTGGGACGGCCATGAGGACAATTATATGGATTGTCCAGAGTAAGAAGCTCGTCGATCAGCTTATCTGCCTCCAGAGCAGACATCTGATGATTTCCTTTGACAGCAGATTTGCATGCCATTGTGGCAAGTCTTGCTGTGAAAAGGTCAAAAGCATCCTTTGCACCTTCTCCTCCCAGATTGTCAAGCATTTCCAGAAAGAGTTCTTCTTCATGGAATCCGTACAAATTTGTCGGAACTGCACTGATACAGTATTCCCTTCCACCAAAGGGTTCAATCTCAAAACCGTATTTCCTGAAATATTCTTCGTTGGCTTTTAATTTCGCCTGTTCATCCATGTTCAAGGTCACCACAAGCGGAGGATTCAGATATTGCGATTCAATGGACTGTTCTTTAAAACGTTTTACAAAGCGCTCATAATTTACCTTTTCGTGAGCTGCATGCTGGTCGATAATGTAAAACTGGTTTTCAAATTCCACCAGCCAGTAGGTGTCAAACAACTGGCCAATCAGCTTATGGCGGTTTCGGGATTCTGGTGCCAGAAGTTTCTCCTGAAAAAGCTCAAGCTGCTTTCCCCCAACGGATGGATATTCTGTACCTGGATCACTCTGTCCAGGCTCAGATTTATCTGGTATCTCATAGTTTACGGATACAGCAGTCTCTGCCTGATTATCGGCTTCATTCATTCTCTCAACCGATATGTTATCTTCTGCCGCTTTTTCATCTGCACTTTTATCCGCTTTTTCTTCTGCTTTTTCTTCTGCTTTTTCATCCGCTCTTTTATCTGCCTCCGCAGCCTCTTTTAAAGTTCCTGCAAAAAGAGCTTCCTCTTCCTTGCTAAATGGCTTCGCCTGATAAATTGCCTGCTCACGAAGCACACTGCTGGCCTGACAGCCAGAGCTGTTTACAAGGCTTCCAGATGAATTTATTTTTCCAGTTGGAGCTGTTTTTTCAGTTAGAGCTGTTTTTCCAGTTAGAACTGTTTTTTCAGCAGCCTGTAAATAGCAGCTTTCATTATTCCCTGCGCTGCTTCGACCAGCTTTTTCAGCAGCACCTTCACAATGAAGTTCCGTCCTGCGACTTTTCTCAAATGGCTCCGGAACTGCTCCGCGGCTTACTGCTGCCACCTTTGATTCCCGCTCCTCTTTTCCCACTGGAACAACCGGTATCAGTTCTCTGTGAAGAAGCGCATTGTGAACAGCCTCGTAAATGGCATCATACACCTCCGCCCCTCTTGCAAAACGAACCTCCAGTTTCCGGGGATGAACATTTACATCCAGATCATTTCCTGTCATCTGGATCTGCAATGACACAAAAGGAAATTTATGCTGCATGACAAAGCCCTTATATGCATCCTCAATGGCCTTCGTAATAATATTGTTTTTCACAAATCTGCCATTTACATAGTAGTTCTCAAAGCTTCGGTTTCCTCTGGAAACCTCCGGTTTGCCGGCGTATCCCTCAATTTTCATAAAATCATTTTCGTAGGAGACTTCCAGAAGTGCTTTCGCCATATCCCGGCCATATACATTATAAATAACATCCTTCACATTATAATTGCCGGAAGTATGCAGTTTCACCTGTTTGTTCTGAATATATTTAAAAGAAATCTCCGGATGGGAAAGAGCAAGCTGTTCCATCATAGTTCCAATATAATTTGCTTCTGAAGAATCAGATTTCAGGAACTTGCTCCGGGCCGGTGTGTTGTAAAAGAGATTCCGAACCAGGAAAGTAGTTCCATCTGGAGCTCCCATTTCCTCAAGGCTTTGTTCTACGCCGCCTTCGATCACGTAACGCACGCCACTGATAGCAGAAGGAGTTTTTGTGATCAGCTCCACCTGGGAAACTGCGGCAATACTGGATAAAGCCTCACCACGAAATCCCAGTGAGGCTATGTTTTCCAGATCTTCTACTTTTTCAATTTTGCTGGTAGCATGACTTAAGAATGCCGTAGGTACCTGAGCAGCCTCGATTCCCCCTCCGTTGTCTGTAATACGGATCAGCTTCTTTCCTCCATCTGTAATCTCTACTGTTACAGCAGTAGCACCAGCATCAATGGAATTTTCTACAAGCTCCTTTACAACAGAAGAAGGGCGCTCTACCACCTCACCTGCTGCAATTTTATCAATGGTATGTTTATCTAAAACTGCTATTTTTCTCAAGTTTTTCTCTCCATATAAAAGCAGGTTGACCGCTTCGGTTCACAATACGGACATGTCGCCTGCCGGTGACAGCACCATATATGAAAGTCAGCTGTCAGTTACCATCTGTTCTTTATCTTATTCTGAAGATTGTATAACGTATTTAAGGCTTCCATGGGAGTCAGATTTCCAATGTCAATGCCTTTTAATTCTTCAATAATGTCATTGTCTTGTACAGTGTCAAATAATGACATCTGCGCCATATCCATTTCTACCTTCGGCTTCTTCTTCGGTGAAGCCAGATCTTTTACAGCAGCAGTAATGTCTGCATCGCTTAATTCCTCAACCAGCTCTTTTGCACGGTTAATAACAGAATCCGGAACACCTGCCAGCTTGGCGACCTGAATTCCATAACTCTTATCTGCGCCGCCTTTTACAATCTTGCGGAGAAAAACAATATCGTCACCTTTTTCCTTAACTGCAATGCAGTAGTTGGTAACGCCAGATAGTTTTCCTTCCAGTTCAGTCAGTTCATGATAATGTGTGGCAAATAATGTCTTGGCTCCACAAAGCTTTGTATTACTGATATGTTCAATCACTGCCCAGGCAATGGCAAGACCATCAAAGGTACTGGTTCCACGGCCAATCTCATCCAGGATCAGAAGGCTCTTGGCAGTGGCATTTCGAAGGATATTGGCAACCTCAGTCATTTCCACCATGAAAGTACTCTGTCCGCTGGCAAGGTCATCTGATGCACCTACACGAGTAAAGATTCTGTCCACAATTCCAATTACAGCCTTATCTGCCGGAACAAAGCTTCCAATCTGTGCCATAAGTACGATCAACGCAGTCTGGC
>ENA-UOJG01003169-UOJG01003169.1-human-gut-metagenome-genome-assembly--contig:-C47-NODE-3169-length-12171-cov-38.787306_pt1 | contig 12171 bp, 13 predicted proteins | sample MGYA00242340_ERZ723887 | MGnify/ENA metagenome assembly ERZ723887 | reverse complement strand
GTCGTAGTTCCCAATTTTCTCTCGTAGTGGTATAATTGCCGGGCATCGTCACCGCTGTTGTGTGGGAGTCGTAGTTCCCAATTTTCTCTCGTAGTGGTATAATTTCGCCGCCGGTGGCCTCGGTGTCGAAGGGGTCGTAGTTCCCAATTTTCTCTCGTAGTGGTATAATATCGGGGACTTCTACCAGCTGGCGGAGTAAGTCGTAGTTCCCAATTTTCTCTCGTAGTGGTATAATTGCGGTGCAGGAATTCGGGACAGCAAAGGGGTCGTAGTTCCCAATTTTCTCTCGTAGTGGTATAATTGATCTGCTTGAGCACGCTGCGGTCGATGCGTCGTAGTTCCCAATTTTCTCTCGTAGTGGTATAATTGCGCAGCGGCTTGATGGGCGAGACCGAGGGTCGTAGTTCCCAATTTTCTCTCGTAGTGGTATAATCCGCTGCCGCACGCTGCCGCATGATCTCGGGTCGTAGTTCCCAATTTTCTCTCGTAGTGGTATAATGCGCATGGCTCGCAAGCTGCTGGGCATGTGGTCGTAGTTCCCAATTTTCTCTCGTAGTGGTATAATAGGCGAAAATCGGGAACGCAAATCTCGTCGTTTTATTCGTTCATTCCGTGGGAAATCTGAATAAAACGGCAAAAATACGGAACGATTTCACAAAGAAATCGTTCCGTATTTTTCTCAAAAAATCATCAGCTGCTCAAACTGCTGCGGCTTATCGTAAGGCGTCGGCTTTCCCACAAGCAATTCGATCGCGCCGTATTGCTTTTCTGTAATCACCAGCATTCTTACCGATCCTTTCGACGGCAGCGCCGTCAGGATCCTCTTTCTGTGCGTTTCTACGGAATCCCTGCCATTGCAAACGCGCGCATAAACAGAATACTGCACCATGTGATATCCATCGCTTACCAGAAAATTCCGAAATTGCGCTGCGCTGCGCCGTTCCGCCTTGGTCTTGACCGGCAGATCAAACATCACCAATATTCTCATAAGCCTACTCATACCGATGCAGCTCCAGCGGAATCAGCTCCGGCAGTTCTATCATCAGGCACTGCTCTGCGATGCTGTTGACCATTGCCATGCACGTCCGGTCGATCGCCAGCATGACCCGGTATCGCCTGCCGGCCTGCTTTACAAGGCAATTTGTCAAGTTAAACAGGCCGGCCTTCTGCCGCGGCGTCAGCACATCGCTGTCTTCCGTAAAATTCTGCGCCACATAGAGATCGACAATGGGCCGGAACGGCTCGATCAAATCGTCAGCCAAATTGAAATTGTTCAATTCGCTTCGATGGTGAATGCCAATACACGGCTCCAGGCCGTGGACTACAAGATTTCGCGCAATTCCCCCGCGCAGGATCGCATAGCCATAGTTCAGCGCGGCGTTGCGCGGATCATCTGACCCCCGCGAGAACCCCTCGCCGAACAGGTGCGGAAAGTACAGCGCCGCAGCGACTGCCTCCCGGTTGTCGCCGTCATTGGACAGGACCTCTCCCGACATCTGCCGCAGCTCCTCCCACCCCGGTCTGCCGGCCAGCCGCAGGCACTCGGATTGGTTCCATATCTTTTGCACTACGATCCGCTGCCAAAGCTGCTTCTGCAAGGGCTTGCCCATTTCATACTGCGCCATCAGCAGCTTGCGCTGGCGGCAGTATTGGTTTATCGGCAGGATCTGGCTGTTCGGCAAATGCTTTTCATCGCAAAGGAACACCGTAATGCCGTAGGCTGCCATTGCCGCAGCTGCGCAGGCCGTCAGTGTCACCTGCGGTGATTCGATGAGAACAGACGAAATATCCTCCAACGGAACCATGATTTTTTCCGCCTGTTCGATGACCAGCTGTTCTCGCTGCACACTGAGCCGCGCGGGGTTCGCCAAAAAGATATTCCGATATTCCATCTCAGCCCTCCTCGGAAAATTTCATCCGCTTTTCGGGGAGATCAACCTTGTAATAATTGCCCAGCACATCCACCTGATATTTTTCGATGGATTGCAGGGTCTTGAGACCGAGACCAGATTGCAAGTAACGTCGATCGTGGGTTGCCAACGCGATCGCCCCAGTCGCTATATTAGCTCCCTGATAATAATACATCCCATCCTGCCGGACGATCTCTTTTTCCCCCGTGCCGCCCTTGGCGATGTTCAGCTTGATTCCCTTGCGGCTTTGAATGCGCACAAGGTCGCCCGGGTAGAGAGAAAAGAGGAAGTTTTCATCGATCATCTCTTTCCAGTCCGAATAGGCTTTATAGGCGACCACCGCTTTATTGGGCAGCTCCGCCTTCTTTGTGTCCGCCACATAGATGGGAACAAAATAGTAACCGTCGTCCTCTACATAGAACACATCAATGCGGATCATGCTGCCGTTGGCCGCGATGCCGTCTCGAACCGGCAGTCCCACCGTGGCTTTCTCGCAGATCTTCACCTTATCCACCCGCGGCCCCGGCGTGCCGTCCTTCTTGGGCTTATAAAACGGCTGGGCAAAGGCCTTCGCACCATCGCCGCCGAAATCTTTCAGCCGCGCCAGCAGCGCATTGTACAGCAGCGTATCACTTGCCGGATTATAATACCCCTCGATCTCACCGAATTTGTTAAGCTTCAGATTCGCCAGAGGCGTTTTTGTTACGGTATACCCATCGCCCATTTTGCTGCTGCGGATGGTCTCCGCGTGGGCCGCGCCCGTTACCTTGTGGTTCGGCATTCTGGAAACGAAAACGGGCCTGATCTCCTCGTCGCTCTCATAGGTGGCCAGCTTGAGCAGGTCGATCTGATGCTGAGGGTCGATGGGGTCGAGCCGCGCCTCCAATTCCTGTCGGAACCGCTCCCACGGCTTTGGGAACGGGTCGCGGCGCAGCTGCTTGGGCAGCTCTACCAGCTCTCCCGTGGCTGGGTCAACATATCCCCTCGATGCTTCTTCAAACGCTTCCCGCCGCTTGCTGTATTCTGTCAGGCGCTGCACCAGTCCGGGCGAGGCCGCAGCGATCACCGCAGCATCCATGCAGTGGTGCAGGTCGCCGTCCTCACGGATCTTCTGCACGCCCCAGCGGCCGCGGAGCATCGATGTGACCGCGCCGTTGACCGTCTGCACCGGCTTTTTGCGATAGTCCGACTCTGCAAAGGCAAGGTTATCACGAAGCAGATTGTAAATGCTTCTGGTGATGTACTGGGTGTCCTTAAGGTTGCGGTCAATAAATCCGGCGCTTTCCTCCTCGGTCAGCCGCTTCTTCAGCAGCTTCTGCCGCTTGCGGTAATTGCGGATCAGATTCTCGACCCGCACCTCATATTCGTGCCAGCGCGTTTCGTCCTGCCCGAAATACTCATAGGGCAAGCGGTTTCCCTTCTGGCGGTTCTCGCTTGCCAGCACCAGAACCTTATTTTGATAGCTGTCGTCAAAGCAGCGGCTATAGGGGATGATGTGGTCCACGTCCACATAGCCCGGTTCAAACAGGCGGGAAAGGTCAAGGTTTCGTCCGGAATACAGGCACACGCCGTCCTGCTCGCGGTATAGCTTGAATTTCACAATGTCCAGCCCGGTCGCGCGGTCTCCCTTATATTCCGCAATCTGCTCCTTTGCCTTCTCGTTTGCCGTGCGGTTTTCATCCTGCCGTTTCTCAGTTTTTCGCCGCTCCTCAAAGTTCTGGCTCATCTCCCGCGCCAGTTCGATACGCACCACATCCGGCGGGCCGTAGGTCCGCACTACTGCGTTGACGACCTTAATGGTCTGCGACACTGCACGGCGAACCACCGGATTTGTGATCTCCCGCATATCCCGCAGAGAAAGCCTGTTCTTCCGCTGCTCCGGATGCAGCCCGCGATGATCGCCGTAAATTTGAGTACACGCCTCGTCATAGCGCATTCCCTGCTCCAGCAAAGGAATGAGCTTTTGCATCGCCGTGACCGACAAATTCCCATATTTGCTAAAGGACAGCGGCAGCAGCGCATCGTCAAACTGCGCCGGAATGCCCGCTTCCCGCAGCGCCTCTATGCGCCGCGCGTCGCTCTTATACTGCGTGAGAATGGTGGCTATCGCGTTGAGCTGGGTTTCCGTTAACGTGTTGATCGTCCCTTTTCCCACTTTGTCCAGCGCCGTTCGCATTTTATGATAGGACTGCATCTGCGGCCACTTGCGTTTTTCCGCCTCCTCCTTCGGCTTGTCTCCGTAATAGAGATGATGGAAAAACACATCTTCGTCAAGCGCCAGCTTTTTCCGGATCTGCCCATAGCTCAAGGACGCTGATTGCAGCGCCGCAGCCTTCAGTATTTCGCGCTGCTGGGCATTTAACGGCTGCGGCGCCGTTCCGTTCCCCGCCAGGCGCATATGATTCAAATCCTGTAAAAGCTTAAAATACTCGAAGGTATAAGTCGCCTTCGCCGCCCTCTGTTCATCCGGCTCGAAGGTGCAGAAGCCGACCCTTTCCCCAATCCCGCCATGGAACGGACTGTCTCCGCCCGGTCCTTCGTCAAAGCTGCGCTGGCTTTCTAAAACAGCAAGGTAGGCCGCCTCAAGGCCATCGTCCATCCAGTCCGCTCCAAATCGTCTCTGGGCGGTGAATATCTGCTTCGCTTCGTCCACAATGGCAGTGCGCTCCACGGTAAAGCGGTAGTCCTCCGCCTTGTTGCGCGTCTGGTGGCAGCGCGTGCCGTCCGGATGTTTCTGCCAGAATCGTTCATCCCGGAACATCATCTCTCCCACAGTACGGTATCCGTGCTGCTCCATGCAGGCCCGGTTTTCCTCTATGGCGGACTTCACCTTTCCCGTTTCTTTTTCGTTCTTCGCCGCTTCCGCCGTGCTGTTGGATCTGTATCCCCGCCTCTGGGCAAGGTGGATCAGCACGCGGACCAGCTCTTCTCTGGAAAGCGGACGGTCAAGCGCCTCGGCCCGGAGTTGGTAAGGAGATTTTTCAAATCCACCGGCCGCATACATCGCCTGTATGTCCGAAACCGGCATGATGCCGTGCTGCTCCATCAGGTAGCGGATGCGTTCCAGGCGGTGGCGATGCCGGCGCAGACGACGGCGGGCGCTTCTTGCGTCCCGCCGGGGGGCCGCAAGGCTGGCGCCGGTTTTGGGCTGCTCCGCCTTGTCAAAAATGCGTACGCCCAAATCCTGAATGCGGTCAGGCTCCCCATCCGGCCGGTTTCGGAGGACTGCCCAGCCGACAGAACCAATGCCAATATCTAATCCAAGCGCATAATGAAAGTCTGACATCTGAGAGGACTCCTTTCTTAAAATACGAAGATACCCCGGCCGATAAGGCCGGGGTAGGGCTTCGAGGTGTTCTACCTTATCGTAGTAACACGATTTTCCCTCGTAGTGGTACAAGGTAGGCTTATTATACATTCTCTTTTCTTCATTGTCAACTATTTTTGTGCATTTCGTCTCATTATTTCCGTGTGCTTTGTGGATTCATTGTGCAAAGCTTCTCATTTCGTCCTAACTTTTGCCATCGCCGCAGCCGCAATTCTCCAAGCAGTTCATCGCAGCGATACGGAATTGAATTTTCAATTTTACAAAGCATCTCTCGGGAATAAATGGTATAATTCAGGTAACAACAGGGGTCTGGAGGCGCTTATCATGTATTTTGCATACGGAGAAACCGAGCTTTCTTATCTGCGGCAGAAGGACAAGCGGCTTTGCGAGGTCATCGACCGCATCGGGCATATCGACCGTGCGGTGGATATGGACTTGTTCTCATCCGTCGTTCACCACATCATCGGGCAGCAGGTCTCGACCAGGGCGCAGGCGACCATCTGGTGTCGGTGTCAGGATGCGCTGGGAGCAGTCAACGCCGAAACTGTCCTGGCGGCAGGTGTTCCCAAGCTGCAATCGCTGGGTATGACCTTTCGCAAGGCGGAGTATATTACCGATTTTTCCGAAAAAGTGTGTGCCGGCGCGTTTGATTTGGACGCGGTGGCGCGCATGAGCGACAAAGATGCGATTCGGGAATTGAGTGCATTAAAAGGCATCGGCGTCTGGACGGCAGAGATGATCCTGCTGTTCTGTCTGCAGCGTCCGGACATTTTCAGCTACGACGACCTTGCCATCCGGCGCGGCCTGCGCATGGTCTATCATCACCGGGAAATAGACCGCGAGCGATTCGAGAAATATCGCAGGCGCTTCCATCCCTACGGGAGCGTGGCAAGCCTGTATCTCTGGGCCGTGGCAGGCGGGGCAATTCCGGAAATGAAAGACTTTGCGCCAAAACAGATCCGCAAGGAGCGCAAATGAACGATAGAATGCGCTCTGTGCAGCACAGCGCATCGCTGCCGGCACAATACTGCCGGAATAAGAAAGCAGCAAGGAAAGTCGAGAGATAATTCTCCCAACACAGTATAATGCCTCCGGTAAGGAGTTGAGAAGAATGACGGAACAGGTATTGGCCGTCCAGCGAATGCAGGATTACATTGAAAAGCACAAAACAGAGGAGATCAGCCTGTCCGATCTTGCGTGCGCATCGCTGTTTTCGCCTTGGTATGCCTTCCGATCGTTCCGTAACGTGCTTGGCCTGACGCCGGCCGAGTATATCCGCAAATACCGGCTCACACAGGCGGCAAAGCAGCTTCGTGGCGTTGAGGTCACCATGTATATCGTCTACTGTGCTGTGTCCCTTGCGACGCTGTCTGTTGCGGCGCTTTTGTAGGGCGTGCGGCTCCATGGTTCACTTCTCGGTTTCCTCGGAAACTGGGTGCTTACTATGCTCTCGACCCTGTCCATCGGTATGCTGGTGGGCGGCGTGGCAAAGGACGCCAAGCAGGCCAGCGTCATTGCTTCGATTCTCTATTTCCCCATGCTGGTCTTTTCCGGCACAACGCTGCCGATCGAGGTCATGCCAAAGGCGATGCAGAAGATCGTCAGCATTTTCCCGCTGACACAGGGACTTACAATGATGAAGAATACATTCTTGGGCATCAGCGCAGGGAGCGTCCTGCTGCCGATTGGAGCCATGCTTGGAGTTGCCGCACTCTGCACGATCCTTGCCGTTCACTTCTTCCGTTGGGAATGGAGTCCTTTGCGATGGATCAAAAACGGCAGAAGCCGGTACGATCTTGATTTGCGCGGACCGCAACGGCCGCAATAGCCAGTTTCGCACCCCATCGTCTATGAGAGCTCCGTCACCCGGCCCGGCAGAAATTGGAGCAGCCGTCCTTTCCTTTTGGAAGAGCGCTGCAATTCCCGAACAGCAGGAATTCTTTGGCTGAGTTCTCTTTTGAGCGAAAAGGAAAGCGCCGCCCACGGCGGCGCTTTCCTTTGTCTGCGCTTACTTTTCCTTGTAATAAAGGCGGCAGTGGCAGTAGCCCTCGAATTCCGGGTCGGCGATCTGTTCACGGAATTCCCTGCACATACAGATGTTGTCCTCCGTCTTTTGCAGCCGGCAGGGACACTGCAATTCGCGCTTGAGCAGCGCGGCGCGCAGGCGCGCTACGACCTCCGCATCTTCATTGTACCGTATCTTCATTCCTTGCACTTCTCCAGCATTTCTTTGATATCCGGCTTGTCGTGTACGCCGACCATGCCGGTGAGCGTGTGGCGATCCTGCACAACGGCAAGCGTTGGGATGGAATCGATGCCGAACATCGACGCAAGGTTCGGCTGCTCGTCAACATTGACCTTGCAGAACTTCACCTTGTCCTCCTCGGCGTTCAGCTCGGCAAACACCGGCGCCATCATTTTGCAGGGCTGGCACCATTCCGCCCAGAAGTCGATGAGGATCAGGCCCGGATCGTCCAGCACCTCAAGCTGGAAATTTTCCTCCGTCAGCGTGACGATATCGGTAAACGTGCGCGTCTCGGTATACGGTGCATGAGAGCTGCCGCAGCCGCCGCAGCCCGCGCCGCAAGCGCTGCATCCGCCCCCGCAGCCCGCGCCGCAGCCGTCGGCGATCGAACCGCTGCCGCCGGTCATCAGCTCAAGATTGCCCTGGAGGAAACTGTCAACCGCCTCGTCCGCGTTTCCGGATGCGCCGGAGACGAGCAGCATGTGTGCGTTGTCGATGGCGGCGTGCGCGCCCGCGCCGATATTGCCGCAGATAACAAGATCCACGCCGCAGGACTTGAGGCCGTTTGCAACCTTTTCATGGTCGGTATCGTCAAACGTGACAGTCTCTTTTTCGATGGGCCTGATATCTTCAATGGTATAAATCGTGAAGGTCTTTGCATGGCCGAAATGCTGCATGATCTGACCATCTTCACAGGGAATCGCAATTTTCATGATCGTTTCCTTTCCGCGTCTGCATTTAACGGCGGAGTACTCCGCCGCAAGGCACGTCCTGCTTGCCGTGTCCTTTCTGTAGTGTACCACGCTTTCATGCGCCGTACAACCGAAAAATTTGTAAACAAAAAAGCAGCCGCCCGGTATTTTCCGGGCGGCTGCACAGAGGTACGTTCAAGAGAGGGAGGCGGACTTAGTCGTCCTTCTCTTCCTCGTCTTCCGCAAGATCGGCAGGATCGAATTCGAGCGTTGCGCCGCAGTTGGGGCAAACAACCTTGCCGTCCTCCAGAACGGAATCATCGAAAAAGATCTCTTCCTCGCACTCGGGGCAGGTCGTGGCGTAGCACTCCTCCTCGTCGTCCTCGTCCTCGTCCTCATCTTCGTCCTCGTCGCAGTCGTCATCGTCATCATAAACGATGTCTTCCACGTCGCCAAGGTCATCGCTCACAACGTCCAGCCCGTCGCCCAGCTCCATCACTTCGTCCGTCAGATCCTCGACCTCGAGAGCGACCTCGTCGAGAACGTCTGCGATCGCGCGGAAGAGCTTGCCCTCGTTGGATTCCGCATCGAGGTTCATGCCTTCCATCAGGCCCTTGAGATATGCAACCTTTTCAGAAATGCCCATTGTAATACTCCTTTCCGCATCCAGAACTGCGATCTCCTGTGATTACTATTGTATGCTTGCCGTATGCTTTTACTTGGCGCGGCTGAGATACTCGCCCGTGCGGGTATCGATCGTGATCTTGTCGCCGATGTTGACAAAGAGGGGGACCTTGATCTCCGCGCCGGTCTCGAGCGTTGCGGGCTTGAGGGTGTTGGTCGCGGTGTTGCCGGCAAGGCCCGGCTCGGTATCGATGACTTCAAGATCGACAAAGTTCGGCGCTTCCACGCCAAAGACGTTGCCCTTGAGGGACAGGACCGTACACATGGTATTCTCCTTGACGAAGCGGAACGCATCGCCGAGCATGTCGCGGTTCAGCGGGACCATGTCGTAGGTCTCCTGATCCATGAAATAATACAGGTCGCCGTCGCTGTAGCTGTATTCCATGTTCTTGCGTTCAATGGAGGCTTCCTCAAACTTCGCGGTGGGGTTGAAAGAGGTCTCGGTCACGCCGCCGGTGACGACGTTCTTCATCTTGGTACGCACAAACGCCGCACCCTTGCCGGGCTTGACGTGCTGGAACTCGACGACCTGATAAAACTTGCCGTCCATCTCGAATACTTTACCGTTTCTGAAATCACCAGCGGTAATCGTTGCCATAACTGTTTCCTCCTGTATTCCCGAGAGCGGAAGCGTTCCGCCCTCAAAATCAAAATTATAACGCGGCACATAACCTTGAGTATTCTACAGCATATTGCGCCGCAATGCAAGCATTTTTCCGCAGATCGCGCTTATTTTTGCAAATTTTCCCGTGCCGTCCGCACATCGTGCGCGCTCGCCCGCTTGAATGGCTGCTGGAGTGCGTGCAGCACATGGTTCCATGCGCCGCGCGGCCCACCCTTCGGCTCGACCATCAGCATCAGCAGGCCGCTGCGCCGCGCGCCAAGCGTATCGGTAAGCAGCTTATCGCCGAGCATTGCCGTTTCCTCCGCGCGCGCTCCATAGCGAGCCATCGCCTCATCAAAGCCGCGTGCCGACGGTTTGCCCGCATGACCGACGTATCCGATCCCGAGCGGCGCGCAAAATCGCTTCACGCGCGCACTGCTGCGATTATTGGAGAGGATGACAACGGTGACGCCGGACGCGCGCAGCGCGCCGATCCACGCCTTCAGCGGCTCATCCGGTTCCTTCTGGCGCTTGGGCGCAAGGGTATAGTCAAGGTCGCAGAGCAGCAGGCGAACGCCCCTTTCCCGCAGGAATTCCGGCGTAACGGCGGTATAATCATCAAACACCCAATGCGGGCAAAGCAGGCTGAGCATAACGGTCTCCCATCGCGCATAAAATTAGCACAAACGGCGGCAATGCGCCGTACCCTTATTATACGCACTCCGTCCGTTTTGTACAAGGGGGGATTTTTTCTGACTGCATACCTCGCCATTACGCCCGCAGCGCTTGCGCGGCGCACTCCGGCTCCCCGGCTGCCGCTCGTTCACATCGCCTATACCATCGACGAAAACGGATGTCTTGCCCGCTGCCGCGCCCCGGAACCGCCGCGCGGCGGAATGATGGGACTGTGCGACCGCTGCCCGGCGCACATCCGGCATCCGGACGCGCTCTGCCGCGCCGTGGCCGGCGAGTGCCGGTCGCGCGGCTACAGCGGCGTTCTGGCGGACTTTGACACGCCGTGTCCCGACGACCGTCCGGCCTTTCTGGAAGCGCTTGCCCGTTCGCTTGGCGCGCAGGGGCTGCCGCTTTACTGCCCGCTCGCGCTGAACGCCGCCGGCGCACGGCTGATTATCGGCACGGCGCTCTCCGGCGGGTCGCTGCGCGCAATGCTGGAGGAGGCGGCCGCTCGGTGCGGCGCACAGCGGCTGGCTCTGGACCTGGAGCGTGTGCGGATGGACTTTCCGCTCCCCTGCCCGACCGGCTGCGGCACGCCGCTCACGCGCAGCGAGCTGGCGGCGCTGCGGGAACGCCATCCCATCTCCACCTATTATTCCCGCGAGCTGATGGCCAACTACTTCACTTACACGGAAAACGGCAGCACGCACTTCGTGCTTTTTGACGATGCCGGAACGCTTCGCAAAAAGGCGGCGCTTGCGCAAAGCCTCGGTATTCAGGAAGCTTTTCTGATGTACCCGGAAGTACCGGATATCATCGCCGAGCTGGAGGAAACGCTGTAGTGCCGCGCCCGGCACGATGCGGTGCAAAAAAGAGACACATCGCAAACGCGGTGTGTCTCTTTTTATCGGATCTTAGTAGTAGCGCTTGTTGCGGTTCTTGCGGGCAGCTTCGCTCTTCTTGCGGCGCTTGACACTGGGGCTTTCATAGCACTCTCTCTTGCGAACCTCCGCCACGATACCAGCCTTAGCGCAGCTTCTCTTGAAGCGCTTGAGCGCGCTGTCGAGAGACTCGCCTTCCTTGACATGGATCTCGGACATCTATATTTTCCCTCCCTCCGATGCACCCGGCTTGATCCTGAGTGCTCTTTAAGAGTCATTCACATGACTAACGGTGGTATTATATGAGAAAAAGCACGACTTGTCAATAACATTTTTCTCATTTGTCCAAAAAATCGGCATTTTCGCTCAGCAGGGCTTCACGATCAGATTCACAAGCTTGTTTTTCACATAGATGACCTTAACGATCTGCATCCCGGCGATCGCTTTTGCGACTTTTTCGTTTGCCTTTGCCGCTTCAACAACGGCATCCTGATCGCTGTCTACCGGAACGGTGACGGTCCCCTTGAGCTTTCCGCTCACCTGCACCGCCATCTCTACGGAGGACGCGACCGTCTTGCTCTCGTCATACTCCGGCCACGCGCACTGCATCGCCATCTTGCCACCGTGTTCGGCGGCAAAGCCCTTCTGCTCCCAAAGCTCCTCTACCATATGGGGCGCGAACGGCGAGAGCATCAGCAGCAGCGCCTCAAGATCTCCGCGGCTCAGTCCGTTTGCGTAGCACTCGTTGACCATTGCCATGAGCGCAGCGATGGCCGTGTTCATCTTCAGCGTGTCGATATCGTCCGTGACCTTTTTGATGGTTTTATGGACGATGGGCGCGTTCTTCTCGGAAACGCTCTTCTCCTCCGTCGCCTGATCGGCAAGGTTCCACACGCGGTCGAGGAAGCGCTTGCAGCCCTTGACGGCGTCATCCGACCAGGTGGCGACCTTTTCAAAGTCGCCGATGAACATGATATAAAGGCGCATCGTGTCCGCGCCGTAGGCCTTGACCACATCGTCAGGGTTGACGACGTTGCCGAGGGACTTGCTCATCTTGACCGCCGGGCGCAGCGCCTGGTTGCCGTACTTGGCGATGAGCGCGTCCTTCTCCTCCTGCGTGGAGACGTTGCCGACGTAGTGCGGGTTCTGGCC
>ENA-UOJG01003160-UOJG01003160.1-human-gut-metagenome-genome-assembly--contig:-C47-NODE-3160-length-12200-cov-4.631289_pt1 | contig 12200 bp, 12 predicted proteins | sample MGYA00242340_ERZ723887 | MGnify/ENA metagenome assembly ERZ723887 | reverse complement strand
GGATGCTTCCGGGATAGGCAAATCCCTGCCGTTCGCCCAAAAAGTGAACGCTGCCGGGAAAGTATTGAATCTTCATCAGCCAAAGACAAAACAACAATGAAACGGTTCGCTCTCATAATAATGACAATAGCCACGATTTTCGTCCAACAGGCCCACGCCCAGTATTACAGCGTGAACTTCGATGCGAAAACCGTGGCCGCAATGGTTGCAGCCTACGGTACAGGAACTGTTGCCGAGGCATATTATGACGAGCAGGTACAAGCCATCCTGAAACACTATAAGGCTTCGGAAGTGGCAACAGCCGGTATATTCGCAAGCAAATTCCTGGAGCGCAGAGCACTCACAGATTTGGGCATCTGGAGCAGCACCACGGAAAATTATTACTATCGGAGAATCTATCATTTAGTGGCACACAAGATTATCCCCAAGACATGGATTGTCGCCAAGCTGATGCTCCGTTCCCCTCAGACAGCCCTTCATTGGGGCAGCTATCTGATGAAGGTGTGTGATGATACCAAAGCCCTCTGTATGCAGTTCGAGAGCATTGTCACCAACAGCACCTTGTCATTTTCTGACATCGCCTTTTTGGAGTTCAACGAAGAGATAGCCGCTATTTTGAAACTCTCGAAAATCGGCAATGTGGATTGGAAACGCCTCTTTGACGACCTATCCAAAGTTCCGGGCAATTTCACGAAAGAGAACCTAAAAGCCGATTTGGACAAACTCTACCAAATAGGAGCCGGTCTTGCCACTTCGGGTATCACCAACATCGGTAACGCCCTTTTGCAGCAAAACTCTTTCCATGAGCTGATGAACGGCAAGGTCAGCAAGGCCATTGACATCTACGAGCATTACAGCGGTCTCTTCGAGCAGTTGGAAAACAATGCAGGACAGACCATACTTGGTATCGTGGGCGGTCCGGACAATGTGGCAGGATTGTTCAAGTTCAGTGATTACAACCTCACTTCGTGGATTACCGATTATTTAGATGAGACTTCGGGCAGCTATTATACCCAGCGGTGGTATATCGCCAGACGTGACCGTGGCAGCGTGCCGCTTTGTGACTATGTGCCTCCGACCGATGACAAGAGCATTCTTGAAGGTGGCGAATGGACCCGCTTCAAGACAAGCGATCCGAATTTCTATCCCAATGCCTCGCAACGGGAACAGGCCCTTTCCAATTCGGAGCGTTATGCAGGATGGTCAAGAAACAGGGTGCAACAGCTCAACAATGCCAATGACGGATTCAATTACGCCATCAATTATTATCAGCACAGTTACGTCATCAAAAAAGGAAAGAAGCAGACCAAGAAAGCATACGCCTACGAAATCCACGTCACGAAAAGTTGGGACAACGAGGAAGTCGTTTACGAGGATCTGTTTGACTCCTACTCCATGGACTTGAACACTTTCAAGGCACAACTAAATGCACTTTTGTCAGAGTTCAACGAGAACGAAGACGGGTATGTCTATTATATCGCGTCCGACAGCCGGAACTATTATCAGGCAACCAACGAAGAGAAGCTGAAAGGCTGTGAGACGGTAACAATCAGTGTGACCTGTTCGGATGGAGCGACACTTGGGCAGGGAACGACCCAGTACAAGTGCCGTAAATGCGGAAAGTCGCTTAACGCCCATTCTAAAGAGTGTGCGATGAAGACCACAGCCGAGAGCGAAGAACTTGACTTGTCGGAACTGGACGCTCTACAACGAGAAGCGGACAACAAAGTCTATTCGCTCCAATCTCAAATATCGGCATTGGAGAAAGAAAATGAATCCCTTATCAAACAGATAGCAAATGCCAGTGTGGAGGATGCTGTCTCACTCCGTCAGAAATACAATGAGAACAAGGCGGAAATAGAGAGGCTGAAGCCGGAGCTTGCCACCTGGCAGCAAAAACAGGCTGAAATCGCACAGGCGAAAGAAGAATCAAAAAACGACAATGATGTGGCGACCGATGACTACTACCGCATCCCGGCAATCATGCAGGACTGCAAGACGGCTTACAACATCACTTGGCAGGATAACGGCTCTTGGAACGGCTACACTTTTATCAGAAAAGGGACGATATCCAATATCAACGGTATCATCACGTTAAGGGCAACACTGAAAATCGCACGCAAACCGAAATATTTTCTAGGTATCAAGATACACAGAGCCATCCTGCAAATCTCGTGGGACTTGACCACGGAATATTCCGATACCCACGTGGTGGAAATAATGACACTCGATCCCGGCATGAACGAAAAGGAGAAGGCGAAGTTAGTCAACGACCGTATAGCCGAGATTGCGAAAGAATATCCGAAATGCAAGATAACTACGGAATATGCACGGACAGCCCCACAGGATGACACGAAAACCAACGACATGTACCATCTACTTTGGTCGAGCGACCGTCTTGAGATTGCCCGTGAAGTGGATTCCCGGCTTACGAAGATTTATGCGGACTTGGTATCGTTGGAAAAGATGATGCACTACAAGCGCAGTATCATCGACGTGCTGAAGGATGTGCTGCCACCAATCAATGACGAACAGGGGCGCAGGCTGTCTCTTGTGGAAGAATGCCACGACCGGTGGATGGAGATCGTAAGAAACAAAAAGATCAAGGAGGGCAAGCGATGAACACAGGCAAGACATACATATTAGGATTGATACTCATGCTGCTTGTCCCTTTGTCCGCAAAGGCTCAGTGGAGTTTTGATGTAGGAACGGTAGAAGCCTACATCAACGACCATAAGCAACAGCGCAGCCTGTTGCTGGCCCGCTCCACATTGGAACACAGCAACAAACTCCTGCACGAATACAGCTGTAAGGAGACTGTCGGTTACAAGGAGTTGAACGTGGATTTGGATAAATACACCAGAGCCTTCGATGTGATTGACGTGATGTACCAGTCGCTACGCACGGCGTTGAATGTCCATTCCACCTATCAGGGAGTCAGTGACAGAATCTCTGACTACAAGGCGATGCTTGAAGATTTCAACGAAAAAGTCATCAAACGGAAGCACATTGAGTTGGCAGATACGCTGATACTCTCCATCAATGCCAGAGCCATACGGATGATAGCCCAGGAAGGCGAATACCTCTACAAGTCCGTGAGCGATTTGGTATTGTACGCCACAGGAGCGGCAGTCTGTTCCACTTCGGACTTGCTGATGGTGCTGAACAGCATCAACCATTCTTTAGACACTATCGAAAGACATCTGAACAGGGCCTACTTCGAGACGTGGCGGTACATACAAGTCCGTATCGGCTATTGGAAAGAGAAAGTCTATCGCACCAAAAGCAAACGGGAACTTATAGACGATGCTTTCGGCAGGTGGAGGCAATCAGGAAAACTGGATTATTGACAACGAAAAAACAGAGAAATATATGAAATGGATATTGACAACAGTAATGATGATGGCTGTGACAATCGGAGCGAAAGCCCAATATGTCACTTACAACCACGATTCTCCCAAGATGAATCAGATTACAGTGGGAGAAACCGGAGTCGGTGCTCTCAAACCTGAACTTTATTACACGTTGCTGCACAACAAATACAAGAAAACGGCAGCAGTAAAGAACAAGCTCGCATTCCGCACGACGGCAGGTGTGGCGTCCTATCAACAGGTGGACGAGGCAGAAGCCATTGACTCCGCACTGACCAGCCGGGCCAAGATTGAAGCCTTGAATGTGGCAGACCGACAGGTGGATCTTGCCTGGCTTGCGGAAAAGGACAAGGTAGAATCCCAGATGCGGCAGTTTCAGAAGAACATAGACCGCATATTGCTGACAGGCGGCTTACCAAAAGAGAAAGAACGTTGGAGCGACTACTACCAGGTATATCAATGCGCCATCAAAGCGACAAAGGATGCCTATATGCCCAATGCAGAGCGAAAGCGACAATATCTGCAAATCTATGCCGATGTCTCCAAGCAGAATGATGTGCTGGTCAAATACCTCGTCCAGTTGAGCAACCGCAATGCCACGAAAAATCTCCTTTCGGCAAGCAACAACCGCTCGATAGACAAGAGAAGCATCATCAGCAATGCCATGAGCCGCTGGAATGAATCCCGGTCGGCAGTACGAGGGTCGCAAGGCGATGGCGGAAGCGATGACGGAAACGGTAATGAGAGTGTAAACAGATAATAATAGTATGATAAACAAACAGACAAATGGCAAGCGGAGATATACTTTCAGACTTCGGCATCAATCTGCTTGAAGAAGAGATAGATGACGTGATTTTTCAGACCAACGAGTTCCTGACGGATGCCATGTTTACAGGTTCACAGGGGCCGTTTTGGTGGATATTGCAGATGTGTATGGCACTCGCAGCCCTGTTCGCCATTATTATGGCGGCAGGCATGGCGTATAAGATGATGGTCAAGAACGAGCCGCTGGATATTATGAAGCTGTTCAAGCCGTTGGCGATTTCCATCATTCTCTGTTGGTGGTACCCACCGGCAGACACAGGCATGGTAAACAGCGGCAGCAACTGGTGTGTGTTGGACTTTCTGTCCTATATCCCGAACTGCATCGGTTCTTATACGCACGACCTGTATCAGGCAGAAGCCACACATATTGAGGATAAATTCCAGGAGGTGCAACAACTCATTTTTGCGAGAGACACGATGTACACCAGTCTGCAAGCACAGGCAGATGTGGCGCACAGTGGCACTTCCGACCCCAACCTGATAGAAGCCACCATGGAACAGACAGGTGTGGACGAAGTGACCAATATGGAGAAAGATGCAGCCAAACTATGGTTCACCTCTCTCACATCGGGAATCATGGTAGGAATAGATAAAATCGTGATGCTCATAGCCTTAATTGTTTTTAGAATCGGTTGGTGGGCAACAATTTACTGCCAGCAAATCCTGCTCGGAATGCTGACGATATTCGGTCCGATACAGTGGGCGTTCTCGCTATTGCCCAAGTGGGAAGGAGCCTGGGCAAAGTGGCTGACAAGGTATCTGACAGTACATTTTTATGGTGCGATGCTCTACTTCGTCGGGTTTTATGTGCTGTTGCTTTTCGACATCGTGCTTTGCATACAGGTAGAGAACCTGACGGCAATCACGGTAAGTGAGCAGACAATGGCAGCTTACCTGCAAAACTCCTTTTTCTCGGCAGGCTACCTTATGGCAGCAAGTATCGTGGCATTGAAATGCCTGAACCTTGTTCCGGACTTGGCCGCCTGGATGATACCGGAGGGCGATACCGCATTCTCAACCCGAAACTTCGGTGAGGGTGTGGCGCAGCAGGCAAAGATGACAGCGACAGGTGCAATCGGCACATTGACAAGATAAGATTAACAAACAATTAAACAGAATAAAGAAATGGAATTACAAAAGAAATTTGACAAATGGCTGGAGGACGAAAAGTTTGTGACCTTTGCCAACAAGCGTTTGAAAGACGAGATTTTACACGTACCAGAAAACCATCTTCTTGACCCTAAACATGAAGAGTTGGAAGAGGGCTTTGAGAATTACGACTGTTATGCAGCTCCTTTGGCGACATACCTGACCTACTGTTTGCAACTGGCCAAATGCAGCAGGAATGCCAAGAAACGCAAACGAGGCATTTGGTGGGTGTATGTACAAGTCCATATACTGGGATTCTACACCAAAGTATTCGCTTGTGAGTTTGAAAATCTGGTCAGGATGGTTAATGAAGAGATTATGCTCATACTCCACAGTGAATATACCCAAAGTTTAAGAATACAAAGACAGTAAGGTATGGTTATCAAGAATCTGGAAAATAAAATCAAACTGGTCGGCATCATCTGTTCGCTCTTCCTTGCCGGCTGCATCATCATCAGCATGGGCAGTATCTGGACGGCAAGGACGATGGTTGCAGATGCACAACAGAAAGTATATGTATTGGACGGCAACGTGCCTATACTGGTCAACCGCACCACCATGGAAGAAACCCTCGATGTGGAAGCCAAGAGTCATGTAGAGATGTTCCACCACTTCTTCTTTACGCTTCCACCCGATGACAAATATATCCATTACACAATGAACAAGGCGATGTATTTAGTGGATGAGACCGGATTGGCACAGTACAATACGCTCAAAGAGAAAGGCTTTTACTCCAACATCTTAGGAACGAGTGCCGTCTTTTCAATCTATTGCGACAGCATTGCCTTTGACAAGGGGAAAATGGAGTTCACCTACTATGGCCGTCAGCGTATCGAGCGCAGGAGCAATATCCTGATGCGTGAATTAGTGACGGCAGGACAGCTCAAACGAGTGCCCCGAACAGAGAACAATCCGCATGGGTTGTTGATCGTGAACTGGCGCACCCTTCTCAATAAAGACATCGAACAGAAAACGAAAACAACTTATTAAAACGTACAGTTATGAACATCAAAGGATTCCGCAGGATGCTGGTCGGCGAGAAAATACCAGACAAGAACGATCCTCAATATAAAGAGCGGTATGAACGCGATGTGAATGCAGGGCGCAAGTTCGCCAAGGCGACACGCATAGACAAAATGGCGGCAAAGATACAGGAGTTTGCCAACAGGAACAAGATCCTGTTCTTGGTCATGGTATTCGGCTTTGTCATCGGCACATTCACATTCAACATCTACCGTTTGGCAAAAGCCTACCACCACGGACAGGAAACGAGAAGTGCCACGGAAGTACAGGACAGCCTGCTCAGGAAACGGCACAAGGATTTGGTAACACCCATAGTAGAACCCCGACAATCAGAACAGCGATGAAGAATATATTTGAGAAAATCAATTTCAAGCAGCCGAAGTATATGCTTCCTGCCATTCTGTACATACCGTTGCTGGCCGCCTCGTATTTCATTTTCGACCTGTTCAATACGGGGAAAGCGGAGATACCCGACAAAAGCCTCCAGACAACGGAGTTCCTGAACCCCGACCTGCCCGATGCCACGATTAAGGGCGGAGACGGAATCGGAAGCAAATATGAGAACATGGCAAAATCGTGGGGAAAGATAGCCGATTACACGGCGGTTGACAATATAGAACGAGAAGAACCCGATGATGACAAAGAAAAATACGAGTCACAGTACAGCCAGGACGAAGTCGCCCTCTTGGGCGAACTGGAACAGCAGAAAGCGTTGGCCGCAGAAGCAGCCGAAGCCGGAACGAGAGAACAGGAAGCCCTCAAGGAGTTGGAACGTGCCCTTGCTGAAGCAAGGCTGAAAGCGCAGGAGCAGGTTGCCCCGATTATGGAAGACAGCCTTGAAGAGCAAGCCGACACCCCTGTTGCCGTCAGCGGAACCATCGAGGAAGACAGTCGTGCCGTAAGTGCACCATCCGATACCGAGAAGCCGGGTGAAATGGTCAAGAAGGTCAAAGTACCTTCCGATTATTTCAACACCATTGCCCACAACGAACACGAACCGAACCTTATCAAGGCAATCATTGACGAAAATGTCAAAGCCGTGGAAGGCAGCCGTGTAAGGCTTCGTCTGTTGGATGATGTGGAGATAAACGAGACGGTCGTCAAGAACGGGTCCTACCTCTATGCCATTATGAGCGGTTTTTCCTCGCAAAGGGTAAAAGGGACTATCAGCAGTGTGCTTGTGAACGATGAAATCATCAAGGTCAGCCTTTCCCTTTACGACACCGACGGACTGGAGGGATTGTATGTGCCGTCCAGTTCCTTCCGGGAAACCGCAAAGGATGTGGCCAGCGGAGCGTTCAACAGCAATATGAGCATGAACACCGGTGGTAACGGGAACAGTCTGACACAATGGGGTATGCAGGCTATTCAGGATGCCTACCAGAAGACCAGCAACGCCATCAGCAAGAACATCAAGAAGAACAAGGTCAATCTGAAATACGGCACGTTTGTCTATATCATCAACAGCCAGGAGAAAAAATAATACAGAGTAAATAATCCATTCAAAGATTCAGAAATATGAAAATCATCAAAAATATCTGTACCGGAATTGCGGCAGTGTTCTCGATTCTGCCGACTTTCGCCCAGCAGACCTACGAGGAATTGGAGCAGCTGACCGTCAACGAGCAGGTGACGACCGTCATCACCGCTTCCGAACCCATACGTTTCGTGGATATTTCCACGGACAAGGTGATTGGAGACCAGCCTATAAACAACACCATTCGTCTGAAGCCCAAAGAGACCGGGCATGAAGACGGAGAAGTGCTTGCCATCGTCACCATTGTCACGGAACGTTACCGTACCCAATACGCGCTGCTCTATACCACAAGAATGCAGGAAGCCGTAACGGACAAGGAGATAGAGTTCCAGGAACGGAATGCCTACAACAATCCGACAGTCAGCATGTCTGTGTCGGACATGAGCCGATACGCCAGACGAATATGGAACTCTCCTGCAAAGTACCGGAATGTGAGCAACAGGAAACACCGCATGAATATGAGACTGAACAACATCTATGCGGTCGGAGATTACTTTTTTATTGACTTCTCCATTGAGAACAAGACAAACATCCGTTTTGACATTGACGAGATCCGGGTAAAACTCGCTGACAAGAAAGTTTCCAAAGCGACAAATGCCCAAATCATAGAATTGACTCCGGCATTGGTTCTTGAGCAGGCGAAATCATTCCGTCACGGCTATCGCAATGTGATTGTGGTCAAGAAGATGACCTTCCCAAACGACAAGGTGCTTACCATTGAGATGACAGAGAAACAGATAAGCGGCAGGAACATACGTCTGAATATCGACTATGAGGATGTGCTTTCAGCCGATTCGTTTAATGCCGTATTGTTAGAGGAGGAATGAGCATGAGAAGAATTGTATCGGTATCGGTGGCAATCGTTGTATTTGCCATCACCGTCAAGGCACAAAATAACAGCGACCGGCTTTCTTTAGGTGTAGGTTGCCTATACCAAAATGGTCTGGATCTTACCCTCTCCTACGAGCACGAGGGCAAATACCACCATGCTTGGGAGTTTTTCGCCAACGCTTACATCAAGTGGGCCGAATGCGCCTCCTGCAAGCATATCTGTCCCGAATCATTCTGGAAGAATTACCACAGCTATGGGTTCGGTGTCGCCTACAAGCCTTGTGTGGTACGTGGGCGCAATCATTACGGCAATGTCCGTATCGGTGCGTCGGCAGGAAGTGATACCCATCGTTTCTTGGGAGGTATCCACCTCGGATATGAGCACAATTATGTATTGCGTGGTGGCTGGCAGTTGTTCTGCCAGGTCAAGACCGATTTGATGATAAAAGGCGAAGACCTGTTCCGCACAGGCATTGTCTTAGGTGTAAAATTACCATTAAACTAAAGGAAAGATGAAAAAGAAGATATACAACAAAATAAGCAGACTGGTCGGGATGTTGGCCATCACCGCTTTATTCATGGCTTGTGACGAACATCGGGATTTTCCGGACACGGCAATGAAGCCCTGTCATATCCTATGCACGGACGGAAAAGTATTGTCGGTATCGGACTTCAGGAAATCCGAAAAAAAGCCCATTGCCGTGGTGTTCCATATCAATCACGATGAGAACACCGAGGGTAACGGCTATGCCGTCTATCTGTGGGATTTGGAGCCATTGGCTTTTGCCGACAGCATTGGCGTAAAGCAAAACACCTCCGCCGACATCACCGCACTGGACGGATTTGAAAACACTTTCGCCCTATTGGACGCGAGAGAAACATCCTCGCCACTGGCAGAGAAAGTTTTTGATATGTGGAGATACGGCCAATCCGCCTATGTCCCATCGGTGGCACAGATGCGCTTGCTTTATCATGCCAAGGAGCAAATCAATCCTATTATCAAGATGTGCGGTGGAGACACCATTTCCGTTGAAGCCGATGATTGCTGGTACTGGACAAGTACGGAGGTCAATGAACAACAGACCGCCAAAGCATGGCTCTATTCTATGGGAAGCGGAACGATTCACGATACGCCCAAAATACAGGCTCATAAATCAAGGGCAATCATCACATTGAGAGATTGAAAACCAGATTATTAAAGGAATTAGCGAATAACAGCTATGGAAGAAAGTAAAGAATTACAAGGCTTTTACAAGATATTCCGCTCGGTCATCTATATCTCCATCCTAATGGAGTTCTTCGAGTATGCCATCGACCCTGCCATGCTTGACCATTGGGGAGGCATCCTCTGCGACATACACGGACGCATCAAACGGTGGGTGATATACAATGACGGAAATCTTGCGTACAGCAAACTTGCCACGTTCCTGCTTATCTGCATCACCTGTATAGGCACGAGGAACAAGAAGAAACTGGAATTCAATGGCCGCAAGCAAGTCCTCTATCCTATCATAGCAGGTATAGGGCTGATTGTGCTTTCCGTATGGCTGTACGGTTATCCGATGGAAACAAGGCTTTATTCCTTGCGCCTGAACATCTGGCTCTATATGATTGCCTCCGTGGTCGGCGTGATACTGGTTCACATCGCCCTTGACAATATCTCCAAATTCCTCAAAGAGGGTTTGCTCAAAGACCGCTTCAACTTTGAGAATGAAAGTTTCGAGCAATGCCGGGAGTTACAGGAAAACAAATACTCGGTCAATATCCCCATGCGCTATTATTACAAGGGCAAGTTCCGTAAAGGCTGGGTGAACATCAACAACCCTTTCCGAGGCACTTGGGTGGTCGGTACACCGGGCAGTGGTAAGACTTTTTCCATCATAGAACCGTTTATCCGGCAGCACTCTGCAAAGGGCTTTGCCTTAGTAGTTTACGACTACAAATTTCCGACATTGGCTACCAAATTGTACTATCATTACAAGAAGAACCAGAAGCTCGGAAAACTGCCCAAGGGGTGCAAATTCAACATCATCAACTTCGTGGATGTGGAATACAGCCGCAGGGTAAATCCTATCCAGCTGAAATACATCAACAACCTAGCTGCCGCATCCGAAACCGCAGAAACCCTGCTTGAGTCCTTGCAGAAAGGCAAGAAAGAAGGAGGCGGTGGCAGCGACCAGTTCTTCCAGACCTCCGCTGTCAACTTCCTGGCAGCCTGTATCTATTTCTTCTGCAATTGGGGCAAAGAGCCCTTCGACAAGGACGGTAATATGCTCACGGCTGAAAAAGTACAGGACAAACAGACCAAGAGGATGATACCCACCGGGCGAGTATTCAATTCCGCAAGCGAGGAAGTAGAGCCGGCCTACTGGCTCGGAAAGTATTCCGATATGCCTCATATCCTTTCGTTCCTTAACGAGAGCTGTCAGACCATCTTTGAGGTGTTGGAGACCGACAACGAGGTGACGCCGTTGCTCGGTCCGTTCCAGACCGCCTTGAAGAACAAGGCAATGGAACAGTTGGAAGGTATGATCGGTACGTTGCGTGTCTATACCTCGCGTTTGGCGACCAAAGAGAGTTATTGGATATTCCACAAGGACGGTGATGACTTCGACTTGAAAGTTTCTGACCCCAAGAATCCCTCATACCTGCTTATTGCCAATGACCCGGAAATGGAGAGCATCATCGGTGCGCTGAACGCCCTTATCCTCAATCGTCTTGTTACAAGAGTAAACACCGGACAGGGCAAGAATATCCCGGTAAGCATCATCGTGGATGAGTTGCCTACTCTGTATTTCCACAAGATTGACCGCCTTATCGGTACGGCACGAAGCAACAAGGTGTCGGTAGCGTTGGGATTTCAGGAGTTGCCGCAGCTCGAAGCGGACTATGGAAAGGTAGGTATGCAGAAGATTATCACCACTGTCGGCAATGTGGTCAGCGGTTCTGCCCGTTCCAAAGAGACCTTGGAATGGTTATCATCCGACATCTTCGGTAAGGTAGTACAACTCAAAAAGGGTGTAACTATCGACCGGGACAAAACCTCCATCAACCTCAATGAGAATATGGATAGCCTTGTTCCGGCATCCAAAATCTCCGATATGCCTACCGGCTGGATATGCGGTCAGACTGCACGTGACTTTGTGCAGACAAAAACAGGAAGCGGTGGAAGCATGAACATTCAGGAAAGCGAGGAGTTCAAGACCTCCAAGTTCTACTGCAAGACGGATTTCGACATGAAGGAGATAAAAAAGGAAGAAGCCGGCTATGTACCGCTTCCTAAGTTCTATACCTTCAAATCAAGGGATGAACGGGAACGAATCCTTTACAAGAACTTCGTACAGGTTGGAGAGGATGTAAAAGAAATGATACAAGAGATTCAGAAATATAAAGTCAAACCTGTTGGTTGGAGCGGAACGTGGCCAGCGTGTCGATGCCGCCGGCGCAGCCGATGAACAGCTCGC
>ENA-UOJG01003159-UOJG01003159.1-human-gut-metagenome-genome-assembly--contig:-C47-NODE-3159-length-12202-cov-14.299662_pt1 | contig 12202 bp, 7 predicted proteins | sample MGYA00242340_ERZ723887 | MGnify/ENA metagenome assembly ERZ723887 | reverse complement strand
TGGTAGTGTTTCCACCTTTCTTGAAATACGCCCGCAGCCTGAGCAGAGGGAGAGATGGAACGCTCCGCACGCTAAGGCAGGGGTCATGCACGCATAGCGCGTACTTTGTGATGATACCACACTATTCGCGGGTTGTAAAGTGGTATTTTGCCCGGAACGGCGAGAATTTCACGCTTTTACCTCGATGGCGGCCACGGGGCAGCTGTCCGCCGCCTCCTGAACACCGATCTTGTGTTCATCGGGGATGGGATCGACCAGCACACGGGCCGGTTCACCGGCATCCAGGGCGAACACCTCCGGGCAGAGTCCGGCGCACAGGCCGCACTGGATACACGCTTTTTGCAGAACAATGGCTTGCATGGTGAATACCTCCAAAAATCAGGATGGAGATATTTTCCCCGGCAGGGCGCGGGGTTATACGCAGGGGATGTCAATCCTGGGCCAGCTGGCGGGCGAAGGACAGGGCCTGATCCTCGATGCCGGGGAGCTTGATGAGACTGCCCCGCTCGTTGGCCGTCTCCAGCAGGCAGAAGTGGGGCGGCAGGAAGAAGGATTTGTTCATGTTCAGGGCGGAGATGAGCTGGCGGGCCAGCAGGTCGCCGCCGGAGTAGCCGGACACCACCAGGCCGAACAGCCGCTTGTCGTACATCCGGGTCTGACGGAACAGGGCCGTCAGGCGGTTGATGCAGGCCGTCAGGTTGGCGGCCAGCGCGTCGTTGTAGTTGGCGCACAGCATGACCAGTGCGTCGCACCGGCGGATGGCGGGGTAGACCTCGTCCACCATCGGACCGCCGTAGAAGCAGCCGCCCTGCTCGCCGAAGTGGAGACAGGCGGTGTAGCTGCACCCGTTGCAGTCGGCCATCGTGCCGTTTCGCAGGCAGATCTCCTGCACCTCCATGTCCGCCGGCAGGCCGGCCTTGACCAGCTCCCACAGGGCCAGGGTGTTGGACGTGGCCCGCTGGGAGGCGTGGAGGGCCAGCACCCGGCGGATGGGCGCGGGCTTGTGCCAGTCCGTCAGGCGGCCCAGCAGCTCCGAGATGGCGGCGCGGAAGGCGGTCTCCTCGTCCACGCCGCCCACCAGCGCCTGGGTGCGGAAGTTACGCAGAGAGCCGGTGGCCTCCACCAGCGGGCGGCCCAGGAAGGCGCAGCCCGCCTGGTTGGCGGCGAACACCATGTCGCGGGCCACGTCCTTGGTGTAGAACTCGCCCACGCCGGTGACGACACAGCCCGCCACACAGCCGCGAAGCAGCGTTTCACTGCGGCGCAGGCGGGAGAGCATACGGTAATACGACTGGTTGCAGCCGCCCTCGTCCAGCGCCACGGCAAAGAGCAAGCGGCGGTTTTGCAGGCCGTCCAGGCTTTCGTCCGGGTCGAGGATGATGCTGCCGGGAGGCAGCAGGGGCGACAGCAGGGCGCGGAGGGCGGGGCTGTATTCATTTTCAGGGAGCAGTACGGTGAGCATAATGGGCCTCCTTGTTGGTTCACTCGATGGCGTCCAGCTTGGCGCGGGTCTCCGCCAGGCGCTTCTCCAGCGCCTCCGGCAGGGGGACGTTCTCCGTTTCCGCGCCGGTGTCGGTCAGGCGGCTGCGGCGGCCCATGAACACCCGGCCATCGTACAGCGAGGCGTAGTGCCACCGGCGGCGCAGCAGGGCCAGCAGCGTCAGCGCGCCGGAGCTGAGGGCCGGGGCGACGTAGGGCTTGAAGCCCAGCTTACGCATCTCCAGGTTGGCGTGGGCCACCTTCTCCGTCAGCTCGCGGGACAGAGCATCGTCGTAATGGGTCAGGGAGTTGGCCAGCACCAGATCCTCGCCGTGCGGGCCGAAGGCGCGGCCCTCCGTGAGATACGAGGCGAAGCGGGGGTCGCGGCGGGCGAAGTACAGGGCGCGGGCGTGCATGACGCCCAGGCCGAAGCCCCGTATCTGTTCCGGGGACAGGCCCTGTCCGTCATAATCGCCGCGCTGGTTTTTGTTGCTCTCCCGCAGCGCCCAGCGGCACAGGGGGTCTACCGGGTCGCTGACCACCACGAACAGACCGCGGTACTGCTTCTCCCGGGCCATGCGGGCGTAATGCCCCACCAGCTCCCGGTTCAGGCCGTACTGGGCCATGCGTACATCCCCCTGCACCACGGAGGTGTCGGGGATCATGCGGGAGGCGCAGAACAGGAACACGTCGCCGTCAAAGAGCTGCTCCGGGGCGATGATGTCTACCTCCGGCAGCGGCTCGGTCTCCGGCGGGGCGATCTGATCCAGCTCAAACTCCCAGCGTGCGGCCACGTTGTCCCGCACGTCGCAGATGCCGATGGACGAGATCACATCGCCGCCCAGCAGGCGCAATCCCATAAGCAGGGTGCTGCCCACGTCGCCCAGGGCCAGCAGCGTGACGCGGGCCTTGTCCGGCAGACGGGGCAGGGACAGGGGCGCGGTATTGAAAATTTCCATGGTATGTCTCCTTTTCAGTCGGCGGGGCGCATCCGCTTGAGGATCTCAATGTCGCCCTCCAAACAGGCGCTGGCGGCGCGGCTGATGTCGTAGGTGCAGCCGCCCTTGTCGGGGCACAGGGGCAGGATCACCGCCTCGCCCAGCCGGTTCAGCGTCAGGTTGCGGGCGTAGAGAGCGCGGAACTCCGTCTCCAGCGCCAGCAGGATGTCCCGTGCGTTTTCCAGGCAGCACAGACTCAGCTCCCACGCCGTTTTCTGATCCATGCCGGTGAACTCCGGCGCGGCGTAGGGCAGTATGCGGTTCACCGCCGGCTGCAAGCCGCCGGGCAGGCCCTCGCTGCGGCGGACGGTGTCGCCGCCGATGAAGGGATACAGCGTGGACTCCACGAACCTGAGACGCAGGTTGGGCAGGTAGTAGATGGCGTCCGCCTCGTAGCCCAGCTGCTCCATCAAATCGCGGCCCATGCCGGTGAGGTAGCCCACCAGCACCATGTCCACGGGGGTGTTGGTCTCCGCCAGCAGGGGAGCGATGCGCCGGATGCGCTTGCCGTCGTGGAGCATATCGTCCACCAGGATCACGGGTCGGTCGAAAGCGTGGATGGTGCGTACCTGGTCGGACAGCGGGGAGTAGTCCGGGTACGCCTCGATGGAGCAGCGGCTCAGGTCCGGCTCGTAGACCTTGTCGGTACGCAGCGTCTTGGTGACGGTGTTGGGCACGACTACGCCCCGGAGGATCTTGCCGTAGGGCACGCAGATGTCCGGGCCGAGGACGCGGGGCGTTACCGGTTCGGCGGGCACGCCGTTGCGGGCGGTGATGTGCTGGAGCAGCCGGTGGTAGATGACCCCTGCCGACAGACTCAGCACCAGCGAACCGGGCTGAAGCCGGGTCAGGGCCGCCTGTAAGCGCCGGTGGGCGCTGCCGATGGCGGCCAGCACACGGGGTGAGGTGCTGAAGGGCGCTTTGATGGCGGTGTCCACGTTGCGGCTGAGGACGATGGGGCAGCGCATATCCACCGCCATCGTGTCGCTGCCCTCGGAAATGGGCAGGAAGCCCTGCAAGAGCAGGATCTGGCGGCCATAGCCGGAGGCCGCGCCCTCCAGGGGGCAGTACAGGCCGTAGGTGTACTCACGGCTCAGGGCCAGGGTCAGCACCTCCGTCACCAGCAGCTGGCACAGGTCGCTCTGCCGTTCGCCGCGAGGGACGAACAGTCCGCTGATGAGCAGCGCCCGGCCACCGGCGCTCTGCCGCACCAGCGCCGACAGGGCTGGATCGCCCAGCCGGGCGAACAGGTGCTGGCTGTCCAGACAGCGGTAGGACGCAGCGCCCAGCACCGCGCCGTCCGCGTCCGTGTAGACCATCACATCGTCGCCGCAGCGCTGCAAAAGCTCCGTCAGGCTCTCCGCCGTGGCGCGGGGCAGCATGGTACGCAGGAAGGCGGCGGTTTCCCGGATGTCAGTGGGGACGAAGGACAGGTCCTCCGTCCGCAGCACGGGCTTGTCCTGGGGCTCGCGGAGGTACAGGCCCTGACGGTAGATGAACTCCTGCACCGTGGGGTCGATGAGGTTGGACACGTCGCGGTTGGCATCCACCGCCTCGCGAATGCGGGTGGAGCTGATCTCCTCCAGCTGGGGCGGCAGCGTCAGCTCCACCACGTGCCCGGTGATGCAGGAATAGTCGGCCTGCACCGCGTCCGGCTCGGGGCGGCGGAAGATGACGTGGTCGAAGGTGTGGATGGAATCCGCCTGGGGCGGCTTTTGGTAGGACGAGGCGTGGGCCACCACGTCGCTGCCCACCACGATGGACACGCTGCGCCCCGGGAACGCCTGGCGCAGCTGGCGCAGGTTCTCCGGGTTGGCGATGTTCACCGGGAAGTCCTCCGGGAAGATGTGGACGTGGAACTCGTCCGCCACGGACATGGATACGATGCGGCGGCGGACGCGGTAGGGCTGGGTGCGCTTGGACCAGGAAAATTCGTCGATGGCCAGCAGCACCTCGAAGCCCAGGTCGCGGATGGCCCGGACGATGCCCTTGTGGGACAGGGTGAAGGGGTCGAAGGTGCCGGGGAAGAAGGCCACGGGGCGGGGCGCACCGAAGTCAAAGCCCTTGTGGAACAGGCGCTCCTCGGTGATGAAGCGGTAGAGCTTGCCCAGCATGGCGGCCCGGTAGTAGAACGTCAGGCCCTCGCCGGGGAATTCGTCCTGGGCCGAGAGCAGCTTGCGCTGGGTGAGCATAAAGGCGCGGCGCTTTTCGTGGCGGCCCAGCTCTCCGGAGCCGAAGACCCGGCGGCCCAGCACGAACAGGGCCTCCTGCCGGGTGGCGCCGTCAATGCCGCTGAGGCCCCGCATCAGCAGGCCCAGCAGCCGTTCACGGCGGCGGCGGTAGGCGTCGTCCGTCTCCGGGAAGCGGGAGCGATAGGCATCGTACGCCTCATAGATGACGCCCACGGTATCCAGCACGGAGGCGGTAACGCGGCTGTCTGAGGAGCTGAGGTTCACGCGGAGGTCGTCCAGCACCTCATCCAGCTCCGCCGGGGGCAGCCACAGGGCAAAACGGCCCAGGTAGTCGGGGATATACTTGGTGAACTCCTGCTGGCCCAGCTCCAGGCCGCGGCACAGCTCCACCGCCACCTCGTTGCGCTGGTCGGCCGTCAGGCGGGGCGCCAGGGCCAGCAGGGCGTTGCCGGCGCTGTGGCGGACGGTGACGCGGTCGCTGACCTTGATGAGATTGGACAGGTGTGTGGCGATATGGAGGGCGGGGCTTTTGCCGCTGCGGGCAAAGTCCGTCAGCAGGCGCAGGTTGCCCTGCTTGGTGATCCACGGCGTGGCGGTCTTCAGGTTGTCCAGGAATATCTCGGAGACCACGTCCTCCGGCAGAAGAAGGGGCGCGCCCTGAGAGAGCACATCCTGCTTGAGATAGCGCAGGGTGCCGCTGTCGCCGTCGGGGACGGCGGTCACGGCCTCCAGCGCGCGGCCGTCCTCCGGGTACAGGCGGGCGAGACGGTCCAGCAGCAGCACGGCGGCCATGCGGATGGTCAGGTCCTTACGCAGGGACAGGGCGGCGGCAAAGGCCGTCATCTGCCGGGCGCGGCTGGCCGTATAGGCCGTATCCGGCAGAGCGGCGGCGGTATCCAGCAGCTGGAAGGCGGTGTAGTCGTCCAGATCCTCCGGCCTGCGGTAGTAGGCGAACACCGGGGCCAGGAAGCGCTCCTCCCGGCCGGGGCAGTGGCTCAGCAGGGAGCCGACGGCGAATTTCAGGGTATAGCCGATCCAGCGGCGGTGCTGGGGCATGAGCTTATGGTCGGGATACAGTATCTTGTCCAGATAGAGCCTCCACTGGTCCACGTCGGTGATGGCCTTGGGGTCCGGGCGGATGTCGGCGGGGCGCTCCTTGGCGTAGCCGGCGTGGAAGCCGGCGATGATCTCGCCCAGCAGCGCCGCCGCCTGACGGCGGATATCGCCCTCGCGGTGCATCAGCAGCTCGTAGAGGAACGTCAGGGTCTGGACCTTCTGTGGGATATGCAGATAGAGGGAGTAGGACTCCATCACCGCCAGATAAGCGCGGAGACGGCGCCAATCCGTCTCGCCGCGGGCCTCCTCCAGCAGACGGGCGAAGCTGCGCTGATCGGTGAGGCGGTGCATCAGCTCCATATTGTGGCCCACGCAGCGGAGCGTCAGGGCGCGGAGGGCCTCGTCGTCGGTCATAAGGGCGGTGTGCTTCTCCGGCAGCGGGGGCGTATCGCCGCCGGACATGGTGACATCCACGCCGCAGCTGACCATGAACTGCTCAAAGTCCTCCAGCCGGGCGTAGACCCGGGTATAGCGCTTCTGCTTCTCGCCGTCCACGTCATCCAGCTTATCCAGGATCACCTGAAAGGCCTGAGCCAAGGTGGAGATACGTGTGATCTCCCGGCCCTGCGCATCGTGGAGCTGCTTGACGCGGAAGTCGGCGTAGATCAGCAGCAGCGCCTCCACGGAGAGGTAGTCGGGCTCCAGGTCCCAGACGGAGTGGTTGGCGGCCACGTGGCCGATATCGGTCATCCGGCGGCGGCGGAACCACTGGTCGGTGTAGAAATAGTGCAGGTAGGGCACGCGCTCGCCGGGGCGGCAGCCGAACTTGCCCAGATCGTGGCCGGCGGCGGCGCCGGAGACCAGGGCCACGTCCACGGCCACGCCGCTTTTCCGCAGGGCGCGGGCGGCGGTGACGGCGAGGTGGTGGACACCGGCGATATGCTCAAGGGTGCGGTAGGGCGTGACCTCCAGGCCCAGACGCATCAGCTCATAGACGAACTCCCGCCTCCACAGGCGCAGGAAGCGCTGATAGGACGGGGCACAGGGACTGCCGGCCAGCTCATCATCGGTCAGGAAATCGAAGGTCCAGGCCGGGTCGTGGGGCAGCAGCTCCGCCTCGGCGGCAAACAGCACCTGCAGCACCGACAGCAGGAACACCGCACCGGGGGCGAAGGGCTCCGCATCGGTCTTTTCCGGGTAGAGCAGGCGGCGGGCATAGTCGTAGGCATAGGCCAGCCAGCCCTCGGACGGTTCGCCGGGGCACAGCGTCTCCAGCTCCGGGCGGCAGAGGGCCAGCACGTCGGCGCAGCGGAGGCGCGCGCCGCTGAACAGCCCGGTGAAGCGCTGCATATAGCCCTCGCTCTCGATGGTGCGGAGCAGGGCGTCCCCGGGAGCAAAATAGTCCGCGGCGGGACGGTCGGAAAGGCGGCGGCGCAGGGCCAGATCCATCTGGCGGATACGTTTTTTGTTCATGGCAAAACCTCCTGCCGGTGGTATCGTACGCGGGCCGTGTCCGCCGAAAGGCGCCCGTACACCGGTAAGATGTCCGGGATGGACACGGCACACCATAATAATAGGACACTCCCCCGCACGCTGTCAATATTCCGCGGGGCGTTTTGCCACCGTTTTGATACGGAACCTTAGTAAGGTCTTAAGCGTGTGTTCACGATTTATTCACATTTTGAGGGCCAGGCGCATGATATGATATTGTCGGGGGCAGCGGCGGAACGGAATGACAATTTCTGCCGTCTAAGTAAATAGGCAAATCATCCCGCGGGCGCGCGGGAAGGAAAAAGGAGAACACGACATGAAAAAAGCGGCTTTTGTACTGGCGCTGGTGATGCTGCTGGGCTGTGTGTCCGGCTGCGGCGCAGCGGAGGGCGAGGCCTCCGTGCAGTCGGTGTCTATGATCTGCGGGCTGGGGTCCGTAGGTCTGGCGGACCGGTTCGCAGGCATCGTCAGCCCGCTGGGCGAGACGACCATCAAGAAAAACGACGCCATGACCATCGACACCATCAAGGTGAAGGTGGGCGACAGCGTGAAAAAGGGCGACGTGCTGCTGACCTATGACCTCAGCCAGATCCGCACCGACCTGGAGATGGCCCAGCTGGAGCTGGAGCAGCTGAACGCCACGCTGGAGGACCAGCAGGCGGAGCTGGAGCGTATACAGAAGCTGATGGACAGCACCTATGACGACGCCACCAAGCGGCAGTATGCCCTGGACCTGCGGGAGCAGAACGTGAAGGTGCTGGAGACGAAGGCCAACATCGCCACCAAGAAAAAGGACATTGAGAAGCTGAAGGCCAACACCGCCGACAGCACCGTCAAGTCCCCGGTGGACGGCGAGGTGCAGTCCCTGAACCCGGACGGCGGCACGGACAACTCCGGCAACGCCCTGCCGTTCATGACCATCGTGGAGACGGGCGGCTTCCGCATCAAGGGCTATGTGAATGAAAACAACGCCAGCGTGCTGACCGAGGGCACGGCGGTGGTCATCCGTTCCCGGGTCAGCGACCAGACGTGGAAGGGCAGCATCAGCTCCATCGACTGGAACAACGCCCAGCAGAGCCGCAGCGACTACGGCGACAGCGACACGGCCATGTCCAGCAAGTATCCCTTCTATGTGACGCTGGACGGCGGCGGCGAGGGCCTGCTGATGGGCCAGCACGTGTACATAGAGCCGGACTACGGTCAGGAGGACACCCAGGACGAAAGCCTGATCAACCTGCCCAGCTACTTCATCAACGACGCCGAGGGCAAGCCCTGGGTGTGGGCTCAGAACAGCAAGGGCAAGCTGGAGAAGCGGAGCATCACCCTGGGCGAGTACAACACGGAGACGGACACCTATCCCGTGACGGACGGCCTGACGGCGGAGGACTATATCGCCTATCCCGACGACAGCCTGAAGGCGGGCATGACGTGCATCACCTATGACGACGCCACCTTTGACCCCAGCGCCAGCGGCGGCGAGGTATACCCCGAGGGCGGCGGTGAAAAAATCGACGAAAACGTGCCCATGGACGGCATGGACGGCGGCGATATGCCCGCTGAGAACGACACCGTCACGGACGACGGCAGCACCGTGACCGTGCTGCCCGGCGGCGAGGCCGCCTCCGCGTCAGCGGTCATTCCGCCGATGGAGGGCTGAGCATGATTTTGGAAATGCGCGATATATGCAAGGACTACCCCATGGGAAAGTCCGTGGCACATATCCTGAAAAACGTGAACCTTGACGTGGAGGAGGGGGAATACCTGGCTATCATGGGTCCCTCCGGCAGCGGCAAGACCACGCTGATGAACCTGATCGGGTGTCTGGACGTGCCCACCAGCGGCAGCTATCTGCTGGGCGGGCGGGACGTGACCACCTGCAACAACAAGCAGCTGGCGGAGGTACGGAACAAGGAGCTGGGCTTCGTGTTCCAGAGCTTTAATCTGCTGCCGAAGCTGACGGCGCTGGAAAACGTGGCGCTGCCCCTGCTGTACGGCGGGGTGAAGAAGGCGGAACGGCTGGAACGGGCCCGGGCCGCGCTGGAGACAGTGGGGCTTTCCGACCGGGTGGACCACCGACCGGACCAGCTGTCCGGCGGACAGTGCCAGCGGGTGGCCATCGCACGGGCCATCGTGGGCAAGCCGAAGCTGCTGCTGGCCGACGAGCCCACCGGCGCGCTGGACAGTGCCAGCGGCGCGGCGGTGATGGAGCTGTTTCAGCAGCTGCATGACAGCGGCTCCACCATCATCATGATCACCCACGACCATTCCATCGCCAACCACGCCGCCAAGGTCATGACCATACGGGACGGCGTACTGTCGGGAGGTGACGACTATGAGTGAGAAGCTGACGCTGCGGGAAAAGCTGCACATAGGTGAAAAGCGCACCGACGGCGAGAAGCCGCGCATGAGCAAGAAGCTGAAAAAGGGCATTATCGCCGCTGCCTGCGTGGTGGGCGTGTGCGGCGCGGTGTGGGGCGGACTGACCATCGCCCGGAACGCCCAGCGGGGCGACGTGAACGTATACGCCGTCAACGAGTGCGCCATGACCGACTACTGGGGGGACACCTCCAACACCAGCGGCATGGTGACCACGGACAAATTGCAGAAGATCTACATCTCCCAGAGCCAGACGGTGAAGAAGGTGTGGGTCAAGGAGGGCGACAGCGTCAAGAAGGGCACGGTGCTGGTGAGCTATGACTCCACCCTGACACAGGCCACCGTGGAGCGCGCCAAGATCGACTATGACCGGCAGACGGAGAACCTGGAGGTCATGAAAAACGAGCTGGAGCTGCTGAAGAAGGCGAAGAACAAGGAGACGCTGCAGGCGGAGTATGACAAGCTGCAGAAGGAGCTGGCGGAGGAGATCGCCAAGATCAACAACCACGAGGGCTATGATCCGAATGCTAAAATAACAAAACCCGACAAAATCGAAGTGGAGGGCAGCACTGGCTATGACAAGGGCCATCCGCTATACTACCAGATCCTGTCGGATACCAAGCTGAACGACGCTACACTGAACGGCATACTGAGAGAGTTTGGCCGAGCAGACCCCACCAGCAATATGCCGGAGATCACGACGTATATTGTGCTGGTCACGCGGGAAAACGACAAGAAGGGCGGCATTCCCAGCAGTCTGGGTCTGGCGCTGACAAAGACCTTCACGCCGGATGCCACCAGCGGCGGCAGCGAGGTCACGACCACCGCCAACGAAAACCAGGGCACGGGCCAGACCGAAACACCTACGACACCTGTGGCTGGGACGGTGAGTTTCTCTTTCCAGGTCTGTGATCTGGCCGATTACGTTGACCCGGGCCGAACCTATAATACCGAGGAATACAAGAAGCTGCAGCGGAAGATCGCCCAGGTGCAGGAGCTGCTGGATACCTCCATGACCCAGCTGGATCTGAACAAGGCCATTCTGGAGAAGGCTCAGGCGGTAAAGGAGCAGGAGGTCAACCTGAAGGTGGCGAAGCTGAAGCTGGACAAGAAGCTGGCGGAGCTGGGCGACGGCAACGTGTACGCGGAGTTCGACGGCACGGTGAAGGCCGTACGGGACCCGGACGAGGCCTATAACAACAGCGAGGCCGTGGTGGAGCTGTCCGGCGGCGGCGGATATTACGTCACCGGCACCCTCAGCGAGATGGATCTGGGCAGCGTGCAGGTGGGCGACACCGTATCCATCAGCAGCTGGATGACCGGAGCGGCCTGCGAGGGCACCATCGTGTCCATCGACGACTATCCCACCAGCAACGGCAACAACTGGGGCGACGGCAACAGTAACGTGTCCTACTACCCCTTCAAGGTGTTTGTCACCGAGGATGCGAATTTGCAGCCCAATGACTATGTGGATATACAGTACCAGAAGGACACCAGCGCGGAAGAAAGCGGCAGTTCACTGTATCTGGAGAGTATGTTCATCCGGACCGACAACGGCAAGAGCTATGTGATGGCCCGGGGCGAGGACGGCAGACTGGAGCAGCGGTGGGTGCAGACCGGCCGGGATCTGTGGGGCAGCTACACCCAGATACGGGGCGGGCTGACCATCGACGACTATGTGGCGTTCCCCTATGGACGCGACGTGGTGGAGGGTGCCCACACCCAGGAGGCCACGACCGACCAGCTGTACAACTACGGCATATAAAGGAGGCGGGATAACCATATGTTGGAAAATATAAATCTCGCCTTTCAGGGCGTGTGGAGCCACAAGCTGCGGTCGTTTCTGACCATGCTGGGCATTATTATCGGTATCGCCGCGATCATCACCATCGTGTCCACCATTCAGGGCACCAACGAGCAGATCAAGCAGAACCTGATCGGCGCGGGCAACAACGTGGTGCGGGTGACCATCGGCGCCACGGACAGCCAAAACTATTTCGACCTGAACTACTCGGCGCTGCCGGAGGGTATCGACCCAGTGACCCGGGAGATGCGGGATGAGATGGAGAAGCTGGGCAGCGTGTCGCTGGTGAGTATGTACTACTCCCGGGATTGGTGCGACAACGTGTACGTGGGCAATACGGCGTTCAGCGGGTCGCTGTACGGCGTGGACGACCACTATCTGACGGCCGTGGACTACGCGGTGAACTACGGACGCTCCTTCACGGCGGCGGACTATGAGAACCGGCGGAATGTGGCGCTGATCGACGCGAAGTCGGCAAAGTCGCTGTTCCAGGGCGAGAACCCCATCGGCGGCACCATCGAGATCAACGGGATGCCGTTCACCGTGGTGGGTGTGGTGTCCTCCCGGTCCAGCAGCGGACCGGTGATCAACAGCTTTAAGGATTATCAGATGTACGCCGGCAGCACGGCGGGGACCATCTTCATCCCGGACGTGTGCTGGTCGGTACCGTACCGGTATGATGAGCCCCAGTACGCGGCGGTGCGGGCCACCAGCACCAACGACATGACCGCCGCCGGCGACAATGTGGCCAAGTATCTGAACGAGAACGCCATCCGGACCACGAAGTACAAGTACGAGTCCAAGGA
>ENA-UOJG01003154-UOJG01003154.1-human-gut-metagenome-genome-assembly--contig:-C47-NODE-3154-length-12225-cov-15.176253_pt1 | contig 12225 bp, 10 predicted proteins | sample MGYA00242340_ERZ723887 | MGnify/ENA metagenome assembly ERZ723887 | reverse complement strand
CTCTGGTGGGGTTTGGGGCAACGCCCCAACTGTTCCTCGTCAAATCAATTCAAAGAGAAAAGTCAACAAAAGGCGCAGGCAGTGAAGCGTCCCTGCCAGTAACTTTGCGCATCCGCAGATGCACCCCCAAGCTGCTTTACCCACCACTTGCATATTGTCGCGCCAGATGGGCGCGACCGAGTAGTTGGTCTTGCAACCATAGCTGCTTTTGCCCACAAGCAGGGGATTTCGCCTCTGCAATCGTAATCATCCCATCATAAAAATCCCCCGTCAGCCGGACATCATCATCCGCTGGCGGGGGATTCTCATCCTCATCAATACTCGTAAATCGTAATCAGCCCGCCCATGTTGTCCAGCGACATGGTGTAGTTGCTGGTCTTGCGGCTGATGCTGACGGAGAAGGTGCTGCTGTTGTCGCCCACCTGCTGGCGGACGATTTCGTACTTCAGCTGACCGTCCTCAAACACGGCGATGTGCGGGTGCGCCATCAGGTACTCGATGTACTCTTCCAAGCACATGTCCAGATGGTGCATCACCGTCGCGTTCGGAATGCCCACGAAGCGGAACAGATTCATCTCCACGTTCACGCCCGTCTTGTAGGCGCGGCTGATGGTGCCCTTCGTCGGGAAGTTCTGCAGCGGGAAGCGGAACACAAGCCCGTACTTCCAGCTGTTTTCGTACATCCACTTGCCCTGCTCACTCTCGGAGAACACCATCTTGTTCAATTCGTCATTGCCGTTCTCATAGAGGTACAGCGTGAAAGCCAAGCCGGAGTTATATTCGCTCGTGCCGGGCAGGTTGATGCTCTTCTTTGTGGCGGCAATCAGCTCATCGTCCGTCCACGCGCTGTGGCGGCCTTTCAAGCGGTTGTATTCCGCGTCCCAGAGCGTCTGCTGGTCGGAAATGCTGCGGTACGCCTCGCGGACAACATAGCCCTCCAGCCCCGCTTCTTTTGCGGCATTGAGCGCATCCAGCAGGGCATTCGCCGCCACCGGGAACAGCCGCTGGTCGGAATTGCGCCAAATGCTCTTCGTCACGCCCATGCTCCGCGCATAGGTCATGATGGACACCAGCGATGATTCGTCAAAATCCGACGGGCGGGAATGCCACTCGTTGACCAGCAGCAGTCCGCCCAGCATCACGTCCTGACGCGACACCGTGACCGTGCCGGGGTTATCCAGCGGATAATTCGTCAGGTCAACAATGGAGATGCCTTCCTGCGTGTCCGGCGTAGGCCAGTCGGCACTGATGTTGTTGTTCGCCGTCAGACGGTCTTGCAGTTCCTGCACTTCCTGCCGATACGCTTCGTAGCGCTCCGTGTTGCGCTTCTCCACCTCGGCGCGCTGCTCATTGACGTTGCGCACACGCATGGCGTAGAGCAGATTGCTGCCGAACAGGCACAGCACCGCCACCGCCGCCAGCACCGCCGTCGTCGCAATCAGGAACGTCAGCGAACTGACGCGCTTCTTCCCGGATGACTTCTTCATATACGAAAAACACCTGCCTTTTCGGGTGAAACCCTTTCATCAGGATGCCCGCGCGGCGGAAAATCAGTCAGCACAGGCATATTCTCTATCTCTATTCGCCGCGCAAGGGCGATTTTCCTGCTTGCGGAAAAAATCTGCATCAAAAAGCGTGTTGATTGAATGACTTTTCCTGCGCGGGACACAATAACAACGTCGCAGGGAGCGATTTCCCTGCAATCTGGAAGATTGAAAGGGGATTTTTTGATGCAAACCAGCCGAAAAATGAAAAAACGTCTGCTGACGATGCTGACGCTGTGTTCCTGCGCCGTTCTGCTTGCGTCCTGCCGCGCCAGCGCCGACACGCGCACGGGTCAGGCGGATGGCTACGGCGGCATCCTGCGCGTGCAGGTGATGATGGAGGACGGCGCCATCAGCGCCGTGAACATTCTGGAGCAGCATGAGACAGACGGCATCGGCAGCCGCGCGCTGGATATTCTGCCGGACGAGATGATTCGCATGAACACATGGGATGTGGATGTCGTGACGGGCGCGACGACGACGAGCAATGCCTTGCGTGAAGCCGTCCGCGTCGCCCTGAACGCATCGGACACAATGGACGACAACACGGGCAATCCGGCAAACCGCGCGGGTCAGGCGATTCGCGAGGGCATCGGCATGGCGGCGACCGGGCGCGTCGGGCCGGGCAAGGATGACGAGGACGGGCAGGTTTACTCCTTCAACGTCGTGTTTGCGCACGGGACGTTCGACGAGGACGGGCGCATCGTGTCGATGGCGGTTGACCAGCTCGAAGTGGCAACGCCGAATTACAGCGGCGCGTCCATGCCGCAGTTCAGCGGCTTTCCGGGACAGGGCGGCTATTCGCTCTGGGATGACAATACCGGGAAGGTCGTCGGCTACACCGAGGACAGCGAGGACAACTACATGCAGGAAATTGCCGCATGGACGAGCAAGCGCGCCCGTGGAGAGGATTACCAGCTGACGAGCGGTTCATGGCGCGAGCAGATGGACGCCTATCAGAACATGATGGTCGGCATGACGGTGGACGAGGTAGAGACGTGGTTTGGGCGGTACTTTTCCGCCGAGAACGGCCACCCGTTGACGGAAAATTCCTCTTCCGACGCTGATCGCGCCCGCTGGGAAGCCTTCTCCGACGACGACCGCGCCCGCGCCGCCGACATTGTCTCCGGCGCCACCATGTCCCTGCGCGACGCCCACGGCGACATCCTCACCGCCATCCGCCGCGCGTGGGAAGATGCGCAGAAGAGCGAATGAGGGGAGACCCAAGGGGCGTTGCCCCTGCACCCTGCAAGGGAGAATGAAACGGGACGAAGTCCCCTCCCTTGACCCTTCCGCGCGATTGGGTCGGTGACTTCTGCATACAGTGCCCGCGTGTTTATCCGATGAACCTTCGGTTCAAGCCAACAAACATGAAACCCTAAAAGTTGCGGTGCCGAAGGTTTCCAAAGGGCGATCGCAGGTTTCACCTGTTTTCATGCCCTTTGGTCGCCGCCGCAGCGGCGAAACCCCTGCCGCACGAATCAGCTTTCGATTCGTGCGGCTTTTTCTTCGATGGCCTTCATCAAAGCATCAAGCTCCGGCATTTTCTCTCGCACTGGCGCAAGCGTGTTCCGCACAACTTCCGCTTCCCGCGCTTCATGTGTCACCAGCGTCGCCACCGCATAGGCAGGAAGCGCATAGTCCACCATGCGAAACATCACCTGCCGTATTGCTGCGCCGGCTTTTCCACGATAGAGCGCCGTAAATTCACCCGGTTCACCTGCCAGAAGTTCCGCAACCACCCCATCGCTCAGCAGAAGTTTCCATGCAGTATATGACAGCCGCGCCTCGCTTTCCAGCACCTGTTTCATCAGCCCATACGCCTTCTGTGCATCACACTGAACCATCAGCGCAATCTGCGCTCGCTGAAAGACGCAGATTGCATCCTGACATGTCTTCACTGTTGCAGGCTGCGGAATGTTTTCAATCGAAACATCTGTCACCTCCACCCCGCCATTCGCCTTCATACGCGCGAAATACAGCCACTCCGCCAATTGTTCCGGATCTCGAAGCATCCGTGCGATTGCCATCGGCGATGCGATAAACCGCTCATCCATCGGCAGAATGCACGTCATCACCAGCACCACGCCACCCATCGCCAGTTCGCACAGCACCAGCGACACCGGCTGCCCCAGCGTCAGCAGTGTCAGCACGCCAAACACCACCGCCAGCGCCCCGCCATACAGCAAGGGACAGAGCGTGTACAGCGTCACGTCGTGCCGAGAGGCATCCTCCGGCGGAAGCAGATACGGCTGATAGCGCAGACGACTTTGCGCCGGGGCTTGAATGCGCACGAACGCCCCTGTGCCGTCCGCCTGATAGACCCGCCCGAACGCCTCGTAACGCACGAGCTTCCAGCCAAAGTGCCTGCCGACCAGCATTTTCGGCACATCTTGCAGCAGATACGTCACAACCGCCGTCAGTGCCAGCCCCAGATACGTCGCCAGATTCCGCTCTTCATTCGTTCCAACAGTCAGCTGTGCGTTCACGCCGATTAGTGCCGCGCAGAACAGTACCGCCGCCAGCAGGATGCTGCCCATCCGCAGGAGCGGAAACAGGCGCTGAAATGTCCGATTCTTCATTCTTGCGCTTCCTTTGCCTTTCTTGATTCGTAGATTTCCCTTTCCTGCGCCATTCTGTCTATCGTCCACTGATAGCAGCGCGGCATGGTCGTATGGCGGATGCGGCGCAGGAACTGCTTGCGGCACTGCTCCGCCTTCTGCTGGTTGCCGTCGCGCAGCAGATGCACCGCATACGCCGTGCGCCAGACAAGCGGCTGCTTTTCATGCTTGCGCAATTCCTTCTGCATGTACAGCGTGTCATACTCTTTCAGGAAGTATCCCGGCTTGTCCAGCGCCAGTTCACACAGAACGCCGCGCGGAATCAGCTGCCACCAAAGGCGCTTCGTCTGCTCCCGATGCTCCTGCGCCAGCATAGTCAGGATGTCCAGCGCCTCTTCGTAGCGGTTCTGCATCATCAGCCGCGCGGAACAATTAATCATAAGAGCCGCATCATTCTGATCCTGAATTTTGTCCGGCGGCGTAAAGTACTCCTCCGGCATTTCCGTGAGCAGGCGATCCGTCAAGTTCTCCGCCAGCAGGCACTGCATCTGCCACATTTTGCGCCGTTTTTCGGGCTGGAATACTTTCCGAATTTCGCTTGGCGGCATGATGATGCCGAGAAACGCATACCCCCACGCCAGCACAAGGCAGGCAATGGCGGATGCTGTCCCATACAAATTGACTGCCAACGCATAGAACAGTATCGCCAGCGCCGTCTGCACGTAAAACAACGCCGTCCGCGCCCGTTCCTGCTGCCTGCCCGTTTCCTTTTCCCACGGAACAGCCGCCAGCAGTATGCCCACATTGCGCTCCGCCGCCGGAAGGTACTGCACGCGCCAGCCGACGGTTTTCCTGCGGATATACTGAAGAAAGTACAAATCCACCAGCTGTATTCTGCAGCCGTACAGCACCAGAAGCAGCGTATACAGCAGCATATGCAGTGCCACTGCTATGAACAATCCGCAGATAAGCGGCGGCACAGCAAACACCATCAGCATCAGCGCATCATCCGTTATCTCGATGAGCGGCAGAAGCAGGCATAAAAACGATGCAATACCCATGATGAATATTCCCAGTGCCAAGTATCCCCGTAGTTTCTGCATCGTTCTTCTCCTTTTCGCGGTCATCCGTGGAAATTTCCGCTTCCAGTATACGCCTTTCCCCCGATTGCGTCAAGGGAAGGGAATTTTTCCGGCAGCAGTCATGGGTTCGTCATCTGTTCGTCACTTGACGGGGATATGATAGAAGCGGAAAGGAGTGAAGCTCCATGAAGCGGCATTTCGCAAACATGGTGTTTGCTTTGATTTTGATAGCGTACACGGTTTATGCGGCGCTGGACACGTTCGTGATTGTCCGTGTGCTGACGCCGGACACGCTGCCGACGGCAACCGCTGAAGCCTCCACCGCGCCGACGGAAGTTCCGACCACCGTGCCGACTGCGACGGAATCCCCCGCGGAACAGGCGACCACCGCGCCCATTTCCACCGACACGGAATACCACGATGACCAAATCGACATTGTGCTGACAACGATGCGCGTAGAGAACACGACGGTGTACGTTGCGGACGTGCAGATTGCGGATATTTCCCTGCTCAAAACGGCGCTGGCGGGGAACACCTACGCCCGCAACCTGACCGAAACGACCTCCGTGCAGGCGGCGAACACGGGCGCGATTCTCGCCATCAACGGCGACTATTACGGCGCACAGGAGCGCGGGTATGTGCTGCGCAACGGCGTGCTGTACCGCGCATCGGCGCAAAGCGGCACGGACGCACTGGTCATCGGTGCGGACGGCAATTTTCGCATCATCACCGAAGGCGAAACGAGCGCCGACACGCTGGTGCGTGAGGGCGCGTGGCAGGTGCTGACGTTCGGCCCGGCGCTGATCAACGGCGGGCAAGTGACCGTCAGCAGCAGCGACGAAGTCGGGCGCGCCATGACCTCCAACCCGCGCACCGCCATCGGGCAAATCAGCGAAGGGCATTACCTGCTGGTCGTGTCCGACGGGCGGACGAAGGAGAGCACCGGGCTTTCCTTGCGGCAATTGGCAGAGCTGATGCAGTCGCTGGGCGCACAAATCGCCTACAACCTCGACGGCGGCGGCTCTTCGACGATGGTATTTCAGGGGCGCGTCGTCAACAACCCGACCACGAACGGGCGCAGCATCCGCGAAAGGAGCGTGAGTGACATTGTCTACATCGGCTATTGACCGCAAATGCGTGAAACTTGCGCTCTATCATCTGCTTTTTGCCGCCGTGACCGCGCTGGGCGGATTCGTGTATGAGCAGTTCAGCCACGGGGTCTACTCGGGCTTCATGGTGTATGCGTTCCTGCCGCCGCTGGTGCTGGGAGCGTGTCCGCTGCTGATTCGCGCCCTGTGCGGAAAGGCGCTGCCGGGGCGCTGGGGCGTGCGGCTGTACCACTGGGGCATCATTGCGCTGACAGTCGGCTGTCTGTTTCAAGGAGCGCTGGAGATTTACGGCACGACGAGTCGCCTCGTAATGGGGTACTGGATTGCGGGCGGCGCGTGCTTTGCAGGAAGCCTTGTGGCGGGCGGGAAAAAATGAGCCGCATACCCCTTTGACAAATCCGCCCCGATGCGGTAAAATAGCGGTACAGAGTGCTGCCTTTGCTGCGTAAGTCCATCTGTCGGACGCGCAGCAGGGGCAGTCTTTTTTGCCTTGATACTGCGCTCCAATCAACGAAAAGGAGTGCTTTTTTTATGCAGACAGAATCCGAAACCTCCATAGCGCAGAACGCGCGCCCGCTGGCAACACAGCCGCTGGGGCACCTCATGCGGCGCTACGCCGTGCCGTGCATGACCTCTCTGGTCGTGGCGGCGCTGTACAACATGGTCGATCAGGTGTTCATTGCGAACGCGCCCGACTTGGGCAGCGTCGGGAACGCAGCAACGACGGTCGTCTTTCCGCTGACGGTCGCGGCGCTGGCGATTGCGGTCATGCTCGGCGACGGCTGCTGCGCGTTCGTCAGCCTGATGCTTGGTGCAGGGAAGCAGGAGGATGCCCACCGCGCCGTCGGCGGAACGGTAACGGTCAGCGTCGTCGCGGAGCTTGTCCTGATGGCGGCATACCTGCTGTTCCCGGACACGCTGCTGACGTGGTTCGGCGGGCGCGTCAATGCCGGGACATTCGAGAAGGCGCAGGAATATTTCTTCTGGATTGCCTTGGGCGTGCCGCTGTACGTCTTTGGGCAGGCAATGAACCCGGTCATCCGCTCTGACGGCAGCCCGACATTCGCTATGGTTGCCACGCTGGCGGGGGCGGCGGCAAACCTCGTGCTTGACCCGCTGCTGATTTTCGTCTGCCACTTCGGTATGGCGGGCGCGGCGATTGCAACGGTTGCCGGGCAGGCGCTGACCGCTGGACTGTCCATCTGGTATCTAACGCGGATGAAGCAGATTCACCTGCAAAAGGACAGCTTCCGCCCGCGCGCGTATTTACTGGGGAAATGCACCAAACTCGGCATGACGTCCTTCCTGGCGCAAATCAGCCTGGTCGCAGCGATGGCGGCAACGAACACGATGCTGCGCATTTGCAGCGCGCAGGATGCTGTTTTCTCGCAGGAGGAATTTTCCGCGATTCCGATGGCGGTTTTCGGCATTGTCATGAAAGTGTTCCAAATCGTCATCAGCTGTGCGATTGGGCTGGCGGCGGGATGCATTCCCGTGGCGGGATACAACATGGGCGCGGGACGGCATGACCGCGTGAAAGGGCTTTTGACGCGGCTGCTGGCGGCGGAGGCGGTTGTCGGGCTGATTGCACTGCTTGTGGTGGAGCTGCTGCCCGATCAGGTGATGCTGCTCTTCGGCGCGCAGAACGAGTCCATCCACTACACGCTCTTTGCCCGGCGCTGCTTCCGGGTGTACCTGAGCATGATTGTGCTGGCGTGCATCAACAAAGGGACGTTCATCTTCCTGCAATCGCTGGGGAAAGCGGCTGCCTCGACGCTTTTGTCGATGGCGCGGGAGATTGTGTTCGGCGTGGGGCTGGTGCTGCTCCTGCCGCAATTTTTCCAGCTGGACGGGGTGATCTATTCCATGCCTGCCGCCGATGTGCTGACGGCAATTCTCTCAGCGGTCGTGCTGGTGCGGACATACCGCTCACTGGAAACGGAGAAGTAAGAAATATAGAAAAGCCGGGGCGAATCCTCCGAAACAGGGGAGGTTCGACCCGGCTTTGTTTTTGATATGCCATTACTCCTGCGGATTTTCGGGGTGCTGCTCCCGCTCCTGCATCAGCTTCCGAATCGCGGTAAACGATTCCTCGGAAATATCATGCTCAATTTTGCAGGCGTCCTCGCGGGCGACATCGGAATCAACGCCCAAACTCTCCAGAAAGCTCGACAGCGTCTTGTGGCGGTCATAAATGCTTCTCGCAATCTCCATCCCGGCGGGTGTGAGCGTAATCAAGTTGTCAGCATCCATCGTCAGATAGCCGTTTTCGCGCAGGCGCTTCATCGCCACGCTGACCGATGGCTTCGTGACCCCCAGCAGCAGAGAAATATCCACAGAGCGTGCATAGCCTTTTGCCTCTTTCAGGCGGAGGATTGCTTCCAAATAGTCCTCAGCGGATTCGTGAATGTTCATTCGATACTCCTTTCCGGATATAATGCGTTTCCTTTTCTTCTTATTTTACCATGCGCGGCGAAAAAATGCAACCTTCATTTTTCTGCCTGTGCCAAGCGGAAATACTCCGCCGCGCCATCCGCAATCGCTTCGCCCAGCTTCTCCTGATAAGCAGGCGAGAGCAGCAGCGCTTCCTCCGCCGGATTGGAAATGAAGCCGCATTCCACCAGCACCGATGGCGTATCCAGCTGAAGAATGAAGTAGTCGCCCGGCATGGCGGCGCGCTCCTTTTGGGGCGAAAGGGCGGTAATGAGCGCTTCCTGCATCGTTCCGGCGAGCAGACGTCCCGCGCCGCTGCCCGCGCGGTAGAACACTTGCGGCCCGGATTCCGACCGCACGCGGTATTCGTTCATGTGGATGGACAGCACCATGTCCGCCTGCCCTTGAACCGCCATATCCACGCGGCACTGCATGTCCTGCCGCTTCTTCGTCACGTTCGCCGGGCGGGTTGTGTCGTCGCAGAGATCGGTGTCTGTCCGGCGGGTCATCAGCACCGTCGCGCCGCGCTGCGTCAGGCTCTTTTCCACTGCCAGCGCTACGGCGAGGTTGACCTCTTTCTCCCACACGCCGGAATCTCGGCAGCGCGCGCCGCCGTCATAACCGCCGTGGCCGGGGTCAACGAGGATCGTCCGCCCCGTCAGGCTGCCCGCGGCGATATATGATGTTTCCGGCGCGGGAGACGGGGGGGCTGCGTCCGTCGGTCTTTGGGGAATTCGGGTCAGCGCAACACCCACCAGTGCCGTACCGACAAGCAGCGTTGCAAAAGTCAGCACCGGCAGGATGTGCGATGCGAAATTGCGGAAAAAGGGCGATTTTTCTGCCAAGAAACCCACCTCCTCTCTCCAGTCTATGTCGGATACGGTATGGGCATGTCCGAAGCACACCAAATTGACGCATGATTATGCTTTTGTTGATGTATCCAAGTCTGCTATCCATCCGCTGTATATGTATCCCGTCCTTCAAATCGTTTCAAATTGGGCGAAAGCATCCACAGTTTCCACAGGATTATCCACAGTGTTTTTTGCCGATTTTGCCTTGACAAACCGCGTATGACCGCAAATTATCCACATTGTCCACAGGGTTATCCACAGAAGTTGTCCACCCCCTGCGCGGCTTGTGGATTCTTTTGCAGATAACCAGAAAATGGTGTCGGATGTTCGCATTTTACGGATAATTATTCATTTTTGTGCATAAACGTTCTTTGGTGCTTGTCCCAAATGGCATGGGCATTCCCCGCGGAGGACAATGTGACGAAACGTGCATTTTCGCCGCGTTTTTCGTCGGACGGGGCTGGGGATAAAGCGGTGTATCTGTGAATGATTTGGGGATGAAAAGTGGATAAATTGGGGATAACTCCAATGGCAGTGGGGTTGTCCCCCATGAAGCCCCTTCACGCTGCATCTATGCGGCTTGACTTTTTCGTTGCAGGGGGAAACCCCTACGCCGCACGCGAACACTGCATAAAAGTGTCGTACCATCGCGCAGAAAGGTCAATCAAAAAGCTGCTTGAAACTTTTTTTGCCGTTTGCTGAGAAATCGGAAAAAATAGCACCATGAACGCCATGAAGGCGCGGAAAATGGCTTGACAAGGCACGTTCTTGGCGGTAAAATATCTTTTCGGACATTCTTGTCTTTTTCGTGCATTTTGCACGTTTTGAGTTGGAAGAAATATCCACTTTCAAGGAGCGACAGACACTTTACGAGGAGGACGATTCATGCTGCCAGCCCACGACACGCCGGCTTTCCGGGAGCTGCTCCACCAGCAGGTGGAAAAACGGCGAACCTTTGCCATCATCTCGCACCCGGACGCGGGCAAAACCACGCTGACCGAAAAGCTGCTGCTGTACGGCGGCGCAATCCGCTCGGCGGGCAGCGTCAAGGCGCGCAAAAGCGATAAGCACGCCACGTCCGACTGGATGGACATCGAGAAGCAGCGCGGCATCTCGGTCACATCCTCCGCAATGCAGTTTGAGTTTGACGGCTTCCGCATCAACATTCTGGACACACCGGGCCATCAGGACTTCTCTGAGGACACCTACCGCGTGCTGGTCGCGGCGGACGCAGCCGTCATGCTGATTGACGCGGCGAAGGGCGTTGAGGCGCAGACCATCAAGCTGTTCAAGGTCTGCCGGATGCGCAACATCCCGATTTTCACGTTCGTGAACAAAATGGACCGCGCGGCGAAAGACCCCTTCGCGCTGATGGAGGAGCTGGAACAGGTGCTTTGCATCCGCTCCTGCCCCATCAACTGGCCCATCGGCACGGACGGCGATTTCCAAGGCGTTTACCACCGCGACACGAAAATGGTCGAGCTGTACACGGGCGGCGACCACGGCAAATCGATGGTGCAGAAGACTGACATCGCCATTGACGACCCCGCACTGGAGCATGTGCTGGCAAAGCACTACCGCGAGCGGCTGGCGGAGGAAATCGACCTGCTGGACGAAGCGGGCGACGCTTTCGACCTCGACAAGGTGCGCCGCGGTGAGCTGACGCCGATGTTCTTCGGTTCCGCCGTCACCAACTTCGGCGTTGAGCCGTTCCTTGAGCGCTTCCTGCAATACACGCCGCCGCCCCTGCCCCGCAAGAGTGACATCGGTGACATTCAGCCCGAAGAGCCGTACTTCTCCGGTTTCATCTTCAAGATTCAGGCGAACATGAACCCCGCGCACCGTGACCGGCTGGCATTCATGCGCATCGTCTCCGGCGCGTTCGAGAAGGGCATGGAGGTCTGGCACTCCGGGACGAACAAGACCGTCGCGCTCAAGCAGCCCCAGCAGTTCATGGCGGACGAACGCGAAGCCGTGGAGGAAGCATGGGCAGGCGACATCATCGGTCTGTTCGACCCCGGCATCTATCAGCTTGGCGATACGCTCTCCGGCGGCCCGAAGCTGCACTACGAGAACATCCCGGTCTTTGCGCCGGAATTCTTCTCCCGCGTGCGTCCGGCGGATTCCATGAAGCGCAAGCAGTTCCAGAAGGGCATCACCCAGCTGGCGGAAGAGGGCGCCATTCAGACCTTCATCCGCACAGAGACGGGGCGCGAGGAATTCATGGTCGGCGTGGTCGGTGTGCTGCAGTTTGAAGTGCTGGAGCACCGGCTGAAAACCGAGTATCAGGTGGACATTGTGATGGAGTCCATGCCCTTCCGCTTCGTGCGGTGGGTGGTGAGCACGCCCAAGCCCATCGACCAGCTGAAGCTGACATCCACGTCCGGGCGCGCAAAGGACAGCCGCGACCGCGATGTGCTGCTGTTTGAGAACGAGTGGAGCATCCGCCTTGCCTGCGAGAACAACGCAGGACTGGAACTGGCGGAAACCGCCAACCGCAAGTAAACCGCGCAGAACTTAACACGCGCATACAGTATGCAGATGCGCTCAACTCAATCGCGAAAAGGGGAGTCCAGAGGGTCGAAGCCCCTTTGGCGGGGTCAAGGGGCAGCGCCCCTTGGTTTCACCCCAATAAACACGCGGAA
>ENA-UOJG01003136-UOJG01003136.1-human-gut-metagenome-genome-assembly--contig:-C47-NODE-3136-length-12273-cov-9.200933_pt1 | contig 12273 bp, 9 predicted proteins | sample MGYA00242340_ERZ723887 | MGnify/ENA metagenome assembly ERZ723887 | reverse complement strand
GCGGCAAAAGCGCCGCCTGGCTATTTGCCGCCGGGCCACGGAAGGTGGCCCGGCTTTGCGCTGCTTGGGGGAAGGGGCGCGGGGCGCTACGCGCCGCGCTGGGAGGCTGTTACGTGTTGCGTTGGGAGGTAGGCTTTTCGGGCGCGGGGTAGGGGCGGGTACGCCAGGCGGCCCCTGTGCCGCGTGGCTTTTTTCCGCCGGGCCGGAGCTGATGAAACGATTTGGGCCGCGCAGCCTTATGGCTGCGCGGCCCGCTTTTTGTTGGAAGTTTTTCGAATGTTACTTTACGGTGATGCGGCCCTGCGGCTGAGCGTACTGCTCGCCAATCACGCCGCCCAGCACCTGTTGGGTGTAGTTGACCAGCGCGTCCTCCAGCGCCACGCCGGTTTTGTAGCCGGAGGTGGCGTAGGGGTAAGCGAAGGCATAGTAGGTATCGCCGCCGGCGGCGGTAAAGTCGTTCGTGGCGATGGTATACAGCTTCTCGGCGTCCCAGGGCTCGCCGCCAACGGTAGCGATGGTCACACGGCTGCCGGGGGCGGCAGGCTTGAAGTAGGTGGAGCTGGGATACTGCTCGCCGTTCTCATAAGCCACGGAGGTATCGATGGTGAACTCGATGCCGGCAACCTGCGGGAAAGCGCCAATCGCGTCGGGCGTGGTGCAGGTGGCGGCTTCGAGGGCCTCAAGCAGCTCCGCGCCGGTTACGGTGAGCACGGCCACTTCGTTGCCGAAGGGGAACACGGTCTTCATATCCAGCATGGTCACATCGCCGATCTGGATGCTTTCACGGATGCCGCCGCCGTTGGTTACGGCAGCCACAACGTTATAGGTGTCGCCCAGGGCCTCCTGCGCGGCCCAAAGGATGGCGTCGCAGGCAAAGTCGCCCAGGTTGGTTTCCTGCGTGCGCACGCCGGGGTCGCGGTTGCCGTCCAAAAGCACCTCGGTCTTGGCGAAGGCGGCGGAGAGCTCGGCGTTTACCTGGTCGTTGATGCCGCTAACAACGGCGTCCACTTCCTCGTCCTTGCCAAGCTGGGCGCCGGCGGCCAGAAGAGTTTCAACCTCGTCGTCCAGGGTGTAGAGGCCGGCGGTCAGGCTCTTTTGAACCTTATCGTCCTTCGTGGTGATATCCACGATTACATAGCCGATGGCCTCGCTGTAATTGCCGGTGCTGGTGAGCAGCGCGCCGTTTACGGTTTCGCCGCCGTCAATCACCGTGTGGCTGTGGCCGTCGATGAACAGGTCAAGGCCGGTCACGTTGTTCATTACGTCGATGGAGCGGTTGGGCTCGCTCTCGTCGGATACGCCCAGGTGGCCCAGGGCTACGATGAGGTCGCACCCTGCGGCGGTGAGCTCGTCAATCTGCTTCTGCGCGTCGGCGTAGAGGGCCTCGCCCATGGAGAAGGTAATGCCCTTGACCTTGTCGGGGTGGGCCTTGGTCATGGTTTCGGGGGTGGCCAGGCCGAACACGCCAACCTTCATGCCGTTGGACAGCTCGAACACCTTATTGGCTTGGAAGGTGAGCTCGCCGCTTACCTTATCGGTGATATTGGCGGCCAGCAGGGGGAACTGGGCCGCCTCGCGGTTTTGTAGCAGGTTATCCAGGCCCCAGTCAAACTCGTGGTTGCCCACGGTCATGGCGTCGTACCCGGCGGCGTTCATAAATTCCATGGCGGCCTTGCCATAGCTAAGGTTTACCAGCGGGGTGCCCTGGGAGGCGTCGCCGGCGTCCAGCAACAGAACGCTTGCGCCCAGGGCCTCAACGTTCTTTTTCAGCTGGGCGATGCGGGCATAGCCAAACGCGCCGCTGGCTACCATGCCGCGGCCGTGCACGTCGTTGGTGTGCAGGATAACCAGCTTGCCGGCGAGGGGACCGGCGGCTTCCTCAGCAAAGGCCGGAACGAACGCGCACAGCGCCACGATCAGGGCCACGACGAGGGAAAGCAGTTTCTTCGTGTTCATGAAGGTATCCCATCCTTTCGCAATTTCCCTAGGGTGCTTGGGGGAGCGGCCGCTCCCTTGCATGCTTTCATCATATCAAATTCAGGGGTATGCGTCAATCAAATCAAGATAAAATATCCTATTTTAGCGGGAAATATGCTATACTGTTTTGCGCGGCCTTAGAACGCGCGCAAAACCATTTCAGGATGTGAAACCATGAACGAACCCTTTTTATACCAAACAACGCTGGATATGTGCTCGGTGGATTTTACGGGGCACTGGCAGCCGGGCGCGGTGTTCCGCGCCATGCAGGAGGCGGCGGATGGCCACTGCCGCCTTTTGCGCCTTACCTTTGAGGAGCTAAGAAAGCTGGGCCTGGCCTGGGTGCTAACCCGCGCCCGCTTGCAGATGGACGAATACCCCGTTTTGGGGCGGACGGTAACGGTGCGCACCTGGCCGGGAGCCACGCGGCACATGTTTTTTCCGCGCTATTTCCTGTTTGAGGCGGACGGCAGGGAGCTGGGGCGCGCCAGCGCGCTATTTGTGCTGCTGGATTTGGAAACGCGAAAGATTGCCCTGCCCTCCCGGCTTGGGCAGGCCATGCCCGCGTTTGATATCCCCGCGCCCCTGCCCTTCCCCGGCAACCTGCGCGCCGTGGACGCGCCCGCCGCAGAGCATGGCTACACGCCCGTTTATATGGATTTGGATATGAACGGGCATGTGAACAACACCCGCTATGTGGATTGGTTTATGAACCAGTTTGCGCCCGAGCGCCATGAAAAGCAAATGGTGAGCGACCTGCTTGTGCACTACAACTTTGAGGTGCTGCCCGGCGAAACGCTCGCCCTTTCGCTTGCGGACGGCGGCGGGCGCAGCACCCTTTACGGCAGGCATGGCGATACCGTGTGCTTTGGCGTGGAGGGCGCCTGGAAGGACAGGGCGTAAAAGGAGGAAGCTTTCATGCGCAAAACCCGTTCGTTTTTGATCGGCCATACCCCCATTGGCGGGGGCGCGCCCGTGACCGTGCAAAGCATGACCAACACCGATACCCGCGACGCGCGGGCCACGCTTGCGCAGGTGAGGGAGCTGGCCCAGGCGGGGTGCGACATCGTGCGCCTGAGCGTGTATGATGAAAAATGCCTGGACGCGCTTGGTGCCATCATAGACGGGTCGCCGGTGCCGCTGGTGGCGGATATCCACTTCCGGGCGGACCTGGCCGTGGGCGCGATGGAGCGCGGCATCGCCAAGGTGCGCATCAACCCGGGCAACATCGGCAGCGCGGCGGAGGTGCGCCGCGTGGCGGACTGCGCCAAAATGCACCGCGTGCCCATCCGCATAGGGGTAAACAGCGGCAGCGTGGAAAAGGACGTGCTGGCCCGCGAGGGCGGCGTGACCGCCCGCGGCATGGTGGACAGCGCCCTCATGCACGCCAGGCTTTTGGAGGATGCGGGTTTTCACGACATCGTGCTGAGCCTGAAGGCCTCCAGCGTGCCCCTGACCGTGGAGGCGTATCGCCTGGCCGCGCGGGAAACGGATTATCCCCTGCACGTGGGCGTGACCGAGGCGGGCCTGCCCGGCGCGGGCAATATCAAAAGCGCCATCGGCATTGGCGCGCTGCTGCTGGACGGCATTGGGGATACCATACGCGTATCCCTTACCGGCAGCCCCGTGCCTGAGGCCGCCGCCGCCATTGACATCCTGCGCGCGGTGGGCCTGCGCAAGGGCTTTGTAAACGTGGTAAGCTGCCCCACCTGCGGGCGCACGGGCATTGACGTGGCGGCCATCGCCCGCCGCGTGGAGGAGGAGCTTAAGGATATCCGCGTGCCGCTGACCGTGGCGGTGATGGGCTGCGTGGTCAACGGCCCCGGCGAGGCGCGCGAGGCGGATATCGGCCTGGCGGGCGGCGGCTTGTCCAGCGCGGGCGGCGCTGCCGGCGGCGCGGGCAGCGGGTATGCCGTAGGCGCGATCTTTGAAAAAGGAAAAGCCCCCCAGCGCGTGGAGGGCGATTTGGCGGGCATTTTGATTGCCCGGGCCAGGGAGCTGGCGCGCGGGCGGGAGTGAGAAGGGCGGTTTGCACGCCCCCTTTGTGCGGGGAGCCCGCGGCCCGCTTGCTGGCGATGCCTTGAGGCGCAGGCCGCAGAAGAACCCTGGTAAACTCATTAGAAAAGCCCGCCGCAGGCGGGCTTTCAGCTTGTCGATAAACCCCATGGGAGGCTTGGAGGGCCTGAGCCCTCCAACGCTTGTTCCGAAACCGGCGGCGTGTACGCCGGTTTCGGAAGCCTTGCGTAGCAAGGTTTCCTTACGCCGTTCGCCGCCCGGCGAGCGAAGCGAGTAGGCGAACGGCGCAATCCTCGGCGGAAAAGATCGCCGCAGGCGAGCTTTTTCGCCGGCCTGAAAAGCCCGGGAACGCCGCGAAGCCCCTAGTTCCATTGCGAAAGCATTTCGCGCATCCAGGCGTATACATCCATATCATAGACCGCCGCCAGGTTTTCGCGCGTCAGCGCCGTTTCGGTCTTTCCCTGGGAAACGCATTGCCCGCGGTTCATCAGCACCGCGTGCGTGCCGTAGCGGCGCGCCAGGCTTAAATCGTGCGCCACGCTGACCACCGCGCGCCTGGGCGTTAAAAGCCATTTCTGAATCAGGGAAAAAATATGCTTCTGATACGCCAGGTCCAGGTGGTTGGCGGGCTCGTCCAAAAGGAGGACGCGCGGATCCTGTGCAAACACCTGCGCCAGGAAGGCGCGCTGCAACTCGCCCCCGGAGAGGGTTAAAACGCTGGCGCGGCGCAGCTGCGTAAGGCCGGTCAGCTCCAGCGCCCGCTCCACAAGCGCCTGGCCCTTTCCATCGCCGCCGCCGAAGGGGCCGGGCGCATGGGCGTAGCGTCCCAGCCCGACGATTTCCTCTACCGAGTAGGCGTAGCCCACGGCGTTTTTTTGCGACAGCACGCCCACCTGCCTGGCCAGCTGCGCAGGCTTGAGGGAGCGGATATCCCGGCCGTTGAGCAGCACCGCGCCCGAATAGGGCACGCCACGGCACATTGCCTCAATCAGCGTGGATTTGCCCGCGCCGTTTGGGCCCACAAGCATGAGCCACTGCCCTTCCTCCAGGGTGAAGGACAGGTTATCCACGACGGTTTTTTGCCCATAGCGCACGCTTACGCGGTCCACTTTCAGCATGGCGCTCACCCAGCCTTCCTTGTGCGGTAGAAGATGATCACAAACGCCACGGCCCCTACCAGCGAGGTCACCACGCCGATGGGAAGCTCGATGGGGCTGAGCAGCGTGCGCGCCGCCAAATCCGCCAGCATGAGGAACGCCGCGCCCAAAAACAGGGAGGCGGGCAGCAGCCGCTTGTGGTTGGGGCCCGCGAGCATGCGCGCCATATGAGGCGTTACCAGGCCCACAAAGCCGATGGCCCCGCCAACCGACACGCATACCCCAATCAGCGCCGATACCGCGATGAGGATGACCAGCTTTACCCGCCGCACGTTCACGCCGACATGGCGGGCGTTATCCTCGCCTACGGCAAAGGCGTTTAGCTCCCGGCTGTAACGCAGGATGGCCGCGCCGCATACCGCCAGGGCGCAGGCCAAAAGCAGCACGTGCGTGTAATTGCTGCCCGACAGCGAGCCCATGGTCCAGAAGGTGATGGCGCGCACCCGCTCGCCTGCAAAGGAAATGATCAGCGACATAACGCTGGAGGCGAACATGGAAAAGACCATGCCGATGAGGATAATGCTGTTGGTGGCCAGCGAGCGGTCCAGCACATACGCCAGGGACAGGATTGCCACCAGGGAAAGGAACGCGAAGGCCATCGCCAGAACCATGGTTGCGGCATAGGGCGCGCCGGGCAGGGCTATGCCAAACGCCAGGGCGGTTACCGCGCCCAGCGAGGCCCCGGAGGATACGCCCAGGGTGGAACCATCCGCCAGGGGATTGCGCAAAAGGCCCTGCATGGCCGCGCCGCACATGGATAGCGCCGCCCCGCTTAGCGCCGCGCAAAAGACCCGCGGCAGGCGCACGGTAAGGATGATGGCTTTGGGAATGCCCTCCGGCACAGGCAGGCCCCACAGCGCGTTCCAAAGCGCCGCGACGGTATCCCCAAGCGGCAGGGACACGCTGCCCAAGCACACGCACAAAAGCGTCACGCCCGCGAGCGCCGCCAAAAACAGCGCGTAGGCTCCCAAAGAAAACCGGTCGGAAGTCGTTTTCATTGATATCCTTTCAAAGCCGGAGGCAAAACCGGGGAGGCGGGCCCAGGCTTTCCGTGCAGCGCCGGAAAAGCCCGCCCGCACGGCGCCTTTTTCATCAGACAGCGCCGTTCGCCCGCGGGCGAACGGCGCGCAAAGGAAGGGCCGGGCCTTAGGCGGCGGGCGCTTCCTCGCTGGCGATGCCATTTACAAAGCTGTACAGCTCCACGGCGGCGTCCTTCAGGCGCGGGCCGGGGCGGGAGATGGCGTTGGAATCGGCGTTGAACACGTTGGCGTTTTCAACCGCCTTCAGGGTTTCCCAGCCGGCGCGGCCCATGATCTCCTCCACGGGGGTGGGGCCCTCGCCAAAGTACATGGTGATGGTCACGATGTAATCGGGGTTGCGCTCAAGCACCTGCTCCTCGGAAATCTGCGCCCAGCCGTCCACGTCGGCAAAGGCGTTGGTCAGGCCGCACATGGCGGCCAGCTCGTCCATAAAGGTGTTTTTGCCGGCCGTCCACAGGCCGTATTGCAGGGGCGATACCTCGAAGTAGACGGTTTTGCCGGTGTTTTCGCTCTTGGCGGCGATTTCGTCAAAGCAGGCCTGCATATCGCCGATCAGGGCCTCGGCCTCGGCGTCCTTGGCCATAAGGGCGCCAATCATGCGGATGGCGGTATACACGCCCGCGATATCATTGGCGTCGCTGACGGCCACCTTGACGCCCGCGGCCTCCAGGGCCTGAACCTGCTCCACGGTTTGGGACATATCGGACATCAGCACCACCTGCGGGTTCAGCGCGAGGATCTCCTCCACGTTGGTATCCGCGCCGGACTGTACCACGGGCAGGTCGAGGATGCTTTCGGGATAGTCGCAATACGCGCCGCGTCCCACAAGCGCATCCTCCGCGCCCAGGGCGCAAAGGATTTCACAGTCGGACGGCGTAAGCGCCACAATGCGGGTGGCGGGTTGGCTCAGCGCGATTTCGCGGCCGTGCATGTCGGTAAGGGCAACGGCGGCATCCCCGGCCAGCGCGGTGGTTGCGAAAGCAGCCGTCAGCACAGACAGAAGCAGGGCAAGAAGTTTCTTGGACATTGGGGTTCCCTCCTGATCGATGAAGATCAAATGAATCAGCAAGGAGGGCGCCGCCTTTGCCGTAACCAAAAACAGCGTCCCTCCCTGAGGAACACTAAACAGACCTTGGAACACAGCCCTCGGCCTACATAGCATATCCCACCCCCAGGGGAATGATTTCACAGTGTAAACAGGTCTCCCGGCTTGGCCTCATCCTACTTGCGCGCCTTCCCGCTTTCGCAGTGACGTTGTTGCGCGTTCGTCCGCTTCACGGTTACTGGGATAGCCCGGAACTTTCATCCGCGTTCCCATGGCATGCCCGCGCCAATGGGGGCATGTCGCGCCTTTTTCAGCGCAGATACACCGGCTATTCATTTGTCGCGCTTATTATATCGGCTTGCGCGCCCCGCGTCAATTCCGTTTTTTGCGCCAATATTGCGCAAAAACGCCGCCAAACCGCGCCGGGGCCCCTTGACTTTCCCTAGGTTCCGGGTATAATGAAAAATGACTTTACGTGGATTTTACAATCGCAAATATAGAAGCTTACGCTTTTATAGATACATAACGAACGTCAGGAGGAGTCCCATCATGAAACGCATCCTGTCCGTGCTGGTTGCATTGACCCTGGTGTTTGCGCTGTGCGCAAGCGCATCCGCCGAAACCGTTGAGGAAGCGCTGGCCGCCGCGGCCGGCATGACCAACGAGGAGCTGTACGAAAAGGCCAAGGAAGAAATCGCCAACGGCGCGCAGCTCAACTTCTACTCCACCACCAGCTTTGCCGAGAAGGCCGCCGCCAACTTCATGGCCGCCTATCCCGAGCTGGACGGCAAGGTGGTCTACGCCGAAATTGACGACGTGGAAACCTACACCATCCTTACCAACACCATCGGCTCCGGCGTGGACAACTCCGCTGATATGGCGCTGACGCAAAACGGCGCCGACCTGAAAACCTACCTGCTGGACGAGGGGCTTTCCTACTCCTACTTCCCCGAGGCGCTCAAGGGCGATGTGGAGGAGATCAACCAGGACCCCGCGGTTGTAACATTCATCAACTCCCTGATGATCTATCACAACGGCAACGGCTCCATCAACTTCACCAACGTGTGGGAGCTTACCGAGGAGCAGTGGAAGGATAAGATCTTCTTCAAGGATCCCACCAATGAAACCGTAAACATCAACTTCCTGATCATGCTCACCAGCGAGGAATGGACCGAGCGCCTGGCCAAGGCCTACGAGGCCCGTTACGGCAAGGCCTGGGAAGCGGGCGAGTTCACCTCCCCCGCCTATCAGTGGATCGACGGCTTCCTCAAGAACGTGAACTACACCTACACCTCCGCCTCCAAGATGGCCGCGGGCGTGGCCAGCGGCGCGCCCGGCAACATGGGCCTGTTTGTGTTCTCCAAGCTGCGCAAGGTGGACGAGGCCGACCGCAAGAACCTGACCGTTTTGCAGTTTGAAAACGAGGTGGACTGCTTCTCCGGCTTCATGTACGCGGTGTACGCCACCGTTTGCAAGGACACCGAGTGCCCCTATACCTGCGCCCTATTCATCAATTACCTTTTGAGCCAGGAAGGCTTCGCGGGCGAGAAATCCTGGAATTCCAGCCAGGGCTACTACTCTCCCAACAAGACCATCCAGAAGCCCGAGGGCCTGGAGGACGAGCCCTACGAGTACTGGACCGACAAGCTGGTCTTTGAGGACCTGGAGTACATTTACGACCATTACATCGACGTGTATGAGTTCATTGCCACGCGCGTGGGCTAATGCGAACGGCGGCCCGCGGGGGCGCGCCTCCCGCGGGCCGCGGCCTAAACAAATGAACGTGAAACAGGGTGGGCTTCCACCCTGTTTCACGCAGGGGAGCTTGAGCTGATGAAACAGACCCGGGCAAACGACCTTACGCGCGAGCCATGGCGCTACCGCCTGCGCGCGTTTCTTTCCAAGCCGGCCAATTTGCTGCTGATCTTCTTTTTGGCGGTGCTGGTGGTTTTATCGCTAATGCCGCTGGTGACCATGCTTTCCAACATGTTCACCATTCACATTGGCACGGAAAAGAAAATTACACGCATGAACGTGGGCGCGTGGACGCTCACGCACTTTACCAGGCTGTTCCAGGGCGACGACTGGAGCCGCGTAAACTTTTGGCAGCCGCTGGTGAACTCCTTCATCGTGGCGTTTGGCGCGGGCTTCCTGGGCATTGCCATAGGCGGCACGGTGGCGTGGTTTGTGACCCGCTCCGACTTGAAGTGCAAAAAATTCATCGCCAGCGTATTTGTGTTTCCCTACATGATGCCAGCCTGGACGCTGGCCCTGTTTTGGACCAACATGTTCCAGAACAGCCGCGTGGGCGGCGGCAACGTGGGCATGATCGAGTCCATCTTTGGCGTATGCATGCCGGAGTGGTTTGTGTACGGCCTGTTCCCGATGATCGTGGTCATCGGCCTGCACTATTCGCCCTTTGCGTATTTGCTGATTGGCGGCATTCTAAAAAACATGGACGCGACCCTGGAGGAAAGCGCCACCATCCTCAAGGCGGACCGCTTTACCATCATCCGGCGCATTACGGTGCCCATTGTGATGCCCGCCATCCTTTCCACCTTCCTATTGATCTTCTCCAGCGGCTTTAGCTCCTACACGGTTCCCGTGTTTTTGGGCTCCGCTGTTAAATGCTATACCCTGTCCACGAAGATGCGCGCGCTCATCCAGGCCGGCTATCAGGGGCAGGGCTATATCATCGCGTTTGTATCCATTCTGCTGGGCTGCGTCATCCTGGGCATTAACCAGTGGTTCACGGGCAAGCGCAAGTCCTTCACCACCGTTACGGGCAAAAGCGGCCAGGTATCCCTGGTAAAGCTGAAAAAGCTCAACCGGCCCATCAGCGTTTTCCTGATTATATGCATCGTGTTTTTTGCCATCATGCCGCTGGTAAGCTTCGCGCTGGAAAGCGTGATACGCCAGCCGGGCAATTACAGCCCGTCCAACATGACGCTGCAATTTTGGATTGGCACGGAGGATTCGGCCTATGAAACGGGCATGATCTCCGGCATCCTGCTCAACCCCACCATGTGGAAGGCCGTGGGCCGCCAGGTGCTGCTGGCGCTTACCGTGGCCCTGATTGTGGGCACCAGCGGCATGCTGATTGGCTACGCGTGCGTGCGCCGCCGCGGCGCCAGGCTGGCCCGCTTTGTGGAAAGCCTGGCCTTCTTCCCTTACCTGATGCCGGCGATGGCGTTTGGCACTATCTACTTGGCCGTGGCCACCAGCGCGAACTTCAAGTTCCTCTACGGCACGTTTGGGCTGCTGGTCATCGTCGCGTCTATCAAGTTTTTACCGTTCGCCTCCCGCAGCGGCGTAAACAGCATGCTGCAGATCGCCCCGGAGATCGAGGAGGCGGCCATCATCTTTGGCGTGCCGTGGCGCAAGCGCATGACGCGCATCCTGTTCCCCATTCAAAAAAGCAGCATCCTATCCGGCTACCTGCTGCCGGTGATTTCCGTCATGCGCGAGGTGGCGCTGTTTACGCTGCTTGTGCCCTATGCGCGCTATCTGCTTACCACCATGCTGTTTTCCTTCAATGAAACGGGCTACGCGCAGTACGGCAGCGCCGTTACGCTGCTTATCATCCTCATTATCATTCTGATCAACGCCGTTACCAACAAGCTTACCGGCGCATCGTTTGACAAAGGAATCGGAGGCTGACAACCATGCCAGAGATTATCCTGGAGAAGGTAACCAAACGGTTTGACAAATTTACCGCGGTCAAGGAGCTGGATCTGCTCATCAGCGACCGTGGGTTCGTAACGCTGCTGGGCCCCTCCGGCTGCGGCAAAACCACCACCCTGCGCATGATCGCGGGCCTGGAAACCCCCACCAGCGGGCGCATCCTGATTGACGGCAAGCCCGTGTTTGATTCCCAGAAGGGCATAAACGTGCCGCCCAACAAGCGCGATATCGGCTTCCTGTTCCAAAACTACGCGCTGTGGCCGCACATGACGGTGTATGAGAACATCGCCTTCGGCCTGGAAATGCTCAAGTGGGACAAGGCAAAAATCCGCGCCCGCGTGGACGAGCTGCTTGCCCTGCTTAAGATTGAGCCGTTTGAGAAGCGCTATCCATCGGAACTTAGCGGCGGCCAGCAGCAGCGCGTGGCGATTGCCCGCACGCTTGCGCCCAGCCCCAAGGTGCTTTTTATGGACGAGCCCCTCTCCAACCTGGACGCCAAGCTGCGCCAGGAAATGCGCACCGAGCTCAAGCGCCTGCATTCCGATACCAACAGCACCTTCGTGTACGTAACGCACGACCAGCTTGAGGCCATGACCCTTTCCACCCAGGTATGCCTGATGGACAACGGCGTATTGCAGCAGTACGCGCCGCCGCTGGCCATTTACAACCGCCCGGCCAACCTGTTTGTGGCGGAGTTTGTGGGCAACCCCACCATCAACTTTATTCCTGCGAAGGTGAAAAGCGTGGAGGGCTGCTGCGCAAAGCTTTCGCTATTGGGCACGGAAATGACCTTTGCCGCCCAAGCGCCCATCGAGGGCCTGGGAAGCGAGGCCGTGCTGGGCGTGCGCCCGGAGTTTTTGCCTATCCGCGATAACGGCTCGTTGAGCGGCACCATCTATTCCACCCTGCCCACAGGCATGGAAACCACCGTAAAGGCGGAGTGCGGCGGCGCCATGCTCACCAGCGTGGTGTTTGGCAGCGTGGACTACGCCATTGACACCGAGGTGAAGCTGGAAATTGTTGGCGACGGCATTGTGCTGTTTGACAAGGAAAGCGGCAACAGCGTGGGCGTGGGCAGCGTAAGCAGGGGATAGGGGAGAGGCGATGGCGCCGCTTAGGAAGGGCCTGTTCGGAAAAAGAGAGGCATACCCGAAAGCCCGCAGCGGCGCGCGGCTCAAGGATGAGCGGATTAAAGCCCTCCTTGGCCCCGTTGTAAATAAGTAAAAAAGGTAGCCCGGCCGGTACGGCCGGGCTACCTTCAGCCTGCCTATAAACCCCATGGGAGGCTTGGAGGGCCGCAGCCCTCCAACGCTTGTTCCGAAACCGGCGGCGTGTACGCCGGTTTCGGAAGCCT
>ENA-UOJG01003135-UOJG01003135.1-human-gut-metagenome-genome-assembly--contig:-C47-NODE-3135-length-12275-cov-5.471113_pt1 | contig 12275 bp, 10 predicted proteins | sample MGYA00242340_ERZ723887 | MGnify/ENA metagenome assembly ERZ723887 | reverse complement strand
TACGATCTTCGGAATCTGTTCTAAAATCGCTGTTCTATTCATCTTTAATTATCCCAAGTAGGATCGTAACTGATTAATGAGTTAGAGGCATTGCCCAAACCGATATAGATATAATTATCCAAGACATACATGCAATGTACAGACCTGTTAGCCGCTGGTAACTGGGATTTCTGGCTCCAGTTCTGAGAGTCCGGATCATAGCGCCAAATATAACCGTCCCCGTCTACGCCATATACATAATTACCATAAGCGATAGCACATAAAAGCATCCTTCCGGGGAACGAAGCCTCCTTTTCCCAAGCTACAGCGTTCTTGTCTGTAGACCAAAACTGTGTCGTATATTCCAAAGAAGGATCCGCTTTATTAATAATCCCCAGTCCGGCATATATACGGTCACCAATTACAACGGATATTCCGCCGTATTGTTTAATCGGGAAATTAGATTTCTTGCTCCAAACGAAAGCGCTCGGTTCATAAGTCCAGACTTCATCGATTAGTTCGTTACCTCTACGTCCACCTATGAGGAACGCTTGATCTTCCATTCTGCAACATGCCGCCCGATACATACCTTTAGGCCGTTGCTGGTCTGTTTGTACGGCGCTCCAAGAATTATCGGATGTGGAGTATACATATAAACTGTCACATATCTTTCCCGTGTTATCCAAACCACCAAAAGTCCATAGGCCAAATCCGATGCTGAAACATACTTGGCCCGATAATTTCTCAGGATGAGACCTTACGGGCAACCATTATTTCTTAGAGGTCATATATCCCCAAAACTCATCGGTGTATTCCCTACCCGTGTCACCGCCTAACAAGAATCCCGTGCTATTAGCCAAGGTACAGAAAGAGGTAGATCCCGGTATCCGGAAAGCTCCCTCAAACCTTGCCCCTGCTCCAAATATATCCGGAGTTTGGAAGCGAACTTCCTCTCCGTAAGCGATACCATTCTTATTTTTAGCGTAAGCCCTTAAATAATAGCTCGTGTCTCCTCTCAATTCCTTTATCGTACCCGTAAACGCTTGTGTACCGGAAGAAAGAGCTACCGCTCCTTCACAATTACCAAAGGCCGGACTAGGACTAGTTCCCCAACATACACCAGCCTCTGTAACCGGTGAGGCACCTTCGGCTAAGACCTCTCCTCCTACCCATGCGGTACCGTTTTTAATAGTAGACACCTCCTTCGTATTGACTGTAGGCAACTCACTTTCCAGAATCGTATGGATACCTTCGCCTGCGCTATAGGTAGTACCTAAAGCGTTTGTCGCATAAGCACGTACGTAATACCCTTTCTGCTGTTGCATATCATAGATTTTCCCGGCAAATTCTCCGATACCCGCTCCGCAAATAATCGTATCCCCATTTTCTATTGTCGGCGATTTATCAGCACTAAAGCAGAAACCACATGCCGTGATCGGAGAATCTCCCTCGCTTATTATTTCCATGGAGAACTCCGCATAGGTAAACTCTGTCGCTATTTTCTTGAATTTGTTATCATCTAATACAGGACGACCATTCGTGGTCTTAAAGGTCTCGACTTTCGCCCCGTTATACTCACCATATTTACTTTTTGCGTAAGCTCTAACGTAATAGGTAGTTTCCGGTTTTAAATCGGAGATCGTACAATAGAACGAATCGGCTTCCATGTCTATACGAATCGTAGAGTCGGATGCTGAAGGCTCCGGATTCAGCATTAAGTAAATACCCCTTTCCTCGATTTCGGCTTCCCCTTGTTTGGTTATCATACCTCCACATTGAACGGAAGTAGACATCACGTTGACTGGCAATAAGGTCTTAACGCTTCCTAATCCATCTTTCGTCTTAAAAGGTAAAATCTCTCCATAAGCGGTATCTACCGCATTGATCGCATAGGCCCGGATATAGTAATCCAGATCATTGGTTAAGCCCTCGATCGTAGCCTCATATTTTACCTTACGCTTGGATACGGCTTTTTTATTTTTCTCTATCACAGTAAAGGTAGATTCCGTGCTCCAACAAAAACCGGCCTCTGTCACGGGAGCGCCGTTTTCTTGTAAGACCTCCCCCGATACTGTCACGGAACTAGCCGTGGACTTCAATATCTCGTCTGTCTTAACAGACGGTTTTTTAGCGTTTCGAATGCCACCATCTATATCCGGATCATTCACGCATCCGGCCATTAATAAAGCCGCAAATAGAATAGAGAAGAGTGAGTATATATGTTTCATAAATAATCAATATTAAAAGAATACACCTAAGCCAGCGTTTAGATCCAAGTACTTAAAATTAACCGTATTGCATCCAACGCTAATAAATACAGAGTTCGTTATTTTCATCATCAAGTCAACCTCGGCAGCGACCCCTTTGTATGAGGAATCAATATTCCGGCACCATACCTCTCGTGTACTATCGTAGTTTTCATAGGAATGGGTCGTGAACGAATGTAGTAAAGCTCTTTCACCATATCCCAAACCAACGGAGGCATATAACCACGGAAAGCATTTTACGATTAAACCGGCCGTTCCGGCTATACTATTTGTCTTCGAGGATTTGCCTGTATTAAGCTCATAAGATTCCCCTTCCGAATTAGAGAACTTAATAATCTGCCCTTGGTTATTACATTCGTCCGTATAATTCATAAAAGACATATTCGTCTTGAAACGGACATACCAACCGAAGCGTTGCCCCATACCTCCTACCGTGATTCCATAAGGAGATTCGATCGAATACGAGTATCCCGCAAAAAACTCCATTCGTTTCTTAGGGGATACCGCCGCAGAATCTATCGGTTGTGCCTCGGGTTCCGCCGGCTTTAACAACATCTCTTGGTATTCTTTCCAATAGGTTGCTAGCTCCTCACTTTTAGGGGTTCCGATACCTTCCGAATAATAAATGATTAATTTAGAGATGGCATCCGGATCATCTTCCGTAGCTTTGACCGTCAGGCAGTTTAAACATTTATTCATCAAGCTACGCATGGAAGGCCGCATTCGCTCGTTGGAAAGCCAAATCGTAGTCAGCTGATCAATACTGTATGCGTCGCATTGCGATACGCCTTCCTCGTACCACATTTTAGCGTCACTATAATCAAGACGTTTCATCGCTTCATCTCCCTTACGGTTGTATTCCGTACGCTGTTGCGCCAGCAGTCCGAGGGGAAATACCGCACATATCATCAATATCCAAAGTCTTTTCATATAATAGGTAAATACATGTTTAGTTGTTCATAATATTACAATCAATAATAAGTAAGGCCTTCGCTAATCAATGATCCGTCAGAATTATAAATATCAAACAAATTGTCTTCCCGTTCGAATGCCCGGCCGTTATCCGCGATACCGACACTTAGGTATTTGCAAGGAATACGTTCCTCGGCTTTCGAATCGATCGCCCCGTATCTGTTATTTGACTTCTTACGTACGATCTTATATCGTCCGAAAGCCATTTTCTCCTCATACAGGGCCTTTTTGTCCGCTATACGTTTCTCCTCGGTTTTCTCATCGCAAGCGATGATCAACCGGACTACCTCTTCCGTAAGTTTCGTATCCTTTGCTTCCGACAAATCTTTCTTAGCTCCCGAATAATCAGCTTTGGCCATTTTTTCCTTACCGGAGGCGATTAACGAGTTATATTTCTCATTCATCTCATTTTCCGATGGCTGATCCGGGAGAACATTCTCTTCTATCGTATGCTCTGTTTCCATAGGTCGTTTCTCTTCCACTTGAGGCTCTTGTTTCTCCGCTTCCTTTATCTCAGAGATAGGAGGTTCCGTATGTAAAACTGGGTGATCTGGCATTTCTACTTCTTTTGAGACATTGCTATCCGGCTCCACAGCTGAAGGTAAATCAATACTCTCGACAACCTCTTTTGTGGGCCTATTGCTATGCACTAAAAGAGCTGTAGCGGATCCTACAACGACAAATATAGCGATTCCGATAGGAATTATTTTCTTTCTGGAATTATTCTTTTCTGTTATTGGCTCCACGGTAGGTGGATTAGCCACATTGACAACAGTCTCTTCATCATCCGATCCTACTAATTTAGAATCTACAGGTGATGAATAAACCACCGTTGTTTCCTCATTCACAATCTCGAGAGATGGACTTGGGACAACCTGAACTTCCTTTTCCGCTTGAGAAAAATCCAAAGACGCCAACATCTCGCCCACCGTCTCAAAGCGATCCGCAGGAATGATTTGCATCGCTTTTATGATAACAGCCTCTGTTTTCGGGCTGATCGCCGCATTGATTTCAGAGGGGTTTCGCAAAGGACGTGCGGCACGTAGTATAGATTCTGTAGGGATTGTTCCCGTTAACAGATTATACATCGTGGCTCCCAAGGAATAAATATCCGGACGGGGCGAGAACACTTGTGTTCCTTCGTTATCGTATTGCTCTATGGATGCGAATCCTTTAGAAAGGGTTAACATCGTAGTGCTGGTCTCTTCCTGCTCGATATCGTAACGTTTGCTGACTCCGAAATCGATCAAGCGGGCGTTCCCGTTCTTATCGATCAAGATATTGCTAGGCTTGATATCCAGATGCAAGATACTCTTATCATGAACGAATTGTAACGCCTCGCCAATTTGCCGTACATATTTAAGGACCGTAGCTTCGGGCAATATCCCGTTTTTCTCAAGCATATATTTTAGCGAGAAGCCGGAAATATACTCCATGGCAATATAAGCCGTATTGTTTTCCTCGAAAACCTCCAACACGTTTACTATATAGGGATGGTGAACTTCCGATAGGATCTTTGCCTCTTTGATCAGTTTTTCCTTGAACTTGTTAAATAAGACCTTTCCCGTCTCCGAATGTACTTTTACGGCTTGAGAACCGGGTTCTCTATAACAATAATCCTTGAAGAAATATTCCTTGACACAGATAGGGACCTCCGTCTTTACGGTACCTAAAGATCCTTTAACTTCTGTGTACCAAACTCCTCTGTAGGTTATGCCAAAACCACCTTGACCAACCACATGAGTAAGTCTGTATTTTCCGTTTTGAAGAAGATGTCCGTCTGGCAGATTCATAACCTTGAATAATTCCATTTAATCTGCCAAAAGTACGTTATTTATATAAAAGAATAAAGAAAAGAGAGAATATTTTGCTTAAAACCCATGCTATCTTCCACTTTTTGAATAGGTATGATATAAAAAGAAAAGTTATCCCGGGTCTTGCCGTCACAGGCTTCCATGAGGGCGTCCTTTATTTCCGGAACAGATAAACGACCATTAAATATCTCTGCGATCTTTTCATTCTTCAGTCTTTCAAGAACCCCGTCCGTACAAAGAAAGAGGAAATCGTCGGGTTGAATATCGTTCAAGGTAATAATGTCCGCTTCTGTTGGAGTATGAGTGCCTTGTATAGCCCGGATAATCACATTCCGCTGGGGGTGGGTTAACGCTTCTTCCGGAGTGATCTTACCTAATTTAACCAATGAATTTACCAATGAATGATCTTCTGTTTGATATAAAATCTCCCCCTTCCTCAGATGATAGATCCGGCTATCTCCGATATGAGCCAATACGATTCCGGAAGAAGCGATATAGGCCATGGTGAGCGTAGTAGCCATACCCATCGCTTCCGGATGCTCTTGAACATAGGAGTCGAAACAGACTTCCGCATAATGTACGGCTTTATGGATAAACTCAGGCGTGGGATCATCCTTTAGGAACGTAGAAAAGAAAGTTTGTATGGACTCGCAAGCTAATGAGCTGGCTACCTCCCCTTTCTCGGCTCCACCCACACCATCGCAAACCATAAACAATTTTTGGTCAAGGGTCACTTGTTCGGGAAGCGGGTAAATGGAATCCTCGTTATTCGATCTGCCTCCTTTTTCCGTAATAGCACATGGCTTACCGATCGTTATAATCATAACAAATGAGTTTTATTCATTAAAACGTAAGACGGTGCGACCAATAATAATCTCGTCATTATCATTGAGCACGACCACCTCGCCATTCTCTAGGTAACTGTTATTATATAACGTATGGTTTTTACTATTATTGTCGGTAAGGAAATGTTTATATCCACCTTTTGAATCTTTTTTCACCTCAATGCAAATATGCTCGCGACTCATCGTGCGATCAGCCGTGATAATTGGCATCGTAGCTTGTGAGGCGTTCGACTTCCGGCCAATGACAACCTTCCCTTCGTGAAGAGGAAACGCTTGTTCAGGTGTATCGCCGTCTGGAAGAACCGTCAGTCTGCCGATTCCAGTCTTGACAGGTGTCACTAAAATCGTATCGGAATCGACTTCCTGATGATTACTTTTCTCGGATAATAAGGACAAAGGAATAGGCTCTTTGCATTTCGGACACTTAAAGGAGGTAATGCCGAGGGGAATCTTCCCCTCGTCTACCTTTAATCCTACATGGCAATGTGGACATTTAACCGCGATCATACGATAAACGAAATATCTGCGCCATCCATATCCGTAGAGTACAGATCCATCATATCTGTATCGGAAAGCATAACCGTATCGTCCGCCAAGGTTATAAAGTCTGAATGATCGAAAGACTCGATGCTACTATCGTCTATAACTATGGCATCGCCTAGGTCGACACCTCCTCCTTCCACGTCTATTATGACAGCATCCGCTGGCATGACGTCATTGCCGTCTAAAGTTACGAATGTATATTCCTCTTCTTGCATAACCTTTGTTCCTAATATATTAATATTCCGAAAACAAAAGTACAAAAAGCAATGGATTAATAAACTTGTTATTCTCTCTTATAATCAAACATTTGGGTTTCATGTACAAAAGAGGCTGTTTTACTATACGAAAAGAAAAGGCTCATTCTCTCACCCATTTGGCCTTACAGGAAGAAACTGGGCATTGCTTTCGGTTTTTCAATGATTCCCAAGGGATCTCACCTAAGAATGTCCCACATTTCGGACAAACATAGTCTATCTTAAATTGATTGGCGATATCCTGCAATTGCTGGGGAATCTTGGCCGACTGCTTGGCGCCTAGATAGATTCCTACCGTAGGGGCACAAATCGTTATCAGGAGGCTGATGCCGAATAGTTCCGGGCTACCTTTCCCTAAGAAGCCTATCACGACCCCCACTATTCCGGGCAAAGCAAATGGTAAGGATTGAAATAATCTGGTCTTAAACTGATTAGAGGATTGAATCTTAACTTTTGCTTGAATATAATCATCGTAGACTTTTTTCAATGCGGCAAATTCATCGCTATAATCATTATTGTATTTAAGCACCTCGGAAAGATTTAAGACATAGCTATCCCCCAAGCGAATATGATCCGTAGGAGTAACACGTTTCTTTACGATCTGGGCTCCATTCACGAACGTACCGTTAGTAGATCCCGTATCCTCCAATAATAAGTTGCCACCATCCTCACGTATCAGACGGGCATGATGGCGGCTTACATGAGGATCGTTTGCAATAAAATCGTTGTCTTTTGCTTTTCCTATCTTTATAATCATAGTCTTATTCCTTTTCCTCTTCCTCTTGAGGCTTTCCCATCTCCTTCTCAAGATTATCTTTCAGCACTTTCAACGGATCCTTGGATATTACCAACTCTTTAGGCTTACCCTCTTCCGTCAATAATAATAAACGCTGCTTAGGGAGATTTATTTGTAAGATATGATTTTTATTTATGATATGACTTTTTCCGACACGCATTAATATCTTGTTACAACCAGCGACCTGCTTCTCTAAGATCTCTTCTATTTTTCCGATATTTATAGCGAAGGTAAATTGGATGCCATTTGACAACAATAGTTTCGTATAGTTCCTGTCTGCTTCAAAATAAAGGATCTGACCAATCTTAATGCGCAACAACTCATCCCTTGTTTTTATAATTAAATACCGCTACATACGTAGAAATTGTTTTTTCGTTTCTCTTTCAAAAACAAATATACGGTATTTTCTTTATTTAATAGGTATCTTTTGGGGGAAAGATTGGTAAAGTGCACCAAAAACAAGAGCCTTTTCCCTGCTCAGAAGAGACACCGATACGCCCTCCCAGCCTTTCAATTATATTTTGGCAGATAGAAAGTCCAAGCCCTATGCCTTGCTTTTGGTTTCGTCCTTTATAAAAACGATCGAACACATGAAGTTTTATTTCCTCCGACATTCCTTCCCCCGTATCGGTCACGGATAAAAGAACCTCGTTCTCCATGGCTTGATATGACAAGATGATGCTACCTATAGAGGTGTACTTAATTGCGTTTGTTATAAAATTGCCAAGAACTTGTTTCAAACGGATACGGTCGGAGCGTAATAAAAAGGAATCCAAAGATTCCGGATAGGGCAAAGCTACCCCTCTCGGTACTTTGATCTGGAAAGAAGCTACCGTTTCTACAATAAGTTGTCTTAGATCAAATTCCATGAAATCAAAGGTCATGGTACCAGACTCGAGCTTAGCCAGATCCAATACATCATTAACGATACCCAATAATAACTCATTATTGGTCTGAATAAGATTAATATACTCTTGTCTTAGCTCACCATCCTCTTCATCCCCTAAAAGAGAAGAGAATCCGACAATAGCGTTTAATGGCATGCGGATCTCATGGCTGATGTTTGCCAAAAAGGAGGATTTCAAACGCTCTGATTTCTCGGCCTTCAGCATTCGTTCTTCCATCGCTTTCAGTTCAGATATATCATAATTCATCAGTAATAGGATGGGGCTTGATTTCTCCAGACCCGCCTCCATTATATCCAGACGAACCCATTTCCATCCCTCGCCATCCCTGACCCGGACTTCCCCTTGATCATGATCAGTTTCTCCATGGACAAGTCGGCTCAAGGAAGTTTTCAAGCATTCACGGTCTTCTGGCTTGACATTGGAATATATGCCTACTATCTGGCTCAATGGAGTTCCCGGAACTTCACCCATATTCAGATACCATTGTTCCATCGCCACTCCTTCCCCAGTGGACAAATCATACTTTGCGCAGCCGATCTTGGCACGATGACTTATCTGAGGAAAAAAAGGCTCGAACTCTATGCCTAATGTCGTTTTCATATATATCCGTTCTCATTATATTTATGCAAAAAGAGGGTTTAGCCATAAAAAACGAATGAATTAATCGTTCGTTTTGTTGCCTTCCCCACCACTTCAATATCCTGATATATAAGATTATACCATATGACTATAAAAAAATAGAGGGTAGATTGATCACTCAATCCACCCTCCTGTCTATCGTGTGCTTAAACTATTAAAAATCAACCCCTTGATTAGTCTTCTAGAGCCGCTTGCGCCGCCGCGATACGAGCGATGGGCACTCTAAAAGGTGAACATGATACGTAATTCAAGCCAACTTTATGGCAGAACTTAACGGAAGAAGGCTCACCACCATGCTCGCCGCAAATACCACATTTCAAATCCGGACGGATGGCACGACCTTTCTCAGTTGCCATACGAACCAGCTGTCCTACACCATTTTGGTCTAGTACTTGGAACGGATCGACCTTCAAAATCTTCTTCTCTAAGTAAACCGGTAAGAAGGAAGCGATATCGTCACGAGAGTAACCAAATGTCATCTGAGTCAAGTCATTCGTTCCGAATGAGAAGAATTCAGCGCTGGAAGCGATACGATCCGCTGTCAATGCCGCACGAGGAATCTCGATCATCGTACCTACCTTGAATTCGATACGATCGCCAACTTCCTTGAATAGCTCTTCGGCCGCGGTACGGATCACCTTCTCTTGTTCCTTGAATTCATATAAGATACCTGTTAATGGTACCATGATTTCCGGTTTAGCCTCAATACCTTCTTTCTTCAAATCCAAAGCGGCACCTAAAATGGCCCGAGTCTGCATTTCCGTAATTTCCGGATATGTATTACCTAGACGGCAACCACGGTGACCCAACATCGGGTTATGCTCGCAAAGAGATTCCACACGTTTTTGGATCTCCTTAACGGACACGCCCATAGTCTCAGCCATTTCCTCTTGACCTTTCAAATCGTGAGGAACGAACTCATGCAAAGGAGGATCGAGCAAACGAACGGTAACAGGACATCCGGCCATAGCCTTGAAGATACCCTTAAAGTCCTCTTTCTGATAAGGAAGGATCTTCGCCAACGCTTTCTTACGACCTTCAGCGTCCTCGGCCAAGATCATCTCACGCATAGCTTTGATCTTCTCACCCTCGAAGAACATATGCTCGGTACGGCAAAGGCCAATACCAACGGCACCGAAGCTACGAGCGATCGAAGCGTCGTGAGGCGTATCAGCGTTTGTACGAACTTGTAATTTTGTATATTTATCGGCTAAAGCCATTAACTCCTCGAAATCACCTGATAACTCAGCGGCTTTTGTCTCAACCTGTCCGACATAGACTTCTCCGGTCGTACCATTGATAGAGATATAATCACCTTCTTTCAAAGTCACGCCATCAACGTCTACAGTCTTATTCTTATAATCGATGTTCAAGGCACCAGCACCGGATACGCAGCACTTCCCCATACCACGAGCTACAACAGCGGCATGAGATGTCATACCTCCACGAGCGGTAAGGATACCTTCTGCGACAGCCATACCGGCCAAGTCTTCCGGAGAAGTCTCAATACGGACCATGACAACCTTTTTGCCATCGGCATGCCATTTAGCGGCATCATCAGCGAAGAATACGATCTGTCCGGTAGCGGCACCCGGTGAAGCCGGCAAACCTTTTACCCACACTTTCGCCAGTTTCTCGGCTTTTTTATCGAATACAGGGTGAAGCAACTCATCTAATTTATTCGGCTCGATACGGTTCAACGCTGTTTTCTCATCAATCATACCTTGATGCAATAAGTCGATAGCGATTTTCACCATAGCGGCACCGGTACGTTTACCGTTACGGGTTTGCAAGAACCAAAGTTTACCCTCTTGTACGGTAAATTCCATATCTTGCATATCCCGATAATGATCTTCCAATTTCTCTTGGATAGCGTCTAATTGCTTATAGATTTCCGGCATGGCTTCTTCCATGGACGGATATTTAGCGATACGTTCTTCTTCTGAGATTCCGGCACGTTCAGCCCAACGTTGTGAACCGATCTTCGTGATCTGTTGCGGGGTACGGATACCTGCTACAACATCCTCACCTTGAGCGTTAATCAAGTACTCGCCATTAAACAAGTCCTCACCATTACCCGCGTCACGAGAGAAACAAACGCCTGTAGCGGAAGTATCGCCCATATTACCGAATACCATGGCTTGTACGCTAACCGCCGTTCCCCACTCGTCTGGAATACCTTCCATCTTACGATACAGGATAGCACGCTCATTCATCCAGCTATTGAACACGGCACAGATAGCGCCCCACAATTGCTCATAAGCGCAAGTCGGGAAATCCTGTCCGGTCTGGGCCTTAACGGCTGCCTTAAATTTAGAGACCAATGTTTTCAAGTCTTCAACGTCAAGCTCGTTATCTAACTTAACGCCTTTCGCTTTCTTTACTTCCTCGATGATCGCCTCAAACGGATCGATATCCTCTTTGCTTGTCGGTTTCATGCCTAATACGACATCTCCGTACATTTGAACGAAACGACGATAGGAATCCCAAGCGAAACGAGCGTTGCCCGTCTTACGAGACAAGCCTTCCACTACCTCGTCGTTCAAGCCAAGGTTCAATATCGTATCCATCATACCTGGCATGGACGCACGGGCACCGGAGCGAACTGAAACTAACAGAGGATTGGCAACATCACCGAACTTAGAGTTCATTAACGTTTCGATATTAGCGATCGCCTTCTCAACATCCGCTTTCAGCAACTCTACGACTTTATCTTTGCCTAACTCGTAATACTCTATACAAACTTCTGTTGTAATCGTGAATCCCGGAGGAACCGGTACACCAATCAGATTCATCTCGGCAAGGTTAGCGCCTTTACCACCCAGCAGATTTCTCATATCTGCCTTACCTTCGGCTTTTCCATTTCCGAACGTGTAAACTCTTTTTCTTTCCATATTCGACAGTATTGAATTTAGATTCTAGTTTTGTTGATTTCAACTGTTATATTGCTATCTCAACTTTGCAATGCTGCAAATATATGCTATTTCTACTTTGCAAGCACGAATAGCGTTAAAGATTTTTACATGTTTTACAACTATTCTTTACCATTTATATCCAGCAAATGCTTACATTTGCGTGCGGAAGTTTGTTGACGCTTCCATTTCCCATCGGATTTCCCGCCTATCTCTTTGCCCCTTACATATAATATATGATCTTTTTCTTTTATTTGTCTATTTATTTCCAATAGGAAGACTCAGGAGTTTTTGTCTTATGCTGATATAGGTAGACACATTCAATAACAATAAAATGTGTAATTAT
>ENA-UOJG01003133-UOJG01003133.1-human-gut-metagenome-genome-assembly--contig:-C47-NODE-3133-length-12294-cov-5.551597_pt1 | contig 12294 bp, 14 predicted proteins | sample MGYA00242340_ERZ723887 | MGnify/ENA metagenome assembly ERZ723887 | reverse complement strand
GGTGACTCCCCGCAGTGCGGGGAGATGTCGCGCAGCGACAGAGGGGACGGGCGCCGGTTAGGCGGAAAGCGGCGTAGCCGCAGGGGAGATTGCACCGGAGGTGTACCTATTTGCAAGCAGACCGAGCAATCCACATAAAAACCAACCCCATTCTCCCAAACAAAGGAGAACACCATGACCACATTTGAATTCAAAATGACGCCACGGGCGTATTACGCCGGGTGGCGGGTGCTGCAACGGCAGCAGCTGCGGCTGCAATGGGTGCTTTGCACCCTATGTGCGGTGCTGGCAGCGGCGGGTATTTTGCTGTATTTTCTGCTGCAAGATGTGGCAGAGACGGCGATACTCCCGGCGCTGAGCGGTATTGTAGCAGCCATGGCTGTGCTGCTGCCCTGGGTGCGGCGCAGTTCCGTGCTGCGGGAGTTTGGCAACTCTCCCACACTGACCCAGCCCTTTACCCTTCGGCTGGAGGAGCAGGCGTTGCAGGTGTGGAGCAAATTTGAGCAGTACACCCTGCCCTGGCAGGGGATCACCTACGCCAAGGAGACCAAGGATTATATTATTCTCATCGGGTGCTACCGGATGGGGCTGTTTGTGATTGAAAAAGCAGACTGTGACCCGGCGGATCTGAACGCGCTGCTCAGCGCCCTGCACGAGAAGGCACCGGCCTTTGGAGGTGCAAAATGATTGAAGTAAACTACTGCTTAGAAGCCATGGATTTTGCCGATATGGCGGCGCTGCGTCGGCGGCTGACCCGCATAATCCCCATTCTCTTTTTTGCAGCTGTTGGATTTGGCTGTGCGGTGGCGGGCTTTAGCGCCCGGTCCCACCAGCCTATCGTTGCACTGGCGGTCTGTATGCCCCTGTTGGTCATGGGCGTTCTGCTGCTGTGCCGCGGACCTGTGTCTCGGCGGATGTATACCCGCCTGTGCAAGGCACATCCGTCCCTGACTGCGCCGGTGCAAATGCGCATTACCGGCACAGAGGTGGAGTGGGTAATGCCTGCCACCCAGCCGGATCAGTGCGAAATTCACGCTGTGTACCCTATGGCCATGTTCGGCGCCGTATTTGAGACCGAGCGGCTGTTTGCCTTTGCCATTCCCGGCACCGTTACGCTGCTGCTGCCCAAGCGGGCACTGCCGGAGAGCGAACTGCCCCGGCTGCGGGAAATGCTGCAAAACACCGCTTATTATAAATTGATCAAGTAAAACCTGCCGGGCTGCGGCCCGTATTTAGGAGATGAATGCCAATGGATAACAATGAGATCCGGTATGACAATCAAAAGATCGTAGATGTAGAGATTAACAAAGAGGTGCGCAAGGCCTTTTTGGACTACTCTATGAGCGTGATCGTCAGCCGCGCCCTGCCGGATGTGCGGGACGGGCTGAAGCCGGTACACCGCCGTATTCTTTACACCATGTTTGAAAACAACCTGTACCCGGATCGGGCGTACAGAAAGTGCGCAGACACCGTAGGTGCCGTGCTGGGTCGTTACCATCCCCACGGCGACGTCTCTGTGTATGATGCCATGGTGCGACTGGCCCAAACCTTCTCCATGCGCTACACGCTGGTAGACGGTCACGGCAACTTTGGTACCGTAGACGGCGACCCGGCCGCTGCGTACCGATACACCGAGAGCCGAATGAGCAAGATCAGCATGAAAATGCTGCAAGATATTGATAAGGACACGGTGGATTTTGCCTCCAACTACGATGACCGACTGAAAGAGCCGGAGGTGCTGCCGGCCCGCTATCCCAATTTGCTGGTGAATGGTTCCAGCGGTATCGCCGTAGGTATGGCCACCAACATTCCGCCGCACAATCTGCGGGAAGTGATTGACGGTATGTGTTGCCTGATCGACAACCCGGATGTGGGATTGCCGGAGCTGATGCAGCACATTAAAGGTCCGGACTTTCCTACCGCCGGTATCATTATGGGCGCTCGGGGCATTCGCCAGGCCTATGAGACCGGCCGGGGCAAGATCTATCTGCGTGCCCGGGCAGAGATCGTAGAGAGCAAAGGCGACCGCTACAAGATCGTGGTTACCGAGCTGCCCTACCAGGTGCGCAAGGCGGCGCTGATCGCCAGCATTGCCGAGTTGGCCCGAGACAAGAAGATCGAGGGCGTGGCGGACATTAAGGACTTCTCCTCCCGCAAAGGTATGCACATTGAGATCACCGTTAAGCGGGACGCCAACGCCCAGGTGGTGCTCAATAACCTGTACAAGATGACGCAAATGCAGGTAACCTTCGGTGTGATTATGTTGGCGCTGGTAGACGGCGTGCCCCGCATTCTTTCCCTAAAGGAAATGCTGCAAAATTACATTACCTTCCAGGAAGAGATCATCACCCGCCGCACCCGCTATGATTTGAAGAAAGCCCAGGATCGCGCCCATATCTTAGAGGGTCTGGCCCGCGCCATTGATATTGTGGACGAGATCATCGCCACCATTCGCGGCTGCAAAGGCGGCCAAGCCGAGGCCAAGCAGGAATTGATGGCCAAGTACGACTTTGACGAGCCACAGGCTGCGGCCATTGTGGCGTTCCGTTTGGGTCAGTTGGCCGGACTGGAAATTGAAAAGATCCGCACCGAGTTGGGCGAGCTGCACATCAAGATTGCCGATTATCAAGACATTCTCAGCAGCGAGACCCGGGTGCTGGAGATCGTAAAGGAAGAGGCCCGCGCCATCGGCGACAAATTCGGCGACGAACGGCGTACCGAGATTACCGCTGCCTCCGGCGATGTGGATGATGAGGACCTGATCCCGGTAGAGGACTGCATGCTCACCCTGACCACCATGGGGTATATGAAGCGCCAGACGGTAGATACTTATAAGGCACAGAACCGCGGCGGCAAAGGCATTATGGGCATGAGCCGCAGAGAGGAAGATGTGGCCAAGACCATGTTTACCTGCTCCACCCACGACTACATTATGCTCTTTACCAACAAGGGCAAGGTGTTTAAGATGAAGGGATACGAGATCCCCGCCGCCTCCCGTACCAGCAAGGGTATGAATGTGGTGAACCTGCTGCCTTTGGAGAATGAGGAGCAGATCAGCGCAATGGTGCGGGTGCCGGACAGCGAAGAGCGCCAGTACCTGTGCATGGTTACCAAGAACGGTGTGATCAAGCGCACGGAGATCAGCCAGTACGATCATATTCGCAAAACCGGCATTATCGCCATCAATTTGGACGAGGGCGATGAACTGAGCTGGGTGGAGATCACCGACGGCAACCGCAATCTGATCGTGGCTACCCACGATGGTATGAGCATTTGCTTTAAGGAGAGCGACGCCCGCCTGATCGGCCGTACCGCCCGCGGCGTGCGCGCCATTCAGCTGGCAGAAGGCGACTATGTGGTTGGCTTTGCCGTGGCGCTGGAGGACACCCGCCTGCTTACCGTCAGCGAGACCGGCTACGGCCGCAAGAGCAACTTTGACGACTACCGGGTGCAGTCCCGTGCCGGTAAGGGTCTGATCAACTACCATACCGAGACCTACGGCAAGGTGGCCATGATCGCCCCGGTGCGCGAGGACCAGGATATTATTATGATCTCCCAGGAAGGCATTGTCATTCGCACCCCTGTGGATCAGATCTCTGCCTTTAAGCGCCCGGCCAAGGGCGTAAGGGTGATGCGTACCACAGACGAGGACAAGGTGGTTACCCTGTCCGTGGTGGAGCACATGGAGCCGGAGAAAACGGACGACACCCCGGAGGGTGACGGCACAGAAACCCCGGCATCTGCCCCGGAAACCGCAGAATAATAGACACTTAACCGTCTGTGTGTTCACAAAGCACAAGATTTTACAAATTTTTTATTGTAATGACATAAAAAATGAAGTATAATTGTGGCTATGCTTTGGGGCACACAGGCGCTTTTGTTTTTTGTGCCGACGGTCCCAACGGAACTACCTGCAAAAAGAGGAGATCTTTTTCATGGCAAAAGACTATAATATTGACGATATTTTGTCCGAGGTAAAGCAGCGCCGGGCAGAGCAGGAAAGCAACTTAAAGGCTGCGCCTGCGCCCAAGGCTGCACCTGTACAGAAGGACGCCAATCGAGAAGCCTACGCCGGTAAACTGGTGGAGGAGCTGCTGGGTCCGGAAAAGCCCGCTGTAAAGCCGGAACCGAAGGAGAAAAAAGCAGCAGCGCCGCAGCCGCCGAAAGCAGCGTCGCAGCCCACCCCGGCACCCCGGGAGAAAGCGGAGCCGCAGCAAAAAGCTGCCCCTGCGCCGGAAGCCAAACGGGCACCCAAACCCGCCGCACCCAAGGCAGACACTGCCGATGTGCCGGTGCAGCAGGTGCGCCGCAAGCTGCAACCCCCGCCCCCGGCATACGAAAATCGGGATCGCACCGTGACCCCGGACAAGCCGAGCCAAAAACCGGAAAACCAGCCCCCGCTGGAGCTGGCGAACCTGCGCCACCAAGCCACGGACGAGATGATTGATTTGTTCTCTCTCTCCGGCAAGGCGGAGAATGCACCGGCGGCAGCGGACAAAAAGCGCAAAAGCGGCAAAAAGCAAAAAGACCCGAACGCTATGCCCTGGCGCAAGACCAAAAAGGGCAAAATTTCCATTGCCATTATTGTTGTGCTGGCTGTGCTGATTGTGGCCGGCGGCGTTTTTGCCGTGTGCTATGTAAACGGTCTGTTGGGTAAATTCACCGACGAAGCGGACGATTACCAAAAGACGGACACCTCCTATCATGGTATGGATTTCTTAAAAGAGAATTTTCCGGAGATCAAGGAGCCGTCTGCGGCAGACGCTACGACCTATAAAGAATATTTGAAAAGCTGGTACAAAAACGGCGATCCGGTCAGCTCTACCCATGTAAAGAACATTTTGCTCATCGGGGAGGACACCCGGGAGGAGCAGATCAGCGACACCTCTCGTGCCGACTCGGCCATTATCGCCAGCGTCAATATCGATACCGGCAAGATCACCCTGACCTCTGTACTGCGCGATTTGTATGTGTACTTTGAGGCGAACGGTGAGGGCCAGTACGACAAGATCAACGGCGCTGCCTCCATGGGCGGCATGAAGGAATACATCAAAACCGTGGAGCGTTACTATAAGATCCAGATCGACAACTACGCGGTGGTGAACTTTGCCAGCTTCCCCAAGATTATTGACAGCCTGGACGGCGTGACCATTACCATTACCGACCGAGAGATCAACGAGATCAACAACCACCCCAAGCGCTACGGCAATGTGTATATCGAGAAGAGCTACGAGGGCACCGAGGGTAAGCAGAAGCTGGACGGTAAGCAGGCGCTGGCCTACTGCCGTATTCGTAAGATTGACACGGATAACGCCCGCGCCGATCGGCAAAAGACCGTGCTGCTTCAGGTGTTTAAGAAGATGAAAGGCTCTTCCACCACCGAGATGCTGAAAGTGGTCAACGACCTGGTGGGCTATGTGTACACCGGGTACAGCAAAAAGGAACTGGTGAGCCTGGCTACCTACGCGCTCTCTAACGGTTGGATGAATTATGAGACCCAGACTTTTTCTGTGCCTACGCCGGATCATGCCCGCGGCGGCAACTACCTGATCGGTCCCACCCAGCTGACCCCCTGCCGCTCCGGCGGGCTGTGGCTGTGGAAGTCAGATATTCCCCAGGACGCCTACGACCTGCAAATGAAGATCTACGGCAAGAGTAATATTAAGTTGGCGGAGAACCGCTGCGATTATTGCAACCTGCTGTAACGGCAGAATAAGCAGAAGAAGAAATGTAAAAAAGCACCCCACCCGGGGTGCTTTTTTGATGATGATTTTATGTAAATGCGGGCGGCAGATTGCCGCCCCTACGAGTAAATAGATGTTAAAAAACATAAAAGACCGCAGGCGTTTTGGTAACCGGTGGACCATAGGGGCGGATACCATCCGCCCGCTTGATCCCAACATTTTTTATTTATCAAATTCCATTTTGTAGGGTGCGCTGCCCGATCGCACTGTTAAATGCCGTCACAAAATCTTAGTCCTCTACCTGCTCCAACTGTGCCATGGGAATGGGGGCGGTGTCCTCCACTTGCATTTTATTGGCGCGCATCCACAGCGCCGGGTCCAGGTGTAGCTTGTAGCCAAAGCCCGGGTCCGTCTGCCAGTTGGCCATGGCTGCCTCCGGCAGGCCGTAGCAGGTGAGCAGGGTCATCATGACCCCGGCGTGGCACACCAGGGCGATCCGCCGGGTGCCGGTTTGGACGCAGCCGGAGATCACCTTTTCAAAAGCGGCGCACACCCGGTGCATAAACTGGGCGTTGGTCTCGCCGTACGGCGGGCTTGCCTGCATATCCCCTTGCAGCCAGTCCCGAAAGTCCAGGTTGTCCTGCAATTCCGCAGCGGTCTTGCCCTCAAACTCGCCGAAGTTATATTCCTTAAAATCCTCAATGGTAATCAAATTGTTACGGGGAAAGAGAATGGCGGCGCTGTCCTTGCACCGCTTTAAGGGGGAGGTAAACACCGCGTCCACCTCCGGGTACGGGTACTTGCCCCGCAGGGTATGCAGTTGGTTAATACTATCCATAGTGAGTGGCAAATCCGTCTGCCCAATATACTGTGCGTTTAGGTTGCCTTTGGTGAGCCCGTGACGAAAAAGATAAACCGTGTATGACTTCAATGCAAAATCCTCCTGAATAACGGCGATAGCCGACGAAACATTACAAATTGTTGACAGAATAAAATAGCCCTTTACAAAGAGTATAAGCTGATATATAATACTCGTTGTAATATTTTTGGGAGTGAATGAACAAATGGAGATCCAAAGCGAGAACCTGGAACAGGTCAAAGAAGAGTTCAAGGACCTGAAAGGGCGGGCCAAAGCCGCCAAGCGCGCCATGCGCCAAAGCAAAGCCGACAAGGCGGAGAAAAACAGCAAGTTCGCCGCCACTCTGAGCCAGCTGCGTCGGGAGCGGGGCATCAGCCAAAAAAAAGCCGCCGGCGATTTGGGTATCAGCCAGGCACTGCTGTCCCATTACGAAAAAGGCATTCGGGAGTGCGGGCTGGACTTTGTGGTCAAGTGCGCCGACTACTACGGCGTGACTACCGACTACCTGTTGGGGGTGTCTGCCAGCCGCAACGGACTGGATCCGTCCGTGTATGCCAGTTTGGGTGCAGAGGACGATGATATGCCCCTGAGCACCCTGAGCCAAGCCACCCGTATTTTGCTGGATACGGCAGCCGCTGCCTCTCGCGGGGGCGCTGCCCGGTATATTTATGATTACTATATGCTCAGCCTGTACCGAGGCGCGCTGACGATGGCTAAGGCCGGTATTTTGCCCAGAGAGATGTTCAAGCTGGACTACAATCTGGGCCGTGAATTGGCCTCTGCTGCCTTGGCGGTGCAGGACGCCCGCTTTGTGTTTATTGAGGACAAAAGCCGCACCGGCTCCGATGTGCCGGAAAAGACGGCGCTGCATACCATCATTGCCGAGGCGGAAGAATATATCCTGAATAATTTTGTGATCGAGTGATCAGAACAGGCTCTCCTGGGTTTGCTCCTCCGCCACAAATCGCGTTAAGATCGTCGCAGACAGTTCTGCGGCGATTTTTTTGAATGTGGGGTAATCCATGGCTGCGTTTTCGTCGCCGCCGTCGCTGATGGCGCGCATTACCGCAAAGGGCACCCCGTTGGCAGCACAAACCTGACCCACGGCGCCGCCCTCCATCTCGCCGCACAGGGCGTCAAACTCACCGGCGATGGCAGACTTCAGCGCTGCGGTGCCGATAAAGGTATCGCCGCTGGCTACCGTGCCTCGATGGATACGCTCGCCGCTGTTGATGGCGGTGCGCGCCAGCCGATCGGACAGGGTTGGGTCCGTTGCCACTTTAATGGTGCCCAGGCCGTTGATAAAGCCCTTTGGCTCACCCAGGGCGGTAATGTCAATATCGTACTGGCACACATCGGTGGCAATGACGATATTTTTAATCACCACCCGCTCACTTAGGGAGCAAGCTACGCCGATATTGATGACCCGATCCACTTGGAAACGGTCAATGAGCAGCTGGGTGCACAGGGCGGCATTTACCTTGCCCGGTGCGCACTGCACCACGGTGATCATTACGCCCTCCAGCTCGCCGGTCACGAAGTCACAGCCTGCCGCCCGGGTGGTGACGGTGCCGGTCATCTTGTCTTTAATGGAGCGGACCTCCACATCCATTGCGCCGATAATGCCTAACATATATGGGTCTCCTTTTGCAGTAAGGGCCGCAGCAGCAGCCGAAAAATCAGGACGCCGAGCACGGCACCCAGGGTGTTTAAGATAATATCGTCCACATCCGCGTCCCCGCTTTTGGTGAGAAGCTGAAAACTCTCTACAAACACGGACAGGGCCACGGGCACCAGAGTGCCCCAAAGCACCGGACGCCGCCGCACCGTGCCGCAAAGGGCCAGGGACAGGGAGGTGAAGTACAGCACATTCCCTGCCGAGTGCAGGGCGGTGGAAAAAGACAGGGTGCCGGTCTTGGCATAATACCACAGGCAGTAGATCTCGCCCCGGAAGGGTACGCTGTTGGCGGTAACGAAAATATTGCCAAAGGTGCGCAGCAGAAAAAACTGCAGGATAAAAAGAAACGCGCACAAAGGCAGATAGCCCAGGGAGAACCGGCGGTAAAACAGGGCAAAGTCCACACACGCCTTGCTGCACCGGGCGCAAATCCAGCCTGCCGCCAGCAGGGTAAACACGCTGATGAGGGTGTAAAGAAAGTGGTAGATAATGCGGCTGTCGTCCAGCCGGGCAATTAAATTTACCGTATAGCGGTCGATAAAGAACAGCACCAGCGACACCTGCATTAAAACGGCGCAGGCGGTGCCCGCAAAGCGCAGGGAGCGCTCGGTCAAAAAGTTCCACACCGTGACCGCCGCCGGGATCACAAAAGAGAGAATCAGCTTTAACCACTGGTAGCGGAAGTTGAAAAAGAACGGTGTGTGCCAGCTGTCTAAAAAGCAGCAGCCTGTAAAAAACAGCCCTAAAACCAGGGCCACACGGCTGACAGTGCGCCACGGACTTGTAGTGTGCATAGGTTCTACCCCCAACATATAGTGACATTATAATATATTATGAGAATAAAAACAAGAAGTAACAGATTTTTGTTGACAACAGGGCGCATTTTATAATATAATATCAACCGCTAATGTGGATCACTATCCCACAAGCCAAAAGTCAATTCGCCTGCACTATGCCGTGCAGAGCATAAGTAAAATCAAGACCAGTTTGATTTTCAGAAACGGAGTGAATGCAAGATGAAAAGAACTTTCCAGCCTAAGAAGCGGCACGCACAGATGGAGCACGGCTTCAGAAAGAGAATGTCCACCAAGAACGGCAGAAAGGTACTGGCCCGCCGCCGTGCTAAGGGTCGCAAGTCCCTGTCTTACTAATTGACCGAACGGAGCGTATTGTGAAAAGCAGCGCCATAAAGGAGAATAAGGTCTTTCGCCGCCTGTACCACCGTGGTAAGAGCAAGGCCGGAGCCAGCCTGGTGACCTATTGTATGAAGAATCGCCGAGGTGAAACCCGGGTGGGCATTACCACCTCCAAGAAAATCGGCACCGCCGTAGAGCGCAACCGCGCCCGCCGGGTGATTCGTGCCGCCTTTTCACAGCTGGAGGACGGTGTGACCGGATGGGATCTGGTGTTCGTGGCGCGCAGCCGCACCACCAGAGTGAAGATGCAGGTGGTTCTGGCGGATATGGAAAAACAGTTGACGGCCTTAGGGGTGTTATCGCATGAAGAACATCGTTAAGAAGCTGGCGATCTTCCTGATTCGTACCTACCAGCTAACCCTCAGTCCCCGATTTTCGCACGGCGCCTGCCGCTATACCCCTACTTGCAGCCAGTATGCACTGGAGGCCATTGAGATCCACGGCGTGTGGAAGGGGTGCTGGCTGGCGTTTTTGCGTATTTTGCGCTGCAATCCTTTCTTTAAGGGCGGGTATGACCCGGTGCCCCCAAAGAAGGACAAGCCCTGCGCTCCCTGCTCTACAACTGAATCTAACGAGGACAATGCATGAACAGTATTTTATTAGCTGCCACTTCTTCTTCCGCGGGCATGGGCCTTTTTAAGCCGCTTTATTGGCTGTTCGGTGTGTGCATGGGGTTCCTGATGGATCTGCTGAACAATCAGTATTTCGTGGCCATCGTCATCTTTACGGTGGTGACCCGAGTGATCCTGCTGCCCTTTAACATCCACCAGCAAAAGACCATGGCCAAGACCGCCCGCTTGCAGCCCAAGCTGGCGAAGCTGCAGAAGAAGTACCCGGACCCTAAGGACCGGATGAAGCTCCAGCAAGAAACCCAGGATCTGTACGCCCGCGAGGGCCACAATCCCATGCAGATGGGCTGCGGACCGATGCTTTTCCAGATGGTGTTCCTGATGGGCATCATCGGGATTATTTATTATCCCCTGTCTTATGTGCTGGGGATGAAGGGCTTTGCGGATCAGTCCGCCAACATTGCGCAGGTGGTGCAGGAGCTGGGCTACAAGGGCCAGTATTTGCAGCTGGGTATTTTGGAGAATTTCGGCGCCTATAAGGACACTTTGGTTGAGAAATTCCCCACCCTGTTTACTGCGGACAACTGCGCCGCCATTCAGGCGTACCGCGACGGTATGGTGATCGGTAATTTGGATATGACCGCCATTCCCCACTGGAAAGACGGGATCATTATTATCGTTCCCCTGCTTTGCCTGGTGACCTCCCTGGCCTCCACCCTGGTGTCTACCATGATCCAGAAGAAGAACAATCCGGCAGCCGCACAGCAGACCAGCCAGATGCTGATTATGATGCTGATGATGCCGTTCTTCTCCTTTTACATTTCGTTTAAGGTACCGGCAGCGGTCGGTTTTTACTGGATCATCTCCAACCTGGTGGCCATTGTGCAGCAGCTTTTCCTGGCCAAGTTCTTCCCGCCGAAGCGCAGCCAGGCCAGACTGATGCTGGAGAACACCATTTACCGGCGCTCCAGAGAAGCGAACATCAAAAAAATGAAATAACACGACCCCCCGGGTCACCGGGAGGATAAGTCGGAGGAAAGCATGTTTAAAGTATTTGACGGCAGAGGCAAGACCTTGGAGGAGGCCCGCAACACGGCACTCATCGGTCTGAATGCGCCCGCCTCGGCAGATGTGCATGTGGAAGTGGTACAGATGCCGAAGAAGAAGGTGCTTGGCCTGTTTGGCGGCAGCGACGCTGTGGTCAAGGTCAGCTACGACGACGGCAAGCGGGAAAAGAAGCCCCAGCCCCGCCGCGAAGCACCGGCGCAGCCCAAAAAGCAGGCGCAGCGCAGCGACAAGCCCCAAAAGGCAGAGAAGCAGAGCGCGCCCCGTGCTGCCAAGGCAGACAAGCCTCGTGCACCTAAGGCGGACAAACCCGCCCGTGCACCCAAAGCAGATAAACCCCGAGAGAAGGCAACCGTGCAGCTTAGCGACGCAGATCTGAACAGCGCCTGCCTGTACTTAAAGCGCCTGATCGAGGGCCTGCAAGTGGAGGATCCCCAGGTGGCCGGCATTTTGAAGGACGGCCTGGTGGAGATCACCATTGACTGCGAGGATTACGGTATTATCATCGGCCACCGGGGCGAGACCCTGGACGCCCTGCAATATCTGACCTCTTTGCAGATCAAAAAGCAGACCGATAAGTATGTGCGCGTGGCCCTGAATGTGGGCAACTACCGGGAAAAGCGCCAGGAGACCTTGAAGAACCTGGCCAAGAAAAACGCGGCCTATGTGCTGCGCACCGGCAAGCGCTACACCTTTGAGCCTATGAATCCCTATGAGCGGCGCATTTTGCACACGGCCATTCAGGAGGTAGAGGGTGTGACCTCTCGCTCCATCGGTGTGGATCAGAACCGTCGCGTGGTGCTGGAGCCGGAAGGCGGCGTGACCAACACCGGCAGTGATCGGGAGCGCTACAACCGTGGCGGTCGTGGCGGTCGTCGCGGCGGCAATCGTTCTGCCGGCAGCAAGCCTGCGGCAGCCCCCAAGGCAGACCGGGCAGACTTGCCCAAGTTCGGCAAAATCGAAGTGCCGAAAAAGGAGACCCCCGCTGAGGAAGCAGCCCCTGCTGCACCTACGGCGGAATAAGTCCAAATACCAACGGCGGAACCGCAGGGCAACCACGGCTCCGCCGTTCTTGTATTTTGCCCGGTGGTATATTATAATAGGTATAAATAATATTTTGGGGTTTGTAAAAACAGAGAATGTAGGGTCCGATCCCCACATCGGACCGTGGTAGGGCGGGGGCTTGCTCCCGAGTGAATTGCACGCAGTGCAAGAGACACGAGGCTCCAAATGCGTTAGCATT
>ENA-UOJG01003131-UOJG01003131.1-human-gut-metagenome-genome-assembly--contig:-C47-NODE-3131-length-12298-cov-4.963326_pt1 | contig 12298 bp, 10 predicted proteins | sample MGYA00242340_ERZ723887 | MGnify/ENA metagenome assembly ERZ723887 | reverse complement strand
ATCACATTAATGGAGTGATGTTGGTTAATGGTAAGGGAAGCCAAGCGGTTACCATCACAAACAATGAAACCACTAATAAGAAACAGATCGTTAAGGCTAATCGCTTGTTTCCTACTGCTTCGCTTCAAAAGATTGTGACTGGGACAGCAATTTATCAATTAGAACAAAAGAAGCAATTGGGATGGGATACATCCCTGAATACGTACTTTCCGCAGATTGATGGCAGTGAGGATATTACGATTCGTGAATTAATGAATCACACTAGTGGCTTAATTAATAATGATCGTCCGGCGTTTCCTTTAAAGGGACAAAAACAGCAAATTGCTTATATGCTGGAGCACATGAGAAATGATCATGTTCATACTTGGGATTATCAGGATGTTGATTATGAACTATTGGCGGCAATCATCAGTAAGCAATCCCATTCTACTTACAACGCCTATATCCATAGTAATTTTGCTAAACCGCTTCAGTTACGCCAAATCAAAGACTTTTCTGAAGTTACCCAAAAGGAAGTCCCACAGCCAATGGATCCCGCCGTTGATTGGCATCAGGTAACAGTGACGACCTCCTCAGATTTTGGTGCAGGAAACCTTTTCATGTCACCGAATAATTACTGGAAATTTATTTACAATGAAGTTCTAAACAATCCGAAAATGACTACTGAGTTTTACCAGCAGGCACAAAAACAAGAAGTTGCTTATTTCGGCGGGGTGTACTTTGACGGTGACATTATTCGTGCAAACGGTAGTATTCCTGGCTATAATTGCTGCTTTATCGCTAACTATAAAACAAAGAAAATGGTAATGCTTTTCTCTAACAATATCGATTATCTGACCTTAAAGACTGCATCAGATGATCTATTGCATAACTATATGAGAGCATAGTGCATTTATCTTTTTAAAATACTTATTTTTAACCTCTAATATTGTTTGTTAATTCACAATTCTTACTAAGAAGGAAGTAGCTTACTAAAAAGTAACTACTTGTACTTACTTTTTGTAACCACTACAATGAAGTCATCAAACATGAAGGAGATCATGATAATGACAGCATTAAATCAACCATTAACTTTTCGTCATGGTGCAACGATAAGTAACCGTTTTGTTCAACCACCAATGTTAACTAACAGTGGTGAAGACGGTTTTGCAACTGAAGATACTATTAATTACTACAAGGCCCACGCAAAGTCTGGTGGCTTGATTATTACTGAATACATGTATGTTAGTGAGAATGGTGGACCAGCAATCACTTGGAAGCGGGGTCGCGAGCAACTAGCTGTGTATGATGATCAGTTTATTCCCCAACTAAAGAAGGTTGCTGCAGCAATGAAGAGTGCTGGTAACAAGGCCATTATGCAAATTGCTCATACTGGTCGTGAGGCTAACTATCGCGCAATGGAGGGGAAGCCAGTTTATGCACCAACTGCGCTTGATTACCCATTCTTGCCATATAAGGTCCATGAACTATCAAATGAGCAAATCGAAGAGATTATTCAGGACTTTGGAGTTGCAACCAAGCGGGCAATTGATGCTGGTTTTGACGGGGTTGAAATCCATGGTGCTAACCACTACCTAATTCAACAATTTGTTTCCGCTTATTCTAATCGGCGGACTGATCACTGGGGTGGCAGTGTTGAAAAGCGGTTCAATTTCCCATTAGCGGTAGTTAAGTCGGTAATGGATGTTGTAAAGAAGTATGCGCCAGCTAATTTTATTGTTGGTTATCGGATTAGTCCAGAAGAAATCCATGGGGAAAATATTGGTTATACTTGGCATGAATCGACTAAGTTAATCGATCAAATCACTAAGGATTTTGAACTGGATTACATTCACCTCTCAATGCCGCAATTTGATGCTAAGCCTGGTGATGCAATGTTGTTAGATACCGAAAAGGCCGCTGCTGATTTTAAGGATTCTAGTAAGACATTTGCAGAATTATTCAAGCCAGTTCTAAATGGCGCCAAGGAGATCATTGTTGGTGGTATTCAAGATCAGGATCAGGCGGAAAAAGCTGCTGAAATGGCTGATTTGGTAGCTGTTGGTCGAGCTACGATCGTTGATCCGTTATTTGCCGATAAGATCTTAAACGGCCATCCCGAGGAAATTGTCCATGAGGTAACGGTTGATCAGGTAAAGAAAAATCACATGACTCAAGGATTGATTGATAATTATTCAGGACCGGCTGCCGCAATTCCGCTTCCGGGTGCCGAGAATATTAAGTCACTCCATAAGGAATTTGGTGGTTGGAGTGAGATGAAGTATCCAAAGAATCCAGAAATGAAGTAATCATAAATAAGTTGGTTAATTTCTAGCTTCATAAAAGAAACGTCAAGAAGGTCTCCAAAGTGCCGGTTAATCCGTACTCTGAAGACCTTCTTATTTATCCATTATGAAATTAATTTTCTTCGTCTTTATTAGACAACTGTTCTCCCTTCATATTGGCCGCACCGTATTTAAAATCAACGTCCGTCACTTGACCGGAGTTAATTAACTCTTCACTAAATTCAGCCATTTCGATGAGGAGCTTTTTCATTTTTTGCCCATTAGCTGTCAATGAGTAGACAACTTTCGGCGGTACTGAGGGGTAGCTGGTTCGCTTGACCATTCGATCATGAATTAGTTGGGATAGCTGTTCACTAAGTACCTTTTCGGAAATATGAATTTGGTAAAGGTCGTAGAAATAGCGTTTTAATTCGCCAAACCGCTTTTCTTCAAGGCCAAGTGAACAGATAATTGAAGGCTTCCATTTGCCGCTAACTATATGAATAATGTAATTACTACTCATGAAAAAATGTCGTGTCATTATGCTCATCCTAATTAAAATCTTCGTTCTCTTACTGCTTATATTTTAATTGAAATAATGTAAAATAGACAAGAAGAATATGATCAACTGAGGAGGAATATCGTGGTGGAGTACGAAGAGCTAATTAATAAGATCCATGATTGGGCGCACCAACGAAAAATTGATCAGGCGGATCCACGAGTTGAATTTATGAAGATGGCTGAAGAGCTAGGGGAATTATCTGGTGCCTATAATAAACAAAATCACGAGCGGTTAGTTGATAGTATTGGTGATCTTCAAATTGCTTTGTTAATTTTCTGCCAGTTAGTTGGTGTTGATCATAAGAAAGCATTGACAGCTGCTTATCAGGAAATTGCGGATCGCCAGGGCAAAACTACTTCTGCCGGTGTCTTCATTAAGCAGAGCGATCTTGAAAAGAAAAATTAGGAGGAAGTTATTTATGAAGTTAATTTCATGGAATATTGATTCAATTAACGCGGCCTTAACTGGGACATCAACAAGGGCCGAAGAAACGAGAAGTGTTCTCCATAAGATTGCAGATCGGCACCCGGATGTGATTGCAATTCAAGAAACTAAATTATCCAAAAATGGACCAACAAAAAAGCATCTTGCGGTTTTGGCAGAGTTGTTCCCTGACTATCAGGTTGCCTGGCGAAGTTCAGTTGAGCCCGCACGGAAAGGGTACGCTGGAACAATGTACCTCTATCTAAAAAAATATGAACCAACAATTACTTACCCTCAAATTGGAGCACCGGAAACAATGGATGATGAGGGACGAATCATTACCCTTGAATTCCCCGACTTTTTCGTTACCGAAGTTTATACACCCAATTCTGGAAGCGGGTTGAAACGGTTAGCTGATCGCCAAGTTTGGGATGATTGCTATCGTGAATATTTACAGGAGCTCGATCAACAAAAGCCAGTAATTGCAAGTGGGGATTTCAATGTGGCTCATGAACCGATTGATTTGGCTCATCCAGAAAATAACCATCATTCTGCAGGCTTTACGGATGAAGAGCGGGAACACTTTACAAAATTGCTTGCGGCTGGTTTTACTGATAGCTTCCGTCATCTTAATCCAGAAAAAACAGGTGCCTATTCTTGGTGGGCACAACGGGTAATCACTAGTAAGCAAAATAACTCAGGCTGGAGAATTGATTACTGGCTCGTTAGTGACCGGCTTGTCGATAGGATTAAGAATTCAACAATGATTGATTCAGGTGAACGGCGTGATCACACACCGATCGAATTAGATATCGAACTTTAAAGTCATGATTAATAAAAATTTAATATCTTGGTCACAATTTAGTAAATATTGCTAGTTAGAATATTAATCATTGAGAAAGAAGGTGGCCAAGATCAGGATCTTTCGTCTTCTTAAACGATTGGTCGTTTTGATGCTAATTATCGGTGGTGGCTGGCTTTACTTTAACAATTCACGAATCCAAGCAGCATCAACCGCGATGATTTGGAACTTTCGCCAACGAATTGTTAATTTAATCGGTCATGGGGATGATTCGACTACTCAAAGCCTTAACCTGAGAGATTCGAATTCTCAAAATAATCAGCAAACGGGTCAGCAACAAACCGATTCAACAACGATTCCTACTAATGGGCGATGGGCAACCAATACCGCAACGATTTATGTTAATACTGGCAACCAAACCCTTGATTCAGCAGCCCAATCAGCAATTCAACAGTGGAATCAAACCGGAGTATTTACATTTCGTCAAGTTAATAACCGTCAACAAGCAGAAATTGTTGTGAGTGCGATGGATAATGATAGTACTAATGCAGCTGGTCTGACCAAGACTTCATCGAATTCAATTAATAATCATTTTGTTCACGCGAATGTTTATTTAAACCAGCGATATCTTCTGGATCCTGACTACGGTTACGATCAACAACGAATAGTTAATACGGCGGAACATGAACTTGGCCACGCAATTGGCCTTGATCACACAAATCATGTTTCAGTAATGCAGCCTGCTGGTTCTTTCTATACTATTCAGCCAGCCGATGTTCAAGCGGTTAAGAAATTGTATGCAACAAAATAAAAACAACGCAGTACATAAATAATGGGTTCCAGTGCTCGGCAAGACCGAACTCTGGAACCCATTATTTGTACTTTTTAAAGCATTCTAATCTAATTTAACTTTCCGTGCTTTCAACGCCCATAAGATTGAAACCGTATCAATCACTTCTTGGAGCATTGCCCCTACAAAAGCAGGAAGGATCCCAGTGCAGGCAACCAGCATTAAAATGATGCAGATTGCAATCCCGATTAAGACTGCTTGTTTAGAGATCTTAATTGTGTCTTTAGCAATTTCGACAATTTTGGCAATCCGTGAAAGATCATCGCGAATAATCACCACCGATGCCGATTCACTAGCAGCGGTAGCACCATGAGCTCCCATGGCAATTCCAACGTCGGCAGTCACAAACGATGGGGCATCGTTAACACCATCCCCAACCATAAAGACCGGATGTTGATCTAATGGAATTGCTTTTAGCGCGGCAATTTTTCCTTGTGGTAGTAAATTAGTTTTAACGTCTGTAATACCAACCTGTTTAGCAACTTCCTTTGCAAAGGCTGCCTGATCACCAGTTAGCATCATCAGGTTAGTAACCCCCATTTTACGGAGGGCACTCATTGTCTGTCGTGCTTCTGGACGAATATGATCAACGAATGTTACTGCTCCAGCATATTGACCATTAATTTCAATATAAACCGCGGTTGAAGGGAGAATAGCTTGCTTTCCCTCAGGATCGATGAATGCTAATTTACCGATCTTCATTTGGTAGCCATCAACTGTAGCCGTGATTCCTTTACCGGTAACTTCTTGGAGATCTTGAACCGGGCTAAGGGAAACTGCTTGCTTTTTGGCATAGTCAACTAGTGACCGGGCAAGGATATGCGAGGATTCGCTTTCAGCACTCGCTACCAGTTGCAAAAGCTGGTCATGAGAAAAGCTGCAATCAGAAGCAGGGATGATTTCCCCAACTGCTAGCTGACCATTGGTAATTGTTCCAGTCTTATCAAAAGCCCCGGTTTTGGCGTTGGCTAATTTTTCGAGAACGGTTCCGGTTTTAACCACAATCCCGTTTCGGGAGGCGCGGCTCATCCCCGAAACCATTGCAATTGGGGCAGCTAGAATTAATGGGCAAGGCGAGGCAACTACAAGAACCTCTGCGATCCGCACCGGATTTCCGGACCACCACCAAGCAGCTAGCGCAATCACGATTGCAACGATAGTAAATGGCACTGCGTAGCGATCTGCTAACCGGACAAAGTGGGCAGGAGATTCTTCAGCAGTCTTAACCAACTTAACCAGCTGTTGATACTGACTATCCTTGGCGAGTTTAGTTACCCTGATTGTAATTGAGTTGGCACCGTTAATTGCTCCTGACATCACTTCATCACCGGGAATTTTACTTACTGGGCGTGATTCCCCTGTAAGGGATGACTCGTCTAGCTCACTTTGACCAGTGACTACTTTTCCGTCTAGCGGAACAATTTCGCCTGGTTTAACAATTACCTCAGCACCAATCTGCACATCCTTTACAGCGAGATCGTTGGTTGTCCCATCAGTTACGACATGAGCAATTTGGGGAGTATTATCCAGTAGTGACTTCAGTTCAGTGTTCGCTTTCTTGGCTGCATAGTCTTCCAGTGCATCCCCACCCGTTAACATTACCAGGATTACCATTGCAGCCCAGTATTCACCTACAGCTAGGGTGGCAACCACGGCTAAAATTGCAAGGAGGTCGACGCCGTAGTCACCGGTACGGATTGACTTGACCATTCCGATAAACATTGAAAGAGCGACGAATGCCCCAACTACTGTTACTAATATTTGTGCAAAAAGCGGATAACCACATGCGTACTGTAAAATAACAGCAACAGCAGCAATGATGATGATTAGCCAGAGCTTCTGCTTGTTTGATAATTTTTTCACCATTATCCCTCCCATGATCTTCTTACTCTTATTATACGTTAAATTGGGAAAGGAGCTTGTTCTTTTAATTGTTCTTTCTAGCATAGTTAATTTAAAAATTCATTTGACATTTGGCATCAATCAGAGTACATTATTAGCAACAATCAATGTCCTTTAATTTAGTCCCGTGAGGCTAGAAAGACGACTTTTTCAAAGTAAGATTAACTAACTTTAAAAAAATTCGTTAACACCAGGCCTCCATTACGCCTGGTGTTTTTCTTTAGGACAAATTTTTAGATAAAGGAAGTTAATTCAATTATGACTGAATTACCATTAGTTAAGCTCCCCCACTTTGTTACTGTTGAAGATTTATCCTCTGAACAAGTATTATCATTGATTCACCGCGCTGAATTTTACAAAGATGGTGGTGAGACACCAAAGCTGACAGAACCAGTTTATGTTACCAACGCCTTCTTTGAGAACTCAACTCGGACTCACACAAGTTTTGAAGTTGCGGAAAAGCGACTTGGGTTAACTGATATTTTCTTTGACCCACAACACAGTTCAGTCAAAAAGGGTGAAACGATGTATGACACCATGTTAGTAATGGATGCCCTTGGTGTTGACCTGGCAGTTATTCGTCACTCAACTAATGCTTACTACGAACCATTGATTCACCCTCAAGCAGGTTCACATTTGAATATGGGCATTGTGAACGCCGGTGATGGTTCTGGTCAGCACCCTTCTCAAAGTATGCTTGATATGATGACCATTCATGAACATTTTGGTCACTTTGATGGCTTAAAGGTTGGAATCATTGGTGACATTACTAATTCACGGGTTGCAGGAAGTAACATGGAAATCTTGAACCGCCTTGGTGCTTCGGTTTACTTCTCTGGTCCTGATTACTGGTATGACCATGCTTATGACAAGTATGGTAAGTTTATGCCACTCGATGACCTGGTTGGTGAAATGGATGTCTTAATGCTTCTCCGGGTTCAACACGAACGGCATGCCGGGGATGCTAACGAAGCAAAATTCTCTGCTGAATCCTACCATGAAAAGTACGGAATTAACGAAGCCCGTTACAACCGGATGAAAAAGAATGCGATTATCATGCACCCAGGTCCGATCAACCACGATGTTGAATTAGCAGGTAGTCTGGTTGAAGCACCTAACTGCAAGTTCTATGAGCAAATGCAAAATGGTGTCTTCATGCGGATGGCAATGTTAGAAGCAGTTCTTCGCGGTCGAAAGTTGGGTGGCTTAGACTAATGAGAATGCTAATTAAGGGTGGCCGCTGTTTTGTTGACGATCGGCTAGTAGATACGGATGTTCTGATTAAGGATGGTAAGATCCAGGCACTTGGCAAGAATTTAGTTGCTGAAGATAGTGTTAATAAGCTAATTGACGCTAGCGGGAAATTAGTTGCTCCCGGCTTAGTTGATGTTCACGTTCACTTCCGGGATCCAGGACTTACCTATAAGGAAACGGTAGAAACTGGAAGTAGGGCTGCTGCCCATGGTGGTTTTACAACTGTTGGTGCAATGCCAAACGTTGATCCGGTTCCAGATACTCCTGAAAAAATGCAGCAAATGATTAAACATAATCAGCAGACCGGAGTTGTTCACGTGGCTCAATATTCAAGCGTCACGGTTAACCGTCAAGGTGATCAGCCGGTTGATTTTCAAGCAATGAAGGATGCGGGAGCCTTTGCTTTCAGTAATGACGGTAGTGGAATTCAAACTGCCGGAACCATGTATCGAGCAATGGAGGGTGCCGCTAAGGTTGGTCTGCCATTAGCAGCTCACGTTGAAGATAATTCACTTCTCTTTGGTGGCGTAATGACTGCCGGAAAGCGAGCTGAAGAATTAGGTTTACCTGGGGCACCGAGTGTTTCCGAATCGGCCCAGGTAGCGCGTGACCTCGTCCTTGCAAAGGCAACCGGGGTTCATTATCATATCTGCCATGTGTCAACGAAGGAAAGTGTTGAACTTGTTCGTTTGGCAAAGAAAGAGGGGGTTAACGTTACCTGTGAAGTGACACCACACCACCTCTTGCTTGCTGACAAAGACATTCCAGCAAATAACTCATACTTTAAGATGAATCCGCCGTTGCGGCATGAAGAGGATCGCCAAGCTGTTATTGAAGGGTTGCTTGACGGAACAATTGATATGATTGCGACTGATCATGCTCCTCATTCACGAAAGGAAAAACCACAAGATGACATGCGCGGTGCAGCTAACGGGATTACCGGGAGTGAGACCGCATTTGAAATGCTTTACACGAAGTTTGTTCGTCCAGGGATCTTTAGTTTAACCCAGCTATTAAATTGGATGAGTACAATTCCGGCAGAACAATTTGGCTTAGACCAGGCTGGACACCTAGAACCTGGCAAGCCAGCTGATATTACAATTTTTGATCTGAATACAGAGCGGGAAATTACTGAAGACTCCTACCTTTCTAAGGGGGTTAACAATCCATTCACCGGTCAACGAGTTTATGGAACCACTGATTTAACCTTAGTTGATGGAAAGGTTGCTTATTCACGAAATGGGGAGGAAGAATAATGACTGATGTTCGTCTTGCCGTAAAATTGCCTGGTCTAAAAATGAAGAATCCAGTAATGCCAGCGTCCGGGACATTTGGCTTTGGCGATGTTCCTCAAGCACGGAAGTATGATCTTAACCGACTAGGCGCAATCGTAATCAAAACTACGACTCCCCAAGCGCGAACGGGAAATCCCCAACCACAGATTGCGGTATTGAACGATGGGGTGTTGAATTCAGTCGGCTTAACTAATCCTGGAGTAAAGGTGGTCGCAGAAGAAAAAATCCCTCAGCTTAAACAACAATATCCTGACCTTCCTTTAGTGGCAAGTATTGGTGGCGCAAGTGTTGAGGATTATGTAATGGTTACTGAACACTTAGCCGCGACCGGATTAGTTGATGCATTGGAACTGAATATTTCGTGTCCCAACGTTAAGCATGGTGGGATGGCTTTCGGAACTGATCCGCAAGTCGCTGAGAAGTTAACTAAGGCAGTTAAAGCTGCTAGTGGCGATGTTCCGGTTTATGTTAAACTAACTCCTAACGTTACCGATATTGTGGAAATTGCGCAGGCAGTTGAAGCAGGAGGGGCTGATGGGTTAAGTATGATAAATACTTTACTAGGGATGAAGATTAATCTGAAAACCCGGAAGCCGGTTCTGGGAAATGTCATGGGTGGCCTTTCAGGAACCGCAATTAAACCACTAGCTATTCGGATGATTTATCAGGTTTCTCATGCAGTGAACATTCCGATCATCGGTGAAGGAGGAATTTCCTCTGCAGAAGACGTTATTGAATTTTTCTTAGCCGGTGCGTCAGCTGTTCAGGTTGGTTCTGCGCACTTTCACGACGCTTTGGCAATGCCACACATTATTGAGCAATTACCGCAAGCAATGGCCCGGGTTGGAATTGGCTCACTTGCAGAATTAAAAATGTAAATTGTGGCTCTGAACATGTTTATAGACATAAAATCACCTTTAACTGCTAGAAGTGGTTAAAGGTGATTTTATTATTTATTAATGTTTAATTAGCGCCATTAGTGAAATCAACAACCATCCGACCAACAATTTTACCATTCTTCATTTCGTCAACAATATCATTGATTTCGGATAATTTCCGCGTGTGAACAATTGGGTTAATTGCTCCTTCAGCCGTTAGTTCAAATGCTTCAGCTAAGTCTTGTCGGGTACCAACTAATGAGCCAACAATTTCAATCCCATCAAGGACTGTTTTAGCGATTGGGACGTCAATATTTCCTTTTGGCAGTGAAATTGCAACAACCTTCCCACCGGCACGAACAGAAGCAAGTGCCTGATCGTAACAAATCGCTGCAGTAGCAGTAACAACTGCTGCCTGTGCTCCGCCAATCTTATCTTGAATCTCCTTTGCAGGATCAACCTTGGCAGAGTTAATAACCATATCCGCACCAGCCTCTTTAACGGCTTGGAGCTTTTCATCACTAATATCAACGGCAATTACGTGGGCCTTAAAAACATTTTTCGCCCATTGAACGCCCAGATTACCTAACCCCCCAGCACCATAGATTACTAACCATTGACCAGGACGAATTTGACTAGTCTTAATTGCTTTGTAAGTGGTTACTCCAGCACAGGTAACGGAAGTAGCCTTAATAGGATCCAAGTTTTCTGGAACTTTAACAGCGTAATTAGCTTTCACAATGCAGTATTCAGCCATTGCCCCATCAACAGTGTAACCAGCATTTTCGACGTGACGGCAAAGTGACTCGTTACCAGTAATGCAGTATTCACAGTGACCACAGCCAGAGAAGAACCAGGCAACTGATACCCGATCGCCAATTTTAAGGCTAGTTACATTTGGCCTAACTTTAACAACGCGACCAACACCCTCATGACCGGTAATTCTACCAGGAACCTTACCAAAATCGCCAGCAGCAACGTGTAAATCGGTATGACATAAACCGCAATATTCAATTTTTACTAGGGCCTCACCCGGTTTTAAGTCACGAAGAGTAACATCCTTAACATCAAAGTATCCATCACAATCTTTACGAACAACGGCAGCTTTCATTTTGTTAGCCTCCCAACTTAGTAAAACAGTTAGTTAACAACTATGATCCGAATCACTATGGTCAATGTAACATAGGTTTATTTTACTTGCAAACGCTTACAAGTAAAGAAACTCTCATTTTATAAACGTAAAATTTTACTAAAAGGGTAATTAGTAAATTGGTAAACTGATGATTAATTTCAGCTCTATGCTAACCGGTTAACATAAAGAATGATATTGGTCTAGATGAATATATGCAAAATTATTCTAAGAAAAAATAATTTAAAAAATGATCAGTTGATGCTGATCATTTAGTAAGGTGATTCAAGTGTTCATTTAACTCTTGTAATTCTTTGCGCAATTCCTGGTTTTCTCTTTCAATCTGGTCTAATTTATCTTGGATTTGGTTATTGTCTTCTTGGGAGAAATAATCGGTAATTGTACTGGTAATAACCCCGATTAACCCAATTCCCACGAGCATTAATAGGACACCAGCAATGCGGCCGATCGTGGTGGTAGGTGAAATATCACCATAACCAACTGTTGAGGCCGTAGTAATTGCCCACCAAAGAGCGGTGGAAAAATGAGTACCTTCAGAGATGCTGTACATCGAAGCAGAAATCAGAAGGACCGCGCAAGTTACATAAAGGTAGTACAGAAGACCATCCTTCTCGATAAACCGGTTTAACCGCCCAGTTAATCCAATTAGCCGAACGATTCGTAAGAAAGTGAAAACTCGACTAACCCGATTCCACCGGAAAATCCATGCAAGGCCATTAACGGGGATAATTGAAAGCAGATCAAAAATATTATGCTTGAAGAACTTTTTCTTATCCTTTGCAAGGTAAAACCGGGTAAAGTAATCAATTGTAAAAATAACCAGGATTCCATCATTAACTGCCTTGAAAGGTTCATTATTGATATTAAGCTCATGAGCAAAGTCAAATGCGATTAATAGAACCGAAATAACCGCTAATA
>ENA-UOJG01003126-UOJG01003126.1-human-gut-metagenome-genome-assembly--contig:-C47-NODE-3126-length-12316-cov-4.667645_pt1 | contig 12316 bp, 10 predicted proteins | sample MGYA00242340_ERZ723887 | MGnify/ENA metagenome assembly ERZ723887 | reverse complement strand
TATGACCGCTCTGCTCACCACCGATACGACAGCCGTTCTTCGCCATGTACTCGTATACGTACTTGTCGCCCACAGCAGTCTTGGCGTAACCGATACCTTGCTCATCAAACGCTTTGTACAGACCAAAGTTGGACATGACAGTCGTAACCACAGTATTGGTCAACAGCTTGCCACGCTCTTTCATATAGCAGCCATAGATATACAGGATATGGTCGCCAGTGATGACATTACCCTTCTCGTCCACGCACAGGCAGCGGTCGGCGTCACCATCGTAGGCAAAGCCGACATCCAAGCCCTTCTCCACTACGAACTTCTGCAGACCCTCGATGTGGGTGGAGCCAGCATTGTTGTTGATATTCAGACCGTTCGGCTTGTTATTGATAACGTAGGTATCTGCACCCAGAGCATCGAAAACGCTCTTAGCGATATTCCAGCTGGAACCATTGGCGCAGTCCAGGCCGACCTTGACACCTTTGAAGGAATAGATACCCAGAGAGATCAGATAACCCATGTAACGGTTGCGTCCGGCCACATAATCCACAGTGCAGCCGATATGCTCACGATGAGCGAAAGGCAGCTCCGGCCAGTCCTTGTCAAATACATGGAGCTTGCCATCGATGTAGTCCTCTACCAGCAACAGGGTCTCCTCCGGCATTTTCTCGCCGTAGCAGTCGATCAGCTTAATGCCGTTATCGTAATACGGATTATGGCTGGCGGAAATCATGATGCCACAGTCGAAGTCATCCACGCGCGCAATGTAAGCCACAGAAGGTGTGGTGGTGACGTGGAGCAGATAAGCATCTGCACCGGAAGCCGTCAGGCCAGCCACCAGACTATATTCAAACATATAGGAGCTTCGGCGGGTATCCTTGCCAATGACAATGCGAGCAGGATCGGTGTCACCATTGCGCTCACGCAACGCATTATAATACCAGCCCAGGAAACGACCTACTTTGTAGGCATGGTCTGCTGTTAATGTAATACCAGCTTCACCACGGAAGCCATCGGTTCCAAAATACTTTCCCATCTGTGTATCCTCATTGTTTGATATTGGCTTTTCTTTTAATCATATTTATTATGTATTTGCGTTCCTTGTTAGAAAACACGAAGATGAAGTAAATTCCAAGGCCAAAAATCGATAAAATGCAAGCTGTTACGATCAATCCAACCCAGGTCGAAGGTGCAATTGCCTTCGCCACAAAACTGAATAAAACTGTCATAATAACTGAGCCAATAATATTTATCAATAGCATCGGGTAAAAAGTGTACCACTTTAACTTTAAACAATGTGCCATATAAGGTGGGTTCGTAATCATACTGGTGACCGTTGTAATTATAGTCGTTGTTATTACAATTGAATAAATTCCCATGTTTGTGTAACGCACTAACACAAACATTCCAACTACGTTTAGAACACCACCCAGCAAAGTGATAATACAAGGAACTCTATTTTTTACTGTTAATGTGTAAATATAATATAACGGATGTACCGGGCCCTCTGTTACATATGCGAGGATTGTTACAACTGTAAGAGCATATAGTAGTTCTATATCTTGATTGGGAATCCAAAGTTTGTAAAACAACTGTCCAAGGCTAAAAAAGCCTGCAAATGTCAGTGCCGAAAAAAATCCAGAAATATTTACAGACATTTTGAGTTCATCAAGCAACTGTTCTTTATTATTATCCGAGTAGCTTTTTAGAAGTAATGGCTGGAATGGCTGGCAAAGCATCGCTTCCAATGATGAAAAAATAGATGCTATCGTCTTCGTAATGGCAATTTGACCCATCTGCAAATTTGTAAGAAGTAGGTTTGTAACCAGCAAATCCAGTCCAGAATTCAAAGTAACGCCAAGGCTATTGATTGAATTCCAAATCCCATCTCCTACCAACTTTTTAACAGCATCCATTGAAAATAATTTTCGTTCCACCTTTAATTCTGGTGTCATATTGTGGAACATCCATATTGCCGCCAAAAAATTAATGGCTGTTACCACCAGCATGACTATTCCAACATACCATACCCGCGGTGGAAAAAGCTTAAAAATAACAAGGTAAAGAATAATTTCTACAACATATCCAATCACACGAACAAACCCTGTTATATCCAAGCGATTTTTTATATATGCAGTAGAATTGAAAACCGTTTTGATTGTTGTAAAAAAGAAATTAACAAAAACCAAAAGAAACAGGAGTTTGACCGAAACAAGTAGTTCTGGAGAAACATTTAAAAAACGCTCCATAAACAGAACGAAAATTACGCCTACAGCAAGAATAATAGAGGCTATAACCGTATCTCCATAAAATGCTGAAGAAACATAACTGTTTGCTTTATCAAAATCTCTCTTATGGTATTCCATCGCAATATAACGCGTAGCATAGGAATCAAGAGCCGTTGAAATAATCACAGCATAGCTGACAAAGTTTTTTGATAATGTCACAAAGCCATATGCCTCCGTTCCTAACATATTTGTTATGAACGGTGTCAAGAAGAAGCTTACAACAAAACTCATTGCAGTTGCCATGCCAGAAGACATTAATGTTACTATTAGTCGTTTTCCTTTGTTCAATTTATTCACCTCTATTTTGTCAGCAAGATAATATTTTTTCCGATTCCATGCACTTCATTTTATAAATCATCAATACCATTATCCATGTAAGTTGCGATCCAAGCCAAACTTCAAATGCCATTTCAACAAATATAGACACTAGAAAAAGATTGGCTACAACTTTCAGCTTTGAATCCACTATTTTATTAATTCGTTTTGCTACTGCAAGGAACATCACTGTAACAATTACAAAAAGAATGATTCCTCCCTGCCATAAACACTGTAGCCACTCATTATGCGCCTGCATATATGAAAGACTTCCTAAAACTTCTTTTGCCGACTCGGAGGTCAAAATTCCAGTACCATGAATGGGGTTCTTTAAAAAACCAGAAAATGCAGCTATCCACGCATTTGTTCTATTACTGAAAGTTAAATCCTTATTAAACAGTGTCTGAACCACTGGTCCTAAAAAAGTTGCCATGCCAAAAACAAGCAATGCATTAACGATATAATTGATTGCAACAATTAAATAGCTGTTTATACTTTTTATAGGCACATTTTTTCTTTCAAACGAAATAGCAATCCAAATACCAATGGCTCCAACTATGCACGCCACCGTGGCCGTACTACTTCTAACCAAAAGTTGTGCAGCTACAGCAACGATTGCACATCCATATGCAAAAAACTTATTGATTCGTGTTGGCCTTAAATACCATTTAAGCAGTGCTAATATCTCTAAAAGTAAATACCAAAACGCTTGGCTATTCTTAAATCCAAGAATCCAGTATGGAGCGGATGTTTTTGTTCCCCATTCGTTCCACACTGTTTCAACACGATATAGACCATTTGGAAACAGTATAAGGCTAAAAAAATTCATCAATGAAAAGACGAATACAAACCACCACATTATATTAACTGTATCGTATTTTTCCTTTTCAAATTGAATATCTGTTACAACAAAGAACAAGGCAATTTTTGCGTTTGAGATTAGCGTGTGAATGTCTCCTCTACCTTGCAGGAAAGTATCCAACAAGAAATAAGTGAAATATATTATAACTATAATTGATAAACCAGATATTCTTTTCCGATTATTATATACATATATAACCGCATATGCAGCAAGTAAGTTTTCTAAGTATTTAATCATGCCAAAAAAGAAATAGTCCGGCCAGAACATAACTAATGCGTATAAGAAAAAAATCAAGCTAGATTTCTTTACTTCCATGTTTGTCTCCTTTCCTTCATTCTTTTTATATCAACCTTTCAGTAGTGAATACAACCACGGTGCATACTTTATCAGCATTATACCTTTACGTCTTTGAGGGCTTATTATATTCAAGATATCATCAATCCGTAAATCATGGATTTCGTTTTTTATCATTCTATACTCGCTCGGATAATCCTTTCTTACTTTTTGATTATCCATTTGTCGTACCAAAAAATAGCAACTACTAAGTAACTGATACCTTGCATCTGCTTCAAGCTTTGGCATCTTTTCGCAAATGCAGACATATATTTTTTTTGCAAAGTAGTAGCCATCAAACCACCTTTTATCAAATGGTCTTGTTGTTGCCGAATTTTCTCTTGTCCAATAACAATAATACTTGGTCTGTAAAGCGACTATTCTTGTTGCTGAAAGCAATGTATTAAACAAAAAGTCCTTATCCTCGTTTGAAGCTCTTCCTACCTCAAATTTTATATTTTCAATCGCAGAACGTTTCACGAGCTTTGTACACATACTAATACCAATCAATCGTTCCTGTAGAAACAATCTCATGGCCTGCTCTCTTGATAGTACCTCATATTCATGCGGGAGTGCTTGCTCTACAACATCCTTTAGATTCTGTATTTTTTGATACTGAAATGACACGATATCTGCTTCAGTCCTACTTATCACATCGTACAAGTCCGATAAAGTGTTGTGCAATATTGTGTCATCTGCATCCATGAAGAACACATATTCTCCCTGACATAACTCAATGCCTTTATTTCTAGCTGCTGAAACGCCTCTATTGCTTTGTTCATAGATCCGAAACCGCTTATCTTTTTCACAATATTCTTTTCCTATTTCATCTGAATGATCCGTAGACCCATCATTCACCATTATTACTTCCCAGTCGCTAAAATTTTGGTTAATAATGGAATCCAAACAGTCCACAAGATATTTTTCTACATTATAAACTGGAATAACTATACTAATCACGGTTTCTCCTTTTTTTTAAGTCGGCATACGTTTATTTAGTGGTTGCTATTGTATGCTTTTTCTTTAGTTTCCTTATATACTTTATCGTACCGGTATTATACAAGAAGCTTTTTGCTCTTTCGATTGCAAAATCTCGATATGTAATAGGTGCAACACAATTTATAGCCTTATCAATTGATAATGCCGCAGCAAGTTTATAAAACTCATCTCTTTTTTCATGCGCTTTTGCACTGTTTCTGACCATTATTCCATTGCACTCAATGAGCTTCTCCGTATTGACCTCTTGAATGGCATCAAACCCAGATATGATGGCCTGTAATATTTTTTCCCCTTTATCTGAGTGAACAAATACCGAGGAATACCCTTTGTCATCATCTTTTTTACCTGTGACCTGTGAATACTCATAGCAATCAAATATTGTAATATCACTAGGTCTTTCAAGTCCTTTGAATTTACATGTTACACAAGAGGGTCTTGAAGCAAGTTCACTGACAAACGCCTTCATATACGGATCAACTCGGCCCGAACCGTAATATGTTTTACCATTGGCAAAATCTATTTTCATTGTTGTAGTGTGGTATCCATATGTCTTATGCTTAAATCGTGCACCTACCATTTTACTACCAAATTTTCTTTCCATAAACTGCACATAATTCTCCCATAACCCAGGGGATGGGACTCCTCGACAAACAAAATCCACGCACAATAAGTTATCTGGTTTTTTCTTTAAATAGCACAATAGCCCTTCCACTTGACAAGGGGTTCCTGAATACATTACACGCTTTCCTGTATTTAATTCATCCTTTACATCTTTATATGTGTTTCCCAATAGAGATTGTACAAACTTTGAGCCTCTCATTTCCTTCAATTCGTCATTTGATGTTGCTTTCTTACAGATGACTCTCATAGAGTCATCATAACCGGCTCCGTACACTACGCCTCCATTTTTCAGCACATATTCAGCAAGCGCAGTGAATCCCCCCCCAGATGTACTTTCAAAAAGTATTTTTTCATCCTTAACTCTCAGAATAAATCCTTTTGTTTTTTCTTTTGTTCTATCAATCTTATTATGAATAGGACAGGTCGCATCACAGACTCCACAATTTATGCAGTTTTCTTCATTAACTACCGGGTATAAGAAACCTTCTGGATCTGGCTTCATAGTAATTGCTTGCTTCGGGCAAATATTTGCACAAGCAGTGCAGCCACAACAATCAACCTTGTTTTTTATTTGAATCATATATCCTCCTGAAAGAAAATCATTCATAAGAATTGATAATTGTCTATATAATTTTTTTCAGAATTTTATAAATGCCCATTCGATACAGAATTCCTTTCGACCTTTCAATCAGATAATCCTGTTTTCTGATTGGTATGAATCTTTGAACATGCATCTTCAAAGATTCTTTGTCCAAGTCCATGTAATATTCGCCGCGCTTCGGATGAGACTTTGCAGAATGCTGAATCATAACTCCATCCAACTTTATAGCCGTCATCAAATCAGTTGGATAGATTTCGTACCTATCTGCAATTTCACTCAGCAATTTTGCCCCTTTGGAAGATTGTACAATCAAATTCGTAAATCCCTTATCATCATCTGTGAGATTATCTACTAAATCGCTTACATGCCAGCAATCGTAAATCGTAAAATCGCTGCATCTTTCCAAGGTTTTAAACCGGCAATTGTAACAGCTTGGTCTTGATGAAATCTCTGTAAAGAAACTCTTCAGCATAGGATCGACGCGAGCACTTCCATAATAGACTATCCCATTCTTAAATTGAATTCGCATCGTTCCGCTATGGTAGCCGTAAGTTTTATTTCTGAAAACAACGTTCTCTATTTCTGAATGATATTTACTTTTTTGTTCGCTTAAATACTTTTCCCAGAGTTTTGGCGATGGTGTTCCGTGACATACCAAGTCTATTGTTAGCAAATTTCTGTACTTCTTTTTTAAATATGTCATTAAGCCATAAACCTGACACGTTGTCCCGATAAAACACACTAACGATCCCTGTTCCAAGTATATTTTTATCTTGGCAAAGCAATCATTCAAATCACTCTGCACATATTTAGAACCTCGAAATTCCTTTGTGCCCCCCCCCGAAATTTTATGAATCACTCTAAATTCATCATCATATGTTGCACCACAAACAACGCCGTCATGTTCAAAGACCCACTCAGCTAAGGGTGACACAAAACCACCAGAAGTACTAGTAGACACAACTTGAGAGGAGTTCGCTCTTAATGCGTATGCGCTTCTGTCAAATTGTTCTATTTCCATCTTGTTTTTTACAGGACAAACGCTATCGCACAATCCACAATCTATACATTTTTCAACATTCACAAGTGGATATAAAAAACCTTCTTGATCAGGTTTCATACTGATGGCCTTCCTAGGGCAGCTATTATAGCACGCCGTACAGCCACAGCAGTCCTCTTTCTTTTCAATTTTGATCACTTATGATATCCTCCGTTATAGTTTATCCAATATATTCAAGTAAAAATCCTGAAAATATTTTGCAACATCTTTTTCATCGAAGCCAGCTTTTCGAAGTTCCTCAATTCTTGAATATCTCTTAAAATCCCGGAAACTTTGTATCTCCTTAACCCATGCGGACTTATCCTTTGAAAGCGGCAAATACTTTACACAATCTGTAACATCTACTTCTTTTGTTATCGTATCTGCAAGAAGTACCGGCAATCCAGAAGCCTGTGCTTCAACTCCTGCAACCGGTAATCCCTCACAGAACGAAGGCATCACAAAAACATCCATTGCTTGGTACATTTTTTGCATCTCATTAGTGGTTCCCATGAAATGTACGCTTTCTTCCAAATGCAACTTTTTCACTTTTTGCTGCATCGATTCACGGAGTTCACCATCACCAAATAAAAGCAGAACCGCATCATTGCATTCCTTATGTAATGATGCAAACACATCAATCAAGTACTCATGGTTTTTCTGCACATTAAATCTTCCTGCGTGTCCAATGACAAATTTGTTTTCTACTCCTAAATCTCTCCTGACCTTTTCCCTAATCGTCAAGTCAAATGCATATTTTTCCAACGCAATACCATTCGGAATAAATTTGTAGACTTGATTCACAACAATTTTTTTCGGAAAAGAAAATTGTGCAGCTAAAGATGAACACGCCCAAAACGAGTCGACAAATGCAGGCATTAACGGCTTATAGGCATTAGACATAATGACAGATATCTTATTTCGATAAACAGCGCTTCCAGCATTATGTGTATGAAATGTCACATGTTTTACTCCTGCAAGCTTTGCGAGGAATACAATGTTCATATCTGAAGATGGGCCACCATTTAAATGAAGAACCTTGATATTGTTGTCCTTAAATGTTCTATACAGTCTATACCATCGCGTAATTCCTCTTAAGAACTTATTTCTAACATCATCCGCAGAAGCCACAATTTTTTTAGACCCCATGCCTAATACAATATCTTCCAAATCCTCATGACGATCATGTAAGACAAGATAGTCAAAATTCAGTTTATCTCTATCAAGATTTTTCTGAATATTAATCATCATAGATGTTATACCACCAAAACCCAGTGGAGCAGTCACTAAAATATGTTGCGCTTTATCACTATTCATTTCTTTTCCTTTCCACTAAACATCACAGCTTTAATGTTGCATCTATAATGTCCAATTCACTTTAAAATGCATTACTGACTCAAAGCTGCATCTAAATATTCTATCGTTTTTTGTTGCAAATTGTTTAAGTTGTTCTTCACTTCTGCGTAGTTTATATCCTTCTGGATTTCTAAAATATCTCCTGAAAATCTTCTCTCACTAACACCAAGGTTTTGGCAGAGAGAATCTATTCTGGAATTTTTCGATGTTGCACTTGCATTTGCATACCGATTAAAAATCATAAACTTTTTCTCGTTGATGATTGAGAAACACGTTCCATGGAAAGAGTCCGTGCAAACATACTCCGCTCCTCGTATGAAATTTAAGAACCGATCCGGAGCCACATCGTAAGGCGCATAATCTCCAAACGCCTCATCGTTTTCAACATATTGATCCATGTGGCGCAAAGCTACAATTTTAAGGCCTGTTGATTCCGCTAATTTCTGAACCTGTTTTCTGTATTCTGGATTTGCACCCAAGAAATACGCAAAAATATACGGTTCATTCATTTCCTTTTTGACCGGGATCAATTTTTCCCACTGTTCCTTATTAAAGTTAAAAACGGGGTCCAGAATTACGGGAACATCCAATCCTGTCAATTCTTTTACAATTTCACTGCCTCGATTTTCTCTCATACTAATGTAATCCAAGCGTTTCAGAAAATTTGCTGTTCTTCTTTTCTGATACCACGGAATCTGACCAACACCAAAACTTGAAGCATACGAGATTTTCCTAATATGATTAGGGACAAACATCAAATTATAAAAATTTGTAGGCAATCCCGCTGGTGACCAAAGCTGATCACTTCCGGTTACAACCGCATCATATCGCTTTGCTCCTTCACACAGAGCTTTATATCCACAAAACTCCGGAGACAACTTTGTAAAGGCTTTATTCTTAAACTGTTCAAATGCTTTCATCCGAACTGCATCATTATTTGCAAATTCTGGATGCTTTTTCATTCCCTGACTTTTCAAAAAGGCTTCATATTTGTCATTTAAAAGAATTCCATTTAAAAGTCGTGGAATGGATCTTACTTTTTCTGCAATGGTAAGTTTCTTCTTATACCTTATCAATTCATAATCAATTCCACGAGATTCAAGCATCTTCACGGTTGCAAAAGCCTGCAACATTCCGCCATAATTCTCGTGAAAGTATTTAATGCATACGCCTATCATTTACTTTTCTCCTGTCCATCCAGCAAATTTTTATAGATATCTGTCATTTGCTGGTGTGAAATTTCCAATCTAAACTCTTCCGCTTTTTCCACACAGGCCTTCTGCATCGAAGATCTGACTTCTCTATCACTTAGCAATTTGATTTTCTCTGCAAAAGCATCAGCATCCGTAGGCGCACACAGATATCCAGTTTCACCATCTACAACATAGTCCTTAATACCCTGAACATCACTGCCTACTACAGGTACTCCAGATGCTAAAGCCTCAATTCCAGCTAATCCAAGACCTTCACGTAATGACGGAAGAACTGCGATGTCTGCACATCTATTTATTTCTGGAATATCTTTTCTGAATCCCAAGAAGATTACTCTTACATTTTTTTCTACTGCATATTTTTTCAGAAAATCATAGGTTCCCAAATTACTCATAGCCTTACCACAAATTAAAAAAACATATCTCTGATCCGCAAGTTTTTCTAATGCATCAATAATGACCTTATGATTTTTTCGAGTAGATAATTCTCCAACTTCCAGAATCGCGATATCATTTTCCGAAAGTCCCAATGATTTTCTATAGGTTTCTCGATCAATTTGACATTCATGATATCTTGATGTATCCACACCAACTCCATTAATATGATAGACGTTTTTACATCTCATCTTTTTCATTTGCGCATAATCTTCCCAGTTGATTGTTATAATGCCATCCGTCATCCATGAGCAAAACCATTCTACACTCCCATAAACGATTTTTGTCTTAAGAGAAGATCCCTTTGGAAATGTCAAACCATGTGTAGTATAGACCACTACGCATCCTCTTTTTCTCTTGCGCCTCGTGGCCATTCTGACAATTGCTCCTGGAATAGGAGTATGGACATGAACAAAATCAAAATGATATCTATTCAGTAATTCTTTATACTGTTTATATGCCGTTAAGCTTTCTTTGCTTATGGGAGACGTTGATGAAAAATCAATCTGATGAAACGTAACTCCAATAGATGCAAATCGCTCTTCAGGTACAAAAGTAGAAACTGAATTTCCGTTTGCTGCACAATGTACTTCATATCCCATTTCTTGCAACAGCTTCATATCCGGAATCAAAAATCCGTTTAGAAATCCACCTGTCGCTGCTACTATTAGTGCTCGTTTCATTCCGTTCTCTCCTTTTACTCCTTTTCTTTATTTGATTCTGCTTCTACTGTGCAGCACTTTATTTGGATACAGAAAAAACTCCAACCATGTTGTTCTTTCCATAATGTACGCAGCAAGTATTGGCCCACCAAAGCTTATGATAAGTCCCAATACTATATGAACTATGCCATTCGTAACGTCGATTCGCAGTAAAATTGTTCTCAGCGTAGCTGCCATAATTGTGTGCATCAAAAAAATCGGCATCGTATATTTGGATAAGAAACCCATAACCTTCCCAAAAATAGTGCTATTCTCTGTATTGTTCGCTACTAGAAGAATCACAGAGAAACATGCGATAAGTCCTAATATGAATGTAAATGCTCCTGGAACCACATCTTTTACATATGCTAGGATGCTTAATATGACGAATATCAAGCCACTTAGTACGCCCAATTTTTTCTTTCCATGTAACTGTACATTAAATACACAGATACTCATTCCAAGCACAAACCAGATTTCATTTGTAAGAACAGTCGATACAGCATATATTTCTGTACCCCCCCCGTTAAATTATAGGCTTTTGCAGCTATTGCAACTCGCAAACCAACAGCGGTCATCTTTACCGTAGAAAAAGTCGGCGTGACGAGAAAGATAAAGAACAATGCATACAGATACCAGTACGGTGCAGTAGGATGCAAAAACAACGTATCACAAAATCCGCCAATCTGATTATTTACGTCCCTCGAAAACACCGTCTTTAATACCCATGTTACACTCGAAAACGTTACATATGGAATGCCAAGAGCAAGTGCCTTTTTAGAAATATTTTTCAAATAGCTTTTAATATCATCAATCTGGCTATACTTTTGGTAGAGATATCCACTGCAGATAAAGAACAACGGCACGTGAAAATAATAAATTGTCTTATGGAACCATTCATACAAAACTCCACCCGGTGCATAGCTTTGTACACTTGCCAAAAAATGTCCCAGTACGACCAGTATGCAGGCAATGACTTTTACATCATCTACCCATTTTTCTCTTGTTCGTACCGCTGTCTGTTCACTCATTACTTCGTCTCCATCTGCTGTGCGATATCAGCATCCACGATTTCCTCGCCGGTCTTATGCTTCAGCTGTTCCTTGGATGCCTCACTCAAACCATTGTTAATCACGCAGTTCATATCGCAGGTGCTGCACTTGTCCAGTTCTTCCTTAGTGACTTTGCCATCACGGTAATCACGGCAGATTTTCAGCTCGTACATGCTGTACGGATGTTTAGTGAACAGAGCCTTGAACTTGTGAACCAGAACCCAGGTAGCAGGCTTCCAAATGTACTTGTGCATAGCAGGACTTACACTACCAATCATCCAGCAGTCACGGTCACAGCAGCGAACCTTTGCACGAACCTTCTCTGCTTCCGGGCTGTTCCACAGCTCATCCCAAGTCTGGTTGTTCAGGTTGCCCATGACTTCCTTATCCTTGGTGCCATTGCAAGGCATAACATCGCCATACGGGTCGATGAAGAAGGTATCGAAGCTCATGTCGCAAGGCAGCAGACGCTTCTGGCCGTAGATGTAGTTGATCAGGCCGTGATTAAAGTA
>ENA-UOJG01003120-UOJG01003120.1-human-gut-metagenome-genome-assembly--contig:-C47-NODE-3120-length-12340-cov-48.675783_pt1 | contig 12340 bp, 4 predicted proteins | sample MGYA00242340_ERZ723887 | MGnify/ENA metagenome assembly ERZ723887 | reverse complement strand
ACCCCCGCTACAACCCCCTTTGACAGTGTGTTTTCCTAATAGGCGCTAATCATATCCTTATCAACATAGAAAAAAGAGGTTTTGCCTGCCTCAGTCAATCCGATTACATCACTGACCCCAAATTTTCTAATTTTGAATTTGTCCGGGTTAATGCTTTCCATCTTTTTACGAATCGCTTCCGCGCCCATTCCTCGCGTAGCCGTACCAGAATAGCCCGTACCATAATTGTCTGCGGTTATCATAAAGCCATGCTGAATCTGGTATTCGTAGCTGCGGCAGCGATACTCACGATTTTTCTCGGAATTGTCGATCTGGTAAATCACAAATATATCTGAACTCATTTTCCTGCATCATCCTCCGGCCTATGCCACTCCAACTCCAGCCCCTTGAACTGCTGCTCATTCAACTGCTGCATCTTGGGGATAGTCTGCTGGACAAGCGCAGCCATCTCTGCATCCTCTGCTACAAGCGGCTGAACTTCCTTCAACACCTGAATCGTATCTTTGAGTGTCGGCTGCTCAAACATCGCCATCAGCATCAATTCCAGTTCATCAAAGCGTACATTGCTCATAACTCCATCCCTTTCTTTTTCGCTTTCTTCGGCTTATCCTGTTCTTGTGCAGGCTGCTCCTGCTTTTTGGCTTTTAGACTGCGCAGGGCATCCAGAACAGACTTTTTCGTACTGCCGCGTTCCTGCTCCTTACTCTGCTGTCGTGCCGCCATCAGTTTTTCCATATCAGAGATAGCCTGCTGCACCAACTTATCATCCCTGAAGTAGTTGATGGAGTTGATGTTCTCGCGCTGCACTTTATCGTTCACGACCAGCTCATACATTCCAACAAAGCCTCCATTTTCCTCGATGCAGAATCCAATGCACTTGTCGGCGTTCATCCGTTCAGACGGAATCTTGTCATAGGCTTCCAAGGCTTCTTCCATGGTCAGATGGTCGTGGAACTCTCCCGCAAACGTAAACTCCAAACACTCCGCAACATAAAAGCTGAGCGTTTCCTCCGGCGCAGGTCTTTCTGCGGCGAGCTTTTCTTTCAAAACTTCTGCCTGCTGTTCAGCCACCGTATCGGCCTGTTCCCGCAGTTCTGCCGCGTCCATGACCCTGCCCTCTGCTGCATCACAGCCAAACTCTGCCAACAGCTCTGTCATAGCCTCCTGCACAGGCTTATCTCCATCCGTTTCAAGAATGCCGCCATCTCGCTCCGTGAAGTCTTTATTATATAAGGTATAGTCGAAGCCATCGTCACAGGTCTGGATGTGGAAATAGGCATCCGGCAATTCATAGGACAACTCCACATCCTGCACAGCCAAGGCCCCCTGTAACGGCTGGACAATGTGATTCTGGATATACGGGTTATCCCAGCCCGGAACCGTTTTATAGTCCTCTACGATGGTGTCAATGCCGTTCCTGCACTGCAAAACATCCAGTGAACCCGGCAGAGGATCAGGATTCTTCTCCACGCCCAAGGCTTTCATGTAATGGTTCGGAAGTGCCTGATACTGCGACATTGCATCGTCCAGATTGCCGAACCGCTCAATTTTCAAAGGCGCAGCCTGCAAATTTTCGACCACATAGAACTGCTTTACGAAAGGCTGCTCCTGTTCCAGTTTTTTCTGCGCTTCCAGTTCTTCCCGGAACGTCGTCACAAAGCCATCCAGAATAGCCGGGTGGCTGTCAACCACCCAGTCCGTGCGAAAGGTCATGCGGTCTGCATCGTGTTCCGGGGTGCTGACCTGCTCTGCCCATTTCTTATTGCTGTGAGAAAAGCGGCCATCATAGCTTTTATGGTGCAGAGTGTTCGCCAGGATGTAGCCCACACGCTCCATGCCGTACTGCCGCACCACCTGATTGACTGCATCATCGCCAAGGTACATTCCGTCATAGTTGTCCGCAATCGCTTCTTGGATTGCCTGCTTGCACTCGCTGTTCAGCCGATAGGATGTGCGGTATAAATCCACTTCGTCATTTTCTTTGGCATAGCTGAACGGCTCATAGTAAACCGGCACACCCGAATAATCCTGTGCATTGTTGTCCGGCACAGGCACAGCCTTTTCAATAATCTCCGATACCACATCTTCTTTTTTCGGCATATTCCATTTTTCAGAGAAATATTTCTGCACGGCCTCCTGAAAATCTTCATCGAAGCCGTTCCACAAGTCCTCCGCTACCAGCTTGCCCTGCTCATTGACTGCAACACAAGCCGCCATGTCGCCGTGTTCCTCATGCTCCAGCAGGAAGAACTTCTCGCCGCCAATCTCCGTTTCATCAACGGCATACCATGTGCCGAGATGCCCCTCGACTGCGATGTGGTCGGAATCGCCGTGGATCAGTCCATTTCTTTTCTGCTGCTGTTCCTCCATAAACTCTCGCACAGTTAACTCTGCGCCTGTGAAGTTCAGCCCTTCCTCGCCAAGTTCCAGCCGCCCATCTGCGCCAAGGTCAAGTTCTTCGGCCATCAGAACAGATGCCGCATGGTTCACCACCACAGTTTTCTCCACTGTAATGGGCTGGCCTGGGTCGTAGTCTGAGCCGCGCAGATCATAGCGATACAATTCCTCCGGCACATCTTCATCCCGCAGTCGGCCATTGCTGAAAAGACCCGGCTTATCAAAGATTTCGATTTCCTGCAATTCTTCGTTCAAAAGCGTTTCTTTCTGCAAATCCATATTCCTTTCCTTGAAAAAATCCGGCAGTTCCGCAAAACCAATACTGTCCACATAGTAGGCTTTGACCGTACTGCCATCATTGAGTACCACCACGTCACTGACCGACAGCGAATGGCCCGTAAAGTCTGCCGGACGCTGGATGTTGAACCGTTCATAGATTCCTTCCAGCGTATCCTTGTCCGTAAGCGGTGCGGCATAGATCAGGTCATAATCTGCACGGGCAACCGTTATGCCTTTCTTCTGCACATAGTCCAATCCCATGAAGCGGTAGTCGTGTTCCGGGTCACGCTCTGTGATCTGATAAATGCCGAACTGCTTTTCGCTGCCATACAGCAGCACATTTTCCTGTTCTGTCATGTTTCGCTCCTGTTGCAAGTCAGCTGTTGCAATCTGGAAGGTATCACTTCCGCGCTCGATTTCCTCTCGTGCCGTGACAAGAATCGGCCACGGGCTGATGCGGACGAGATAAATCTGCTTTCCCTCGTCATACAGTCGTAAAGCCTGTTCACGGTTTATCACTGTCAGCTGAAAATCCGGGCGCGCATACTCGTCCTCTGCATAATCTTCCCGCTGTTCCAGCAAAATCGCATCCCATGCGTCTGCCTTAATGCCGAAAATGCCATCGTGCTGTTCGATTCCCTCTTGGCTTACATAATCACCTGCCGTCCCATCCCGGAACAGCGGATAAATCCTCTCACCCAGCCGATGCCACTCCCGTGCGCCCTCTTTCGTCAGCGGCAGCACATCATCGTTCAGATAACCGTAGTCGTGCATTTCGGAAAGACCAATCATCCCATCCGGGAGATTTTCGATTTTCTCCTGTGCTTCGTACATCAGACGGTTGGCTTCTTCTTTGTCATCCTCGGCCAGTGCAGCCGCCAGACCGTTCACCAGTTCTTCCGTTGCTGCCCGGTCATCCAGCTTGAAAGCAAAATTCACGATAAGGTTTCGCTGTTCATCATCGAAAATCGTTTTTTCCTGCTCCTTGTTGGCAATCAGCTTTTCCGCATACTGCATCGCGGTCATGCGCTCTGCACTCCTTTCTGCCATCGCCGTTTCCAGCTTTTCCAGAAAGTCGGCAGCGGTCAATCGAATCGTATCCATCGAATCTTTCAGTTCCTTCATCTCCTTGCCGCTGGCCCAGCTTGCCACATATGGAAATGAATAATCAGATGTATCAATGCCCAGAGCTGAGCAGACCGTAAATGCGATACTTTCGGCTTCGGTTTCCTTTGTAAGCCTGTCTTTTTCTTCGTCGCGCTGCTTCATCAAATCGCTGTTATGCAGCATCGCATGAGCAACCTCGTGGATCATCGTCTTTATGGTCTGGCTCTCGCCCATGCCGACCTGAATGCAGATTTCTTTGTCTGCATCACTGTAATATCCTTTGGCATCCCCTTCGATCTCATCAAACCGCATCGGCACAGGCGATACCTGTTCGATTGCCGCCGTAAGCAACGCATAGTCTTTGACACTGGCCGTCAGTTCGTTCACTTCCAGCGACGGAATCGGTTCCCCATCCGTCTGCGATATATCAAAAACGGTCGTCAATCGGAATCTCGGAACTACATACTCCACGCGTTCCATCTCCGGCTCACCGTTTTCGTTCAGCACAGCCAGACCCGTATCCTTGTCGATTTTCTCGCGCTCCTCCACTTCCTTAATGGGAGCTGGAGCAATGATCTGGATGCCCTTTTCGCCTTTTTTGACGTAACGGTTGAACTTATTCTTCCATGCGTTAAATCCTGCCACCAGTGTGGCATCAGGTCGCTGCATAGCGATCAACAGCGTATTGTTGAAGCTGTAATTGTGGAATTTTGCCATCGTGCGCAGGTACGTCGTGTACATTTCCGACGTGAAAATGTCCTTTACGCCCTGCTCCAACCGTTCCGTGATTTCTTTCATCTGCTGTTTGCGGTCAACTGCCATGCAAGCCCTCCTTTTTCTTGACCCATCGTGTTTTCATCTGGCGCGGATATTGGTCAGCCTGTTTTGGTGCCTTCGCGCCGTTCCATTCCAAGCCTCCGGCTCTGCCCTCACAGGTGTAGCCGGCAGCTTTCAGGGAGCTGCCATTCTCCGTGTCCAGAATGTAGGTAACAACTTTGTTGTAGCCCATGGCCCGTGCTGCACGGTATGCCGCCGCATACAGGATACTGCAAGCGTTCGGTGTTCCGTCTGTACACAGACGGTTAACTTCCAGCGTATAGCCATCGTCCAGCCGCCGCGCCACAGGTCTGCCGCAGATAGCAACGCCCACCAGTTCTCCGTTTTTAGATACGCCGATGGAGAACTTATGCCCTCGCGTCGGCTTATGGTGGCGGTGATGCTGCTGCACAAATGCGTTTGCCGTTTTCAGATTGATCGGTGTTAATGTCAGCAAATGCCCTCCTTTTTCAAAAATGCCCCGTTAGATTCCTTGCAGAGATCTAACGGGGCTATCCTATTTACAGTTCCATATCGTGACTTTTCCGCTTCGGGAATTTCTGCGGTTCCGCGCTGCGCTCTGCCTGCTTTGCATGAAACTGTGCCAGCACAGAGGGTTTCCGCACATCGTCCGCAGTGCGCTCTGCAACGCGGCCTGCGTAGTTCACAGGCTGTCGCGGCTTGTCTGCGACTTCGGTTTCGGCTGCATCCTCGTCCACTCCCAGCGCATCCTCACCGCCCTTTTCGTCCATGTTGAGCAGAGAGTTCAGCTCTGCAAGGCGCGCGGATTTTTCAGCCAATTCTGCTTCCTGCGCAAAAGGACGTTTGGCTTCTTCCTTTGCCTGCGCCAACTGCTGTTCCAAGGTTTCCAGTCTGCGTTCCACCTGCGGTAGTGTCCTTTCGATGCCTGCCAGCGCATTGGTAACGCGCAGGATATTACCCAGCGGGTCTTTGCCCACTTCCATCGAATAGTTCCACGCGCCCTTGATGGATAAGCGGAACGTCTTATCGAAGTTGTCAAACCGGGAATGCAGTTCAAACGCACCGTAGCTGCCGATCCTGCCCTCGGTGCCAGCTGCTTTCAGAGCCTTACAAGCCTCGATGATGGCGGCACCAGCTTCCTTGCGTTCGGTGTACACCTTGCCGCTGATTTCAATAGCGAAGTGGTCTTTATCCTGCGCCAGAAGTGGTTTTGCCGCTTCCATATCGGTTTTCAGTGCTTCGATCTGACCCTTTGCCGCAGCGATTTCTCGCGGATAGCGGCGCGCAATATCCGATTCCAGACTATAAATCTGGCTGGTGTGGTTGGCTTTCAGCAATTTGAGCTTGCTGACCTGAATATCCAAGTCCATCTTTTCCTTGATGTAGGGATTGCCCGTTGCCAGTGCCTTGATTTCAGCATAAGACAGTGCAGTGTCGTCCACATCATCGCAGGCACGGACAGGAGATTTGGAGGTCATGATCTGGCTTATAAACTTCTGTTTATTTTCCAGAATCTGCCACATATACGAATCAAACGTATTTTCAGTGACGTAACGATAGATTTTTACCTGCTTATTCCGGTTTCCCTGCCGGAGAATACGTCCCTCCTGCTGTTCCAGATCAGACGGCTTCCACGGGCAGTCCAGATGATGCAGGGCAATCAGTCGATCCTGAATATTGGTTCCTGCGCCAAGTTTCGGCGTAGACCCCATCAGAATACGAACCTGTCCGGCGCGCACCTTTGCAAACAGGTCTGCTTTTTTCGTTTCGGTGTTGTACTCGTGAATGAATGCCACTTCTTCACGGGGAACACCTCTCGCCACCAGCTTTTCCCGCACATCATCGTAGACGTTGAATGTGCCATCCGCTTTTGGTGTCGATAAGTCACAGAAGATCAACTGTGTTCCCCTATCCGGGGCAGATTCTTCCCAGACCTTGAACGCATTGTCCACACAGCGATTCACCTTACTCTCCGGCTCGTCCGGCAACATCTCATTGATAAGCCGCTGGTCGAGTGCCAATTTTCGGCCATCGTTGGTGATCTTGAGCATATTATCGAATCTGGGATTCACATTGCCGTTACGCACAGCCTCGGCGCGGTCTGCAAAGGAACTCACCATTTCTTCCTGCGTTTCGCTGGGTTTCAGCACTTCGTTGATGTACTCTGCTTGCGGCACAGGCAGGTTCAGCATATCCGCCGTCTGCACATCTGCCGATTCTTTGAACAGAGAAATCAGCTCCGGCAGATTGAAGAACCGGGCAAAACGTGTTTTCGCACGGTAGCCGGTTCCTTCCGGGGAAAGCTCGATTGCCGTGACGGTTTCACCAAAAGACGCCGCCCAATCGTCGAAGTGGCTCAGTCCCATCTTCTGCAGGGTATCATACTGGAGATACCGCATAATGGTGTACAGTTCCACCATCGAGTTGCTGACCGGGGTTCCGGTTGCAAAGGTCACGCCCTTGCCGCCTGTCAGTTCGTCCAGATACTGGCACTTTGCAAACATATCGCTGGACTTCTGTGCATCGGTCTGGGCGATACCTGCGATATTTCGCATTTTTGTGTAGAGGAACATATTTTTATAGAAATGTGACTCGTCCACAAACAGACGGTCAACACCCAGTTCCTCAAATGTAACCACATCATCCTTTCTCGTCTGGTCGTTCAGCTTTTGCAGCTTTGCTTCCAGCGTTTTCTTTGTTTTTTCCATCTGCTTGACCGTAAAACTGCGGCTGTCCTCACTCCGGGCATCGGCCAGAGCCAGCGTAATGTCGTCGATCTGACGCTCTACAATGGCTTTCTGCCGTTCCGGGGAGAGCGGCACACGCTCAAACTGCGAATGACCGATCACGATGGCATCGTAATCGCCGGTTGCGATCCGGGAGCAGAACTGCTTACGGTTGCTCGGTTCAAAATCCTTTTTTGTTGCCACCAGCACATTGGCATTGGGATAGAGCCGCAGGAAGTCTGCGCCCCACTGCTCCGTGAGGTGATTCGGCACCACATAAAGGTTTTTCTGCGACAGACCCAGCCTGCGGCTCTCCATGCCGGCAGCTATCATCTGGAAGGTCTTGCCTGCGCCCACACAATGGGCCAGCAGCGTATTGTTGCCGTACAGAATGTGCGCCACGGCATTTTTCTGGTGCGGCATCAGAGAGATTTCCGGGGTCATGCCCTCAAAACGAATATGACTGCCATCGTACTCACGGGGACGAATCGCATTGAAAATCCGGTTATAGGTCGCACACAAATCCTCGCGGCGATCTAAATCTTTGAAAATCCACTGCTTAAACGCTTCCCGAATGGATTCCTGCGCTTGCTGTGCAAGCATGGTTTCCTGCTTATTCAGCACACGATGGTCGCCATCCGCATCGTGAATCGTATCGTAGATTTTGGTATCCCGGAGGTTCAGTGCATCTTCCAGCAGCTTATAGCCGTTGACGCGCAGGGTTCCGTAAGTGTTGGTGACAAGCGGATTGCCGCGATCCAGCGACTTGCCCGAAATGTTCCATGCACCAGAAATTTCGGAATAGGTTGCCTTAATGTCAATCCCGGCATAGTAGTTCGGTGTTTTGAACACTTCTTTCATAAACTGCGTGATACACTCCGGCTTCACCCAGTTCGCACCCAGCCGCACTTCGATTTCCGAAGCGTCCAGGTCTTTGGGCTGTACCCTTTTCAGGTAATCCACATTGATCTGGTACTCTGCATGGTTCGCCGCAAAGGTTTCTGCCGTGGCTAGTTTTTCACGAACATTGCCGGACAGGTATTCATCCGAGGTTTCCCACTGCTGTGTCACAGGATTTCGGAAAATCACACCTGCCAGTTCATCCGTGATTTCCTGTTCCGGTTTACCGCAGAGCTGCACCATAAACGGCACATCCACCTTTGCTTTTTCTCCAATGGAAAGTGCCAGGGCTTCGCTTGGCGTGTCCACCGAGGTAACAGGCTCCGGCTTACGGATGGTACGTTTGGTAAAAATATCGGCAAGTCGTTTGAGATTCTTCTCCTCATCCAGAATTTCCAGTGATGCCAGCAGACAATAGCTGCTGTCCTGCCGGAACGCCCGCTTGTTGGCCGTGCTGTTGATAAGGCCATACTGCGCCTTAAATGCGGTGTACTGCTGTTTCAGTTCATTCTGCAAAAGCTGAACTTCTGCATCCGAACCATCATGCAGCTGACAATCCAACAGCTTCCGGGTGGTTTCCCGAAGAGCAATCATGCCCAGCACCCGCTCTGCAGTTACGGCAGGCAGTTCTACCTTATTCATGAAAGAATTTTCACGGTAGTAAATCTGCCCATCCACGTTCGTGAAGCTGAAATTCTTCACACTGGGGTCTGCCGGAATGGGTTCTTCCTGCACTTCCAGCTCATCATCGGAGATTTCCGGCTCCGTGATGGTAGTCTGGATGTTGCCGACTGCCTCTTTTAACTGCTTAGCAAGGTCTGCTCCCTCGATGGGCTTGACCGTAATTTCCTGCTTGCCGTACTGGGTGCTTTCGGTGGTGATCTCGCCCAGCACCATTTCAGGATGCTGCGCAAAATACTGGTTGATGGAATATCCCTCCGATGTTTCACCGAGATCCACCCAGTCAGCCCGCTCCACCGCTGCACGGTCACGCTTTTGTAGGAACAGAATGTCAGCCACCACGCCGGTGTTGGCATTGCGCTGAAACGCATTGTTCGGCAGTCGAATCGCACCTACCAGATCAGCACGGTTGGCAAGGTACTCACGGACAGAGGAATCCTTCTTATCCATCGTACCGCTGGACGTTACCACCGCCACCACACCGCCCGGACGCACAAGGTCAAGGCTCTTGGCGATAAAATAATCGTGGATGAGGAAATTGTGGCGGTCGTACCGCTTATCCGGTACCTTGTAATTGCCGAAAGGTACGTTGCCCACAACACAGTCAAAAAAGCTGTCCGGAAACTGCATCGTTTCAAAGCCCTGCACCGCAATCTTGTTTTTCTGGTACAACTGCTGTGCAATGCGGCCCGAAATGCTATCCAGCTCCACGCCGTACATCCGAATCTTCTCCATGCTGTCCGGCACCAGACCCATGAAATTGCCGACACCACAGGATGGTTCCAGCACGTTGCCTTTGGACAATCCCATATTGCCCAGGGCTTCATACATTGCCTTGATGACCGTAGGAGAAGTGTAAAACGCATTCAGGGTACTGGCACGGGCTTCCTTATACTCATCTGCCGTGAGCAGGGACTGCAGTTCGGCATACTCTTTCGACCATTCCGCGTTGTTTTCATCGAACGCCTGCGGAATGCCGCCCCAGCCAACATACCGGGAAAGTATCTCCTGTTCCTCTGCGGTAGCCTGCCGCTGCTCTGCATCCAGCGTTTTCAGCAGTCGAATTGCTTCCACATTGGCTTTGTACTTTGTTTTCGGCCCTCCTGCGCCGAGATCATCGTCCGTAATACGGAAGTTCATAGGCTCCTGTTTGGGCTGTGCAGGCAGTTCCGTTTCTTCTCCACTGTCCAGCGGAAGATTGTGCTGCCGCCTTGCATGGTTGACCTCTGCCGGGGTCATAGGCTGCTGCGTCAGCGGTTCAAGGGCTTCCTCTGCCGCTGCGCGGCTAATGGCATCCGTTCGGTTCTGCACATCTGCGATCAGCTGCATTTGTTCCGGCGGAAAGTCGGGATTCAGTAGTTCTTCCAACTCGCCACCCGATTCTGCCACCGAATAGATCACATCCATCTGCTCCGGGGAGAAATCCTCGTAGGCCACACCTGCATTGTGCAGTGCCGTAAAGACTGTAATTTCCACCGCTTCTTCCATCGGTACATCGGCCTGTTCGTACAAATGCCGAATGTACTCCAGCGGTTCCGTTCGGAAGATCGGATACCGAGCTTCTTTCGCAAGGGTCATGTCCTGCAAGCTGACCGTTCCCTGTTCAAAGTTGACCGAATCCACACGGAACTCCCTATCGTCCAGTTCAACTATGGTATTGACTGGCAGATATTCCTCTCTGCGGAAATACTTTGTCTGCGCATGGGTTCCATCTTCCTGCTGGCCGGACAGATAGATGCTCTCCCCCTGCTTCCAGAGCTTCATTGCCTGTGAAACCCACTGTTCACGCGGAAAACCAGATACCTCAACCTTGCCGAGTGCGGTTTCCTTTTCCAACAGCTTGCTGCCAAGAAGTTCTGAAACGCGCTTTGCATCTTCACCGTAGAACTCAAAGTTTCCGTACTGCTCATAACCGACCAGTACATCCGGGTAACGCTCTTTCAGAGCGTTATACTCGTTGGCGGCATCCATCGTCAAGGGCTGCAAGGTCGGCTCAACAGCCTTTTCTTCCGCTGCATACGGAACCATCATACCGCGCACCCACTGCGGTGCGTCCTTGCTATCCTGATACAGTGCAACGGCATCCCGTCTGTCCGTAATAATGTCCTGATAGGTGCGCTGGAAAATATCTTCCTGAATCCACTCTCCAAAGTGCGCCCATGTGTCGATAGCCTCGGAGTAAGCAGCATTTTCCACCTCGCCGGAAGCAAACAAATCCTCGATTTTCTCACGGATCAGATCTTCTGCTTCTTCCTCGGTGGTATCGTGGTCGCGCAGCAGCGGATAGATTTCGCTGCGCTCTACCTTTTCCAACAGCGTGTACAGACATTCTTTATAGATGCTGCGGCTGTCTTTCTGGGTATGGTCTGCATCCAGTTTCAGGAAATCGTTCAGCGGATTCTTCGCCAATGTTTCGCTATATGACGGTAACGGAATGACCCGGCCAGCCACCGCCGAATTTTCCATATCTTTCAGATAAACGTCATGAGCATTGGAACGCTCAATGCGGTACAGATGGTTATTGTCCAAATACAGAAAACTGCCGTTTTCTCTGCTGTACAGTTCCTTGCGGGGTTCCTCAACCGCTGCGGCGGTTGACTGCTCTTTCGATTGCGGCTCCTGCTCCATGAAGTCAAACATGGACATCTGTCCCTGTTCAGGAACCGCAATCTCAACAGCCCTCTTCTTTTCCGGGAAAATCGTGTACGTTCCCTCGACATACTGGTGCAGGATAGAGAGGAATTCTGCCTTGCGCTCATATTCTTCGGAATCCAGCGGCATGGACAGCAGTGCATTGTCCATCTGCTCCAGAAGTTCCGCTGCTTGTTCAGGGTCTGCCAGCTTTTCGACGAGAGCCTTTCGTCCCTCTTCGTGGTAAAGATCCTGCGGGAAAGGACGTTCCACCTCGTTCGGCAGATGGTGATAGAAGTCCATCACCCGCATTGCCATCCGCTCGCGCTCATAAGCAGGCATCCGGGAGTAGTCTGCCGGCTTCAAATACTCACTGTCACGGATAAGCTGGTCGATTCGGCCTGCGGCCTGATTCCAGTTCAGATGAACGCTTGCATCCGGGTTCCCGTATGAGCCACGCTCCAAAGAAATGCCCCTGCCATCGTGATCTTCGTGAGAATCATCTGCCCCGCAGAGTGCATGGCTGCTGCCACCGATTCCGTAATGGTCTTTCAGGAAGTTTGCCCGCTCTTTCTTGTCCTCATGATTCAGGAAGAACGAATAGATTGCCAGCCGACTGTCCGAATAATTGCTGCCTCGTGTAAAAAAAGCGTTTATTTCATCTTCCGTGATGAACTTCTTATACTCATTCCAGTGAAAGCCATCCCGCGCCGAGTAGTTCTGATAAGGCTTTGCAAACTGCTGGAACAGAGCTGCCACTTTATCTGGCTTATAAAAGTGCATCCGCATCAGGTCTTTATCTTCGGCATAGGCTTCCCCCA